>ERZ894236.1121-NODE-1121-length-22088-cov-90.3296_pt1 | contig 22088 bp, 25 predicted proteins | sample MGYA00380297_ERZ894236 | MGnify/ENA primary metagenome ERZ894236 (study PRJEB32331, sample SAMN06328420) | human gut metagenome | biome: human gut microbiome; feature: stool | host: Homo sapiens | collected 2014-08-04 ... | reverse complement strand
TCACAAGCTGGCCGCCGAATATGGCATAGGTGGCCGTTTGGGCTGGCAATCTGCACCATAATAATAGGCCTCCTTATGATAATAGATTTTACCATAGAAGACCTACTGCTTGATAGCTATTTACAGAAAAACTTTCATACTCCCTTTTTAGAAAAAAAATATTTTTCATTTATCTCTTGACATTTATTAGCTGGACTTCCTGAGTCTCTTTCAATTCCTACACACGTTTCGCCAAAATCTCGCTGTGGATATCTGCGGCATCCCTGCAATGGAAATCCTTCATCAGACGGCCCAGCTCTGTGTTATCCTGGAGGCTGGAATTCACGTAAATGATATATGCTTCATCCTTAAAGTCTGTTCCGACTTCTTCAATCTTTCTCCCTATGTGATAGATGGGAAGACCGTATCCCAGCACATCATTCCTGGTGATAAAGATTACATGGGTTTCCGGCAATTCGTCAAAATCCTGCCCGGCGTTCAGCGTGTTCATATCCATCAGCCCACTGTGGTATCGGGCTCTTTTTGGAGATGCCCCTTCTGTATCCTGCTGGATCTCCACATCAAACAGCCGGCCATCCCCATCCCGGACGACGCAGTCCAGGATCGCTGACCTTCCCTGCAGGTTCTTATAGTCCTTCTGGAGAACCTGGTCTAAAACTTTCAGGTCTTTCCTGCCCATGATCACCTGCAGGACGTATTCTGTACATTCACGCTGCTTAAACACGTTACGCATAAACACATCGCTCATTATGGTCAGATTCTTTAAAATTCCCTTGTATTTCTCATAGCGGGCTTCCAACTCATGATCCATGTTCTATTGTTCAGGGGATAATCCAGACAGACCTCAATGCTCCTATCTACCGGCAAGGAAGAGCATTTCCTGCAATGTCCCCCACTTCATCTTACCAGAAAATGGAAGGCCGGTAACGGTACGGAAAGGATAATGCTGGAAAGCGACAATACAGTCCCATAGATGTTCTTCTGTTGGCGCTGCCGTAAGTATCTCCACGGCGGACTTCCGCAGCTTGTAATTTCTGACCCGTTCCGCATTCTGGCTGATCTCGGACATCTTATAGATCACTTTCGTATAGGGTAAGTATGTGTGCAGGGCGGAGTAACTGAGGCCCATTGTCTCCTGTATCTCCGTAATCGTTTTACCACGCTTCTGAAGTTCCTGGATCTGTTTAGTCTCCGGATAGGTCAGGACTTTCCCGGTGATCAGCAGCTTCTTGACTTTGTTGGGTGGCAGTGACAGTTCTAATGCCGTAGCTTTGATTTCTTTCTTCTCCTGATAAATTTCCGCTACTGTATCGATCAGTTCCTGCATCAGGGCTTCCGAGTCATATTCTTTTTTCGGTGGTCTGCCTAATCTCTTTTTCATGTCTATCTACTTTTCTCTCATATTTTCCATGTTAATCTATTTTATGAGCGGCAAAATTAGGCGAAATTTATTCATCATTTCAATTCCGCCTGTGTCACGGGACACCCGAACTGCGAATCTCGTGTCCCTCTCTTTTTTACAGTCTTCTCATTACTATCGTTTTCGTCCCGTAGCTATAGATACTGTAATCGCTAACTTCCACATCATATCCCGGTACGTCAATCACATTTGGCACTGCATTGTATGGGCTAAATGTTACCACAGTCCGATCATCCGCATCCCGGAATACGTTACTGTGGTCAGCAAGAAAACCATAACCAGAATATTCCAGCTCTTTCCGTGCATCCAGCACAGCCTGTCCATCTGACGAACGTGTGGCTTTCACACGAAGCTTACCCTTATTCTCGCCTCTTGTGATGATCTGGTATGGTATGTTGTATGTTTCGAAGAATAGTTTTCCATCCTCATAATTGTTAATAAGAGCTAATGTAAATGTTGCCATATGATTTCACCTTTCTCGTGATGTTGTCCACACACCGCCCATGTCTTCAAATGAGCTCAGCGTATTGTAGAGTGGTGTTGTATTTGACTATCCTGCTCAGGCTGCATCCGTCCTGCTGTGCCGGAAGGGAAGACCTATCCCGGCGCCGAATTGATCCTCATGCCTCCGGCTACACCGGAGCCGATCCTGATCGATGAAGGCGTGATTAGCAGGCATGGTCAGCAATATGCTGAACGAATACAAGTCCCATTTCCCAACGGATACATCAGAAAGCAGGAAGAGATCCTGATATAAACAGTCTTAAATAACGCACCTGGCGGGCAGATTTTTAAGCGTCTGCCCGCTCTTTTATCTATGGGACACTTTTTTCTCAACGGGACACGGATTTCTCATTTTTCGCGTCCCGTGACAGAAGCAAAACTTATGTATCGCCCTAATGTATAAATACCAAAATATGCGGAAGAGCCAAAGAGCCCCGGAATAATCATCATGGTTTTATTATGAAATCCTTGAGAATAAGCTGTCAACTTTTTTTATACTACACCAAACTTAATAAACCCTCTTTATTTTTTACTCCCAAGCTTCCCAAAATACAACCTATAAACAGGTCTTGCATAACGCTCTATTAATCTTGTTAAGACTATGCTTAAAATAATAGACGACATTGTGCATATTGATATTTGTAATAGTAATGAAGCACAAAAAAACTTTGTAATAAAGATAGCTAAAACCGAAACAATCCAAGGATTATGAATTAAATAAATATCATAGGAATTATCTCCAATATAACTAATTATTCTATACCTGTTTCTTTCCATAAGATACTTAGATATTGCCAGAATTATTATCAAAAATGAAATTCTAATAACAAAAACTTCTATGCCTTTCCATATTGCTCTAGCATACAGCCCCATAAAATACGCCAGATCAATATAATAGTATCTAATAATACACAATAATAACGCACAACCTGCGCAAACAATAATTTTTATATTTAATATAAACCCATTACAAAGTTTCGTATAGAAAAATCTTCCAAGCAACATCCAAGGAAGGTACATTATTACATTATTCAGGATAGTTATTTGTTCCAAGTCATATATCATCCACATATACGATTTGATAAATATGGCTACCACTAACATACAACCAACGAAAGGTGCACTTGAAAATAAATCACTACTCATAAAATAGTTTAATATCATTAGAATAAAGAGCGTATAGATAAACCATAGAGATTCGTAGTATACATCATGATAAAAAACAATATCAAAAAATATTTGCGGCAAACTTTTAATATTACCATTTGTAAAACTATAAACTAGCTTTTCTAACTTATCAATACGGCTTCCTATCACTACCAAAATAGCAAAAGAGAATGAAAAAGCAAAATAAGGGATTAGCAATTGGAAAAATTTTGATTTAATAAATTTTATCATTCCTTGACTCTTATACTTAGATCTTTTCTTTTCAAAAAGCCAACCTGAAATCACAAAAAAAACTACTACATGAACTGAGTTAATAATGGTCAGTAATGTATTCGCTTCGTTTGAGAGTTGAAAGCACTTCATTACATGATGTATAACAACCAATATAATAGCAAACCCTCTAAGAATTTGTATTAATATTCTCTCATCTGCCTTTTTTATATACATAATATCAACTCTTCCTAATCCTTTCCATGATTCTTCTTATTTTGCGATTAATTCTAAAACGTAAACCTCCAAATGGAGTATAGCTTCTTAATATATATAAATATCCATTTTTCATATACTTTTTCCAAAATATATCATAGTCAGTTGGTTTTTCTGGTCCATGCATTAGAACTCCATTTGAGTGTGTCAATTTATCATAATCTATTTCCTCAGAATGTAGATCGTTTTCTACTTCAGCCCATACTTTCATCCCCTTGCTCGTATTTACCAGCGCAAGTGATATGCCGTATGTACTGTCAAACTCTGCTGTAATTTCTTTTGCTCCCCAGCAATCTCCTATAGTTATATCTGCACATCTCTCTTTTCCGATATATCGGCATTCAAAACAGCTCGGTCTTATATTATAATGTGAACGGTAAAGTATCTCAAGACTTTGCACTATTGTATCGTTATATATATTCCTGCCATCCTGTAGATAAACGCTATGAATATAATTCTGGCTCCATCCCTCACGTTCATCTCTAAATACATAATTACATAATTTGCTTTTGTAATGCGATTCAATATTATCTAAGTGTTTTGAAAACATATCTGGAGATGGCACACCGTAGCACAATATCTCACACAAAACTAAATTATGCGTATCAATTTGCTTGCAATATGATTTTACAGCAGAAATCTGGCATGGTGTCCCTGAAAAAAGAACTAATTTATTATCTAAATCATCCACTATTTGTTGGAACACAAAACGGATATCACTTTGAACATACTTGCTCCCACGAAATGATTCTACTTCCTCTAATGTCGTGGCGCGGCGATGTACAACTTTAAATTCATCATTATATGCAGCTCCGAAAACAGATCCACCTTGGCGAATAACATGGGATGCAATTGCCAAAAACAATCCTCCGGATGTGCTTTTCTTTCTTTCATTTATGTCTACATGATACGCTATAAATGCAGTTTGTTCCATTTTTTCTTTGTTGACCTCTGAATTTAAAACAGGACAAACACTTAGGCATTTACCGCACGAAATACAATTATCTATATGAGGATACCAATACCCCCCCCCCTTCCATACTAAACTAATAGCATGTGTTGGGCAGATTTTTTCACATACCATGCATCCCGTGCATGCTTTGTCAAGAAACAATATATTTTTCATATCGTCACTCATCTCCCTTTGCGGATTTTATCTAGCAAGACATCCTTAAATTTGACACCAATAATCACAGTCACTAAAACAAACAGAGCATACCTTGGAATAACAAAGTTGTAAAATAGCCCTGACACTATTGCGTATAATGATACAGCAACAAACACCCCAAAAATCTTACGATCTTTATACACATGAACCTTTAGCTTTCGCCTCGTAATATATAAGTGAATCAAATACAGTACTAAGTATGCAAATAATGTTGTATAGGCAGCACAAGTAAATCCAAATATTGGTATCAAAGCTATATTAAGACCAAGATTGATTGCTGCGGCCAAAATTGTTCCAAAAGATGTATACTGAGTTTGTTTATGATGAACTTCTATAATTATATAATGGCTAAATAAAAACTGGGCTAATAAGCCTAAAACGATTGGAATAATGCATCCTTGGCCGGCAATATATTTCTCACCGCCTAAAATCATAATTGCTTCAGGCCCAATTGTAATACACCCTATACAGATATATGCGACAAATGCATTTAATGGTGTTATATTCTTATTAATTAAATCACGATGCCCCTCGTTATATACATCATGAAACCAAGGATTCCAACTCTCATTAATTGCATTCAAAATTATATTGATCAGCATTGCGTATTGATACACTAGACTATAAATTCCAGCAGCCTCACTACCACATACTTTATTAATTACAATACGATCCGCCTGAGTTAAAACATTCAATGATATTGTATGAAATATCAAAGGTGCCGAAATTCGAAGTCCATATTTCCAGTATTTAAAATCAATGCAAAATGCGTGCTTTTTTATTTCAGAAATAATAATCCATACAGCCAATACTACAGCCGGTGCTACAAATCCAAGAATTTTTGCATAGTATCTTTCGTCTCCAATAATTCCAAGAAATAAAAAAGTAAAGGCAACCGTGCCTATTGTAGTAAAAATTGTAATGAAAATATTCTTTTTGTAATCGTAGAGATACCTATTTTCACTTTGGGAAATATTTATGGTCCCACCTGAAAAAAGATATATTGACAGGATTATAATTAAGGTAGGACTCATGTCTAGTATATTAGAGATAGGCGCTATAAAAATAATAGCTACAATCGTTAATATACCTGTAATAAAGTATGATAAAGTATGTGTTGCTCCCACATATCTAGTAAATTGTCCAGGGAAGTCTATCTTTGCTCTAGAATGACTATATGACAAATTGGCAGTACATATTATTAAAAAAATCGAATACCACGAAGAAAATGTTGCTGCAATTCCATAGTCTGATGTTGTCATCAACCTCGTAAAAATAGGTGTTGTAATTATTGAAATTGACTTTGCAGCAATAGCAGAGATTGAATACCACACCCCTGCCTTAAATGCATTTTCTATTCCTGTTTGCTTGCTTTTTTTCATGATTATATCCCACCAAGTTTATTTCCTTTTAGACAATACTATTTGTCAAATACTCAAGTGAATTATCGACTAGTTCTTTCATTCTATTATTTACTTCTGAATAATCAATAACCGCATTCTGAAGATATTCATCCACACTCTCATTGCCACTATAAAATCTTTCTTGTATGCCTACAGCCCTTAAAAGGCTTTCTATTTTTGCTGACTTATCTGGTCTACTACACAAAACTATCTGCTTATTATTTTTAAGCGCAAAAACCGTACCATGAAATGAATCAGTAAATACATATGAGGCTCGTCTGAACGAGCACACCCATTTCTCAAAAGATGCAGCCGTATAGGATTTATCTGCCCATCTGCAATATCTTCCAACCGAAACAATTTCAAGACCTTTCTTATCTGCATAAGATTTAATTTGCTCTTGATACACACTCCAATCAGAAAAGGTATATATCAAAATATAATTCGATTCATTCCATGTGGATGCAATATCTCTAAAACTGTACAATAAAGTAGGATCCGCAACAATACTTGCATCCAATCCCGTATTATTCTTCAATAACCGCTTCGTATTAACGTCTCTAACAGAGATATTGAAGAAATGTTTTAGTGAGTCAACATATTCTGCCTTTAATTTAAAGTCTGGTGATAGATCTTCACAACTCGGAGCATATGCTATTTTTTTTGTTTTATTTATCCCTACACCCATATATATTTTATTAAAAAGTTTGTGTTTAACATTAAAAATAGCATCACTGCCCAAAATGACATAATCTAAATTTAAATTATCAATTTCTTCGCCGGATTTAACTGAACTCGTTTCTTTAAAATGCCTATTGAATTTCTGGAATCTTCTCACTCGCAAGTGGCACTTTAAGTATAGGATAGGATGATGTTTTGCATGTTCAACATTCAAATTTGTGCTAATATTAAGTTTCTCATATCCAACAGTTTTAAAGTTCAGCATCTGAACAGAATGACCCATTTTAGATAAAATCTGAGCCAGCGCATATGCTTGCGCTTTTGCACCATAGTTTGCACCATAGTACCACGTTAACACTCCTATCTTCATATTTGATCCAACCTTTCCAAATTCCTTATGTGCTTTCTTATATACCAGTAGTGTTCAGTCATTGCTGTAAACAAAATATATGGAACCAATGTAGGTACTTCATATAGGCACGTGCCAGTAATTCCATACAAAAGAAAAAAGGTTTGATAAATCAATGAAATCACCAGATGCTTTTCGGCGTTCTCTGGTAAATATATAAAGCCCCTTCGGCTTTCTTTCAACAGTAGTATATTTTTGACATATGCATTTAAAAAGAAAACAATAAATAAACTTAGCCCAATGACTCCTGTTTCAACAAACAGCTGAAGATATACATTATGTACATGTGCTCCATAGTAATGATAAAACGAAAACCAGCCCTTCCCGAATACGGTATTGTTTCCAACAAACATTGAAGCGATACCCCAAACTATGTAGCGTCCATTTGTTATACCGCCTTCTCCGCTGGCTGACTCCTCAAAACGTTGAAGAAACCCAAAGGCATTCGGCATAAAATAATTTAAAAAATAGGCAGCTAATAGAATTCCTAATAGCAGTGCAACGATTTTTGTTATTCTTTTTGCGGGCTTGTTACTGTTATAAATATAATATGCCAAAAATGCCCCGGCTCCTGTAAACAATATGTGCGCTCTTTTATTTGTCAAAAGCAGCGCTACTACCATCAATACTACAAATGCAACTTTGAACCCTTTATTCCTTACGTTTTTATTATGACCACCGGGAATTAAAACACCCATAGCAATACAAACTCCCATAGCGATATACATACCATTAAAGCTATAGTGTGCTGTAAAGCCATTTGAATAATATGTGCTCAATCCCATATACGTTGTATCATTTATAGACGCTATAAATGGATATATTATGGTATCATAAAAGTCCTTGCTAGCAAATGAAAGCAACGTGATAACAGCATATAATACACCAAGCACTAACATGACTTTTATTGTACTCTTTATCCAATAATCTTCTTTATAGGCAGTTGCTGTAAAAAGAATTATTTCAGAAAAAACCAATTCGTATCCGTTGCTTCCATTGGCAAGATTCTGATTATTAAATAAAAGAACAACAGCCATCAATACGACACATAAGAACGTATATAAATATGGCGTTCTTATAAATTTATATAATGTCGTAATACCGAATATAACACACCCGATAAAAAGTATACGCCACATTACACTACCGGAGATAAGACCACCCCAGCTTTGCTGCGACAAGGAATACAACAGCAGCGCTATCAATAGGACAATTCTCAATGTGTTCATATTGACTTTTATTTTCACGATTTCACCTCTTTAACTTTGCTACGGCCATCCATTTTATAATGACTTGCAAAGCGAAATATAATTATCTAAAGACTTTTCAATGTTAAAGTATTGCTTTATGAATTCTTTAGATTTGGCAGCAACAGATCCTGTATCAATTTGTCTACTGCACAATTTACGAATAACTGTATTGTAATCCTGCGCATCATCGCAATGAAAATACACTGTTTCTCTCTCGGCGTGAATACCTTCTATCCCTATATTATTTGTCAATACTGGAATTCCAGATGATAAAGACTCCAGTATTTTAACTTTTATTCCTGCTCCAAGTACCAACGGAGCCACAAAGCACATAGACGTTTCAAAATATGGAATTATATCTTTTACAAAGCCTGTAATGACGACACGTTTAGACTGAAATCTTCTTAATTCTTCTGGTGGATTACTCCCCACAACAACAAAGCGTACATCAAGATCATCCATTAATGGCATGACATTTTTGATGAACCAAATTGCACTTAAGTAGTTTTCAGGTCTAGACATAGCGCCGAAGAAAATTATATCTCGATTATCAGGTCTTCTTATAACATCTATCATATTATGGTAATAAGGAGTTAACCACTGGATTTTCGTCTCATCAATCCCATTATCTATTAGAACTTTCTTATTATCGGCATTGTGAGGAAGTATCCAATCGCAAAATCTAAGGGCGTCTAGTTCTACCCTTTTTTCGTGCTGATACTTATGTTGCCATATAATTCTCTTAATTCCATGATAATAATTTGCCTTCCTCTCATATCCAACAAACGTCACATCATGTTCTGAAGCAATGAGTTTGGTATCAGGAAATATTTCATGAATTTTTGACGCCAATACAACTGTATTCGTCCATTCTAAAATAATGCAATCCGGTGTGTAACCCTCTGACTTCCATTTAGTTAATGTATTTATTATTTCCCTTACACAATAATTAGATATTAAATTTGCATTTCTGTTCCAAGGATTATACGATGATTCTATGTTACTTATTTTTTTCAATTTCGCCGTAAAACTACGCTCCGTATAAATAACATGGTGAACAATGTCACTTTGTTCTTTTTCTATTTCTTCCTTTTTATTAATATCCCCCCAGCACACAAGTCTAACATTTAAATCCTTATCCTTTTTGAATTTGTTAAGATAAAAATTAAACGTTTGGCCGCCTGCAGCTGGTGCACCACTATATGGAGCATTAGAGGCAACCCAAATTATTTTTTTCTGACTGTATTTTGAACCTACCATGGAAATTCGTCATTCTCCTTTAAAGCATCTCTTACAGCTTCGAGATATCCATATTTGTTTTCTTCATCGGGTTCAAGATAACCGCCTTCTCCCCATTCATTCCACGCAAATATAAACATCATATCTTGCTTGTAAACTTCTTTCGTACGCTTCACTAGCTTTGAGAAGTATTTTTTAAATTTCTCAGGTGTTGCACCAATATAAACTTGCCCCCTTTCATGGTATCTTGGGCTATTATCCCAATTGACAAAAGCACATGGAATAGAGTTATCGCCATGTGGCTCTCTACTTAATATATTTTTCCATGCTTCATCATAACTTGGTCGTTGCATTTTTGTCGCTTTCATCAACAGGTAGTTTCCATGTCTTCGTAGATCCCACCCAAATTTTCTCTCGCAAAAATTCAGAAAATCTCTTCTTAATAGCTTTATTTTTGCATATTTATTCTTGCCTAAGCTCTTCCTGGAGTTAATTGGTTCGTATTCTATATCATAATCTATCTGACTATGATCCTTTCTATTGTCAAGCATAAATTCCGCACTTTGATTCATGAAAACTATTCCAGGCAGCCCAGCTTCTATAGCAAGTTTTCTCCAATATATCAACATTTCACTCAGACACTCTATTGATTCTGGTCTGTAAATAACTAAAACAGGTTTACCATCAATTTTAATATATCTTGGGTCATTAAAGAACTTCAGTAAGTACTCCCAATGTGTATACCACTCCTCTTGTCCACCATAGAATTGTGGCATGATTACAGTATTTTTCCCTGTCCATTCCATTGACCACGCTTCATTTGCCCAACAAAAACAAAACGGAAGATCCAATTCAGGATCTTGCAAGATTTGCTCACACGGCTTTTCCAAAAGCATATCCCCATTAAACCAGTAGTGATAATAACAGAAGCCATAAATGCCATACTTCTTTGCTAAATCTCGTTGCCATATCTTTGTTTCTCTATCCAGTAAATTATAGTAATTATTATTAAGCGGAATTTTTGGTTGAATATGCCCTTCAAACAAAGGAGTGGCTTTTTTTACATTATCCCACTCTGTAAATCCTTCACCCCAATATTTATCATTCAATGGAATTCGATGATACTGTGGTACAAAAAATGCAATTGTTTTCATGCAAAATACTCCTCAATCTATATATTTTTTTGCAAAGTTCTCAACGTCACCAATTCTTTTAGCAGGATTGCCAGGCATATATACTGTTCGGTACTGTTTGTCCCTTTATTACGGTACCCCCCCCCCCCACAATACAGTTGTCACATATAGTAGTTCCAGGTAAGATTATTGATTCTGCTCCAATAAAAACATTATTTCCAATCTTTACTGCTTTTTTTATCGAAGATTTCACCTTACTGTGACCCTTGCCGCATGTTTTATACTATAGTCATGAATTAATATTTTAACGCCAAAGGAGATCATTACATCTTTTCCTATTTCAATCAAATCATATTGTGCGCTGTCAAAAAATACAGTTGGACTTATCCAAGTATTGTTACACTCATTGTTATTTATCCTTATTCCAAGCCAGCTAAGATATCTTGGATAATACTTTATATAGACTTTCCTTGAAAGCTTATCTAAGCACCAAAACACTATATTAAGGCTCTTCTTTATATATAACTTCAGACGCATTTTTTCGGCTCCCTATACTTAATATGTTTCGCAGGATTTCCCCCTACAATACTATAGGGTTCAACATCCTTCGTTACAACTGAACCTGCTGCAATAATAGCACCGGTTCCAATATGCACTCCAGGCATAATCAATACTCTTCTGCCAATCCACACGTCATCGTCTATAAAAACCGGTTTCGATTCTGTATAGCCTTGTTGAATCATAGGAATATCAATGTCGTCATGAGCATGATTATGCGTATATATTGCTACTTCTGGTCCCAACATAACATCACGACCTATTATAACTGGCCCATATATATCTGAACGGAACCCTACTGTTGAATTATCACCTATCTCAAATTCTTCTCCATAAACCACATATTGTTCAATATTGACATTTTTTCCAGCGTATTTAGCAATTCGCTTCAGAAAGAAATATCTTATTTTTAGACATACTCGAGAATAGCATGATCTTGGTAACCACTGCCCAAATAAAGCATAGAAAATTCTCCAGATTTTAGCTGTGCTAAAAGTTCTCTCTTCAGTTCCTATTTTAATTTTCACTTTTCCATACACCCGCCCGTTTATCAATATAATTCATTATATTGTATGTTCGATTTCCCAGCGTCAAACTTGCTGCCTTTCTTAAAGCGCCTTCTGACATTTCATTTCTATATAACTCATCAGATACAAGTTTTTGAATAGCATCATATATCTCATCAATATTCATTGGATCAACCATGATGGAACACTTATCGTCCAAAATATCATAATTAAAAGACCTGTCAGAAGATATTATTGGCAACCCACATGCCATGGCTTCTACAATGGCATTACTACATCCTTCTTGCAGCGTAGGTAATACGAATATATCCGCAGCATTATTGAATAACGGAATCTCTTCAGGCTTTAAAGACTTTGCGAAAATGCAGTTATCACCATAAGGTTTTTGTTCACCTTTACCGGCGCATATAAGTTTTGCGCCTTTTACTCTGTCCATGGCTTCACATACTCTAAGAACACCCTTCCGATCATTAAATGCTCCTACAAATCCCACTAATACTTCATTCTTTGGTAATCCCAAATACTCACGCGCTTTTTCTTTTTCGTATTTCTTGAATCTATCACTATTAAAACCGTTTGGAAAAACTTCGACTTTATCTTTTTCAACCACGCCCGCCTTTACTATCCAGTTTTTTAGATAAGTTGAAACCGCAATAATTCCTGCTATATTCTCCAATTCTTTTTTCGCCCTTTTAGCGCCAAACTGTTCTATTGTATTATGTGATTCACCTAGAGCAAAAAAGGCGGGAATATTTAATTTATTTCCCAATCTAGCTACAGCAATACCCGATGGTGCCATAAAATGACCATAAATAACATCAGGTTTATTTTCAAATGAACGAATTACACGCTCTGCCGATTTTTCTAAGAAATAAGTTGTTATCCCAACTGGGCTCTTCCCTAAAATGTAATGTGATTGTCCTAGACCGAATGTCTTTGGCCAAAATACGTCGACTTTGTTCTTTTTAGATGTATATTCAACAGTATGATACGGAATCTGCTTGTATTTTTTATTCAAATTAATAGACAAAGGACATATTACTGTCACGGTTTTGCCTATATCAGCAAATTCCCAAGCAAGTTGCTGCAAGAAAACAAGCATATAGGGTTCATATTCATTTGGATACTTGTTTACCACAAAGCATATACTATTCATATCTACACCTATATTTTCTTATTAGCTTAATAATCTTTACATCATCAATAAAATATCTCTTAAACATACGCTTAGGTTCTTTCAGAAAGCGATAAAACCACTCAAAACCATGCTCACTCATCCATCTAGGAGCGCGTTTAATATTCCCAGCAAGAAAGTCTACAGTCGCTCCCGCGCAAATAGAAACTTTTGCTTCATATTTCCCAATATTCTCAAAAATCCACTTCTCCTGCTTTGGGCATCCAAAGCACACGATAAGTAAATCCGGGTGTGCTTCGGAAATCAGATGATTGATTTTCTCTAACTCCATTTGATTTTTTTCAAAACCAAATGGAGGGGCATATGTTCCAACAATGTTAATACTATGAAACTTTTCTTCTAGTCTCTTTTTGGCCTTATTTGAAATACCATCTTTCCCCCCTAAGAGGAAAATCTTATATCCCTTATGTGAAGCAACTTCACATAATATTGGGACTAAATCAGAACCGGATATTTTTGCTTTTAGTGGTTTACCGTATAGTTTTGAAATCCATAAAAGTGGCATACCATCCACCAATACTAAGTCAGCACTATCCACCACTTTCTTAAGATATGGGTCATCTTCTATTTTCATTACCACATCTACATTTATCGGAATAATATAAGATTTTTTCTTTTCCACTAACAATTTCTCTATAACTTTAATAGCTTCTTGCATTGTAAGATTGTTTATATATGTATTAAGCAGAGATTGTTTTTCCATCACTTTATTCCCTCTCAAAAAAAGCTGTTTCCAACATTAAACACATACAATGATATATAGGCAAATGCAATTCCTGAACCATAAAAGTTTCTGTTACTGGTGCCTTTATACAAACATCACTTAAGTGTTCGAGCCTACTATTTTTTGCTCCTGTTAACCCAATTACCTTCATTCCTTTGGCACGCGCAGTTATTGCAGCATATAATATGTTTTTACTATTTCCACTCGTAGAAATACCAAGCAATACATCCCCTTCTTTTCCATAACCATTAACCTGCTGAGCAAAGCAAAGTAAAGGTTCACAATCATTCATATATGCTGTAGATAGTGCCGGGTGTCCATCCAATGCAATAGTTGGCAACGCCCCCTGCAAGCTCACCGCAAGTACTGATCCCATTTCTTCATCTGCTTCTATCAGCCTTTCTGCAAAATCCGTGCGAAGTTTCCGTGGCAACTTAAATCCTTTCATCAGCTCGCCAGCGATATGTTCTGCGTCTGCAGCAGAACCACCATTTCCTGCAATGAGAAGTTTTCCACCATTTCTATAACATTCTTCAAGAATCAGGTAAGCATTTACAATACTATCTTCTATCACATTAAGTTCAGGATACCGTTTGATAAGTAAATCCACATGCTTTTTAACATTTTCCTTTAGTTTACTCATATTTCAATCTTCACTTCTCTTTTACAGATATTGATTTACAAACTGCAACAAATTTTTTACACAAACGTCTTGGCCATAAAAATCACACTCTGTGTTCAGCAGCACAGTCCTGCACCCAGCAGCCTTTCCGGCCTTAATATCATTTTCTCCATCGCCGACCATCCACGAGTTTTTCAAATCAATATTGAAATCTTCTGCTGCTTTCAAAAGCATACCTGGCTTCAGTTTACGACATTCACAGTCAACCTTAAGCTCAGGAACCTCTCCCACATACCCTTTGTGCGGATGATGCGGGCAATAATAAATCGCATCCAGATAAGCACCTTCTTTTCCAAGGAGCGTCTCCATTTTATTATGGATTTCTTCCAGCTCCTCAAACGATACCTCTCCACGTGCTATCACAGGCTGGTTAGTTACTACAACTGCAAGATAACCGGATTCATTAATCTTTCGAATAGCCTCGGCAACTCCGTCAATCAGTTCGAAGTCATCAATATCCCTCAGAAATCCAACATACTTGTTGATAGTACCATCCCTATCGAGGAATATTGCTTTCTGTCTATTTCTCAAGTTTTTTCCTGTTACTCTTCCCGCCTTATAATCAGCACATACTGAATAATACCGATCTGGTGTGCCCATATCCTTAACATATTCTGGGCTATAATAACAGAACATCTTTCCTGTCCCCGCCAAAGGCTTCAAAAGCTGTCTATCCAGATCCACCTTCACAGGTTTTCCATCTTTGCCGATCACACCGACTGCGTTGGCATCAACACCAGAGGCCTCTAATACTTCCGGGCTGATGACATGTAGCCCTGCATTTACACGATTGCGATAGTACGCAGGTCGTTCATCTTCTTTAGCAAGCCACTTCTCTACAGCACCATATTGATTAGCAACAATCAACCCGCTATCATATGGGTGGCTGTTGGGATGAGTAAACAAAGTTACCAAGCCACCATGTTGACGGTGGAATTCAACAAAACGATTGAAATCGACATCAAACATCGCATCTGCATTCAGCAGAAGGAAATCCGATGTAAGCTTGTCTTTGATTTTGAACAAGGCACCCGCATTTCCCAGAGGCTCATTTTCAAAATAATATTCGATATGTACTCCAAATGGTTGTCCCGTTACTGGTGAATTACCGGAACCATCTCCGAAATAATCCATAATGATATTTCCGAGATAACTAACAGTAATGAGAATATCAGTGAATCCCTGTTTTTTCAGACAATCGATTTCTCTTTCCAGTATAGGAATACCCTCTATTTTTATCATTGGTTTTGGAATATCACTCGCTATAGATGAAATGCGAGTTCCCTTTCCTCCGGCCATAATTACAACTTTCATTTTCTTATTCCTTTGGTATATAATCTTCCGGTGTATAGTGGATCACACGGGTGCCGCCATCTTCAAACTTAAATGGAATAAACAGCAGGTCACGCATAGCCCAACGCACAGAATCCTGACGATCGGGTTGCACATAAAACACTAGGAAACCACCGCCACCTGCACCAAGAAGTTTTCCTCCTAATGCACCAGCAGCGATTCCTTTTGCATATAGTTCATCAATGCTATTTGTAGAAACAGCAGATCCTGTCTGGCGCTTAAGTTTCCAAGTGTGATCAAGCATTCTACCGAAATCGTCCAAATCGCTTTTTTTATCTGTCAGAACTTTTTCTGCATCATCAACCAATGACAGCATCTCTTTTAACTGTGCGGTTTTATCGACTTTTCCTGCGGCATTTGCCTTCTGCACATCTGAAGAAAAACGGGTAAAACCGGTAAAAAACATCATCAAATTCTGATTGAGTTGCTTCTTTCTCTCAGGCGAAATAATCACTGGCAAAACTTCATAACCATCTACATTAAAGTTGATACGATTGAATCCTCCAAAAGATGCTGCAATCTGATCCTGCCAGCCACCAGCTTCTTGGCACAGATTACGCTCCAGATAAATTGCTTCATCTGCCAGTTTCTTCTTGTCAGCATACTTGCCTTTCAGAGCATAAAAAGCATTCAGCATTCCGACGGCAAAAGAACTTGAAGTTCCCAGACCGGAACGAGCCGGAAGATCCGCTTCATATGTAAGACGAATCTCATGCATATCCAGCATCTTCATTGCATTACGAATTGCCGGATGCTGAATATCTTCAATTCTTGTTACTCTCTCTGTTTTTGAGTACGAAAGCTCCGTTGAATAATCGAAAAATCGCGGCAGATGACGCACATTAACATAGCAGTACTTATCAAATGTAGTTGAGAGAACAGCGCCGCCATACTCTCGAAAAAAGTTCTCCATATCAGTTCCGCCACCAAAGAAAGACATTCTGAATGGTGTTTTTGTAATGATCATAGCCCATAGTCCTCCATAACCCTTAGTCTCTTTGAAAAATGTCTCTGGTGTAAACTTTCTCTTTCACATCATCCAGGCAGCTATCATACCGATTAGCGATAATCGCCTGGCTCATTTCCTTGAACTTCTCCAGATCATTAACAACAACCGATCCGAAGAACTTTTCTCCGTCCTTCAGCGTCGGCTCATACACAATTACGATGGCACCTTTAGCCTTAATCCGTTTCATGACACCCTGAATAGAACTCTGGCGGAAGTTATCGCTATTGCTTTTCATAGTGAGTCGATACACACCAACAACAACTTCTTTTTCCCGGCTTTCATCCCAGGAATCATTTGCGCCATAAGCACCAGCTATCTCCAGTACACGGTCGGCTATGAAATCCTTCCTCGTTCTATTGCTCTCCACAATTGCTTCAATCAGGTTCTCTGGAACATCCTGATAGTTTGCCAGCAACTGCTTTGTGTCTTTCGGCAGGCAATATCCGCCATAGCCAAAACTCGGATTATTGTAGAAATCCCCGACACGCGGATCCAGGCAGACGCCTTTGATGATCTGCTGTGTGTTAAGGCCTTTCATTTCCGCATAGGTATCAAGTTCATTGAAATAAGCTACACGAAGTGCAAGGTAGGTATTGGCAAACAGTTTCACTGCCTCAGCTTCTGTGAAGCCCATAAACAGGGTATCGATGTTCTCCTTGATGGCACCTTCCTGGAGCAATTTTGCAAAAGTATGAGCAGCATTGACCAAACGTTCATCTTCCATATCAGTGCCCACGATGATACGGCTGGGATATAAATTGTCGTATAATGCTTTTGACTCCCTTAAGAACTCCGGGCTAAAGATGATATTCTTGCTTCCGGTTTTCTCACGGATACTCTTTGTATATCCAACCGGAATAGTAGATTTAATTACCATGATTGCGTCAGGGGCATACTCCATAACCAATCCGATTACATTTTCAACAGCGGAAGTGTCAAAGAAATTCTTCTTGCTATCATAATTAGTTGGTGCAGCAATAATCACAAAGTCCGCATCTGTATAAGCCTCTTTTGGATCCAAGGTAGCTGTCAGATTCAAATCTTTTTCAGCAAGATATTTTTCAATGTAGTCATCCTGAATAGGGGATTTACGCTGGTTGATCAAATTCACCTTCTCCGGGATAATGTCCACAGCCATCACTTTATGATGCTGTGACAGCAGCGTTGCGATTGAAAGTCCCACATATCCGGTTCCGGCAACCGCAATCTTCAAATCTTTAAACTCTCTCATAATCGTTTTCTCCTCCAAGAACTTGTATGTCTTACATCTCTACTGTCCAAATACCGCTCTTACATATAGAACTCTTTGTACCACTCCGCAAACCTTCTTAATCCAGTCCTCAGATCAGTCCTTGGTTTAAACCCAAAATCACGTTCCAGAGCACTCGTATCTGCATAAGTCACCGGCACGTCACCAGGCTGCATCGGTACAAGTTCCTTGTGAGCGTCGAAATCATAATCCTCCGGAAGCACACCGGCTCTTACCAACTCCTCGCTCAGTATCTGCACGAAATCCAGCAGGTTTTCTGGGTGGTTATTACCAATGTTATAGAGAGCATAAGGTGGAACAGGAAGCCCATCCTCCCCGGTTACTCTGTCAGGAGCCTTCCCCATCACCTTTTCCACTCCGGTCACGATATCGTCGATATATGTAAAATCTCTCTTACAGTTTCCATAGTTGAATATCTGGATCGTCTTTCCTGCTCTCAGTTTATCCGTGAAGCCAAAGTAAGCCATATCAGGTCTTCCCGCAGGACCATACACTGTGAAGAACCTCAAACCAGTTGACGGAATGTTATACAGTTTTGCATAAGCATGGGCCATCAATTCGTTTGATTTCTTTGTAGCTGCATAAAGGGAAACTGGGTTATCCACCTTATCATCAGTACTATAGGGAACCTTTTTGTTGGAACCGTAAACAGATGAGCTGGACGCATAAACCAAATGTTCTACAGGCGTATGACCTTCATCATAGGAATGCCTGCAGACTTCCAGAATGTTATAGAAACCAATCAAGTTTGACTCAATATAGGCATCCGGATTAATGATGGAATAGCGGACACCGGCTTGAGCAGCAAGATTCACAACAATCTGCGGTCTGTATTGATTAAACACCTTATTGACCAGTTCCTTGTCCGCAATACTACCCTTAATAAAAATAAAGGAAGGGTGCGCTGACAGTTCAGAAAGCCTTGCTTCCTTCAATCGCACATCGTAATAGTCATTCATGCTATCAATGCCGATGACTGTCACATCCTCCACATCTTGATAAAGGCGTTTTACCAGGTTGGATCCTATAAAGCCGGCTGCACCTGTAACTAAAATAGTTTTGTTTTTCAAATCCACATAACTCATCTCGTGGTTCCCCTTTGTGTTCTATAGTTCAATTAACTGTGGCGAATTAACATGTCTTTCTCCATGATTCCCACAGTAGCCTTTCTTCCAAGTAAATTTTTATATTCAAGTAATCATTTATCAGTAGATGCCTGTCCTCATACGCAATCCATAAGTTTTATAGAATCAGCCCCTGAAATGTTCATTTTCTTCTTTCGATAGTCTATTTTCATCAACTAATCCATTTAGGGCAGACACCTCAAACATTGAATACTTTATTGACTTCAATAATCCCATTTGGATAGAGATGTTTTCTACAGAGCAATCGGTAAATATCAATTCTCTAGCAACTAAAATCATTTGGACAGCCCTGCCTATATGTAACAAACATTTCTTGAAAATGCTGATAAAATCAGGCTCTCAGCCATTCAGACATCATCCAAACCGTCAGCAACATAACCCGTCTTTCGCTTTAAAATGAAGTAATCACTATCTGCGTCCATCTATCCAAAAAGAAAAATTACATGTTCTTACCAGCCGGATAGCCCCATCACTTTTGCTTTATAATAGGTAAGCCTCCATCCAATCCACCGGACATTCGCTTTATAATGAAGAAATCACTATACAACCGCTTCTATACAAATCCTTCTTTTTCAGTCGATTTTCATGTAAAAAACGGTCTTCATATCTCATTTCTAACCCACTAAAAATTTCGCCCAGCCATTTGTAGGCGCGGCTATGACCACGAAATCAGCATCACTGTATGCTTCCTTCGCATCCAAAGTAGCGATCAAATCCAGCTCTTTCTCAGCTAGATATTTTTTGATATAATCGTCCTGAATATGAGACTTACGGTTATTAATCATTTCCACTTTTTCTGGAATAATATCCACAGCAGTTACTTTGTGGTGCAATGAGCATAGAACCGCAAGGGATAACCCAACGTAACCAGTTCCTGCCACGGCAATCTTCAAATCCTTAAAATCTCTCATAATCTTTTTCCCCTCTCCCACACTGTGAGGCACCTTTTTCCACATCACTGTGGGAATTATTTATTTTCATTCATATAAAACTCTTTGTACCACTCAGCGAACTCTCTTAGTCCCGTCCGCAGGCTTGTACTCGGCTTAAATCCGAAGTCACGCTCCAAAGCACTCGTATCCGCATAGGTCACTGGTACATCTCCCGGCTGCATCGGAACTAATTCCTTGTGAACCTCGAAATCATAATCCTCCGGCAGCACACCGGCCCTCACCAGTTCTTCACTCAGTATCTGCACAAAATCCAGCAGATTCTCTGGATTGTTATTGCCGATGTTATAAATCTTGTACGGCGGCAATGGCAGACCATCTTCACCATTCACCTTATCCGGTGCCTTCTGCATCACACGGACAACACCCTCAACAATGTCATCCACATATGTAAAGTCGCGCTTGCAGTTGCCGTAGTTGAAAATCTTTATCGTCTCACCATTTACCAACTTATTGGTGAAACCAAAGTACGCCATATTCGGACGACCGGCGGGGCCATACACTGTGAAAAAACGTAATCCTGTGGATGGAATGTTATAGAGCTTGGAATATGCATGAGCTAGAAGCTCGTTACTCTTCTTGGTCGCCGCGTAAAGGCTCACCGAATTATCTACCTTATCATCCGTGCTGTAACTTTTTTGTTAGAACCATAGACAGATGAACTCGAAGCATATACCAGATGCCCCACACCTGTCGCTCCGCCATCATAGGAATAACGGCAAGCCTCTAAGATGTTATAAAATCCGATCAGGTTGGATTCTATATAGGCGTCCGGATTCGTGATGGAATACCGCACACCGGCCTGTGCAGCCAGATTGACCACTACCTGTGGCTTGTACTTTTCAAAAATTTCGGTAATAATCACCTTGTCAGCGATGCTGCCCTTCACAAAAATAAAAGAAGGATGAGCAGGCAGTTCCTCAAGTCGTGTCTCCTTCAGCCGAACATCCTAATAGTCATTCATATTATCGATGCCGATGACAGTCACGTCCTCCACATCATTGTAAAGGCGCTTCACCAGATTACTGCCGATAAAGCCAGCCGCACCTGTGACCAATATGGTTTTGCCTTTTAAATCCACACAACTCATAACTGTTACTCCAATCTTGTTAAACTATTTATAAACACTGCAACAAATCTCATTTATCCACAGTGGCGAACCAATCCTTTCGATGCTTTCAAGTACTTCAACAATACCTTTTCAGAGGAAATATTTTTTCCGCAGTCCTCGAAAACCCGCATAAATCAAGGACTTTTACGTGTTGTCCCTATTATTTCACCAGCCCCAAGCATTGCTATTTTCAGTTTTTTATTGCCTGTATTATCCCTGCCCATAGCATCCTTTTTCTTCAGAGTTAATCCCTCAATATCTTTTCTTTCTTTATTTTCAACGCCGTGTGCATACCCCTCCTGATAACATCATCAACATAGGTCTACGCTAAATTTCATGTGAAACAACATCTGTCGCTTTCTCGTATACCCCATGAGGGCATGTGTTTTCAGTTCACTTATTCGCCATCTTTATGCCACTTAATCGTCCCTTTTATTAGCTGACTCAAAAAATTTTGATTTGAAAGCTTGATAAAACTGCGCCAAAATCGGGGGAAATCAAGGAATTTCTTGGTTTGTCCTTATCATATCTTCTCTCAAGTGAAATGTTGTTCATAATGCTATTAAAATAGTTCTACATTCTCACCACAAAAGTGACCTATTACGTTTGTTTCCCTCACCATCCCTACATCGCCCCGCCTCTACCCAGCACAACCTGCACAGTCTGAAGCAGAATCTTAACATCCAACCCCATCCTCCATTCAG
>ERZ894236.1111-NODE-1111-length-22269-cov-19.3773_pt1 | contig 22269 bp, 19 predicted proteins | sample MGYA00380297_ERZ894236 | MGnify/ENA primary metagenome ERZ894236 (study PRJEB32331, sample SAMN06328420) | human gut metagenome | biome: human gut microbiome; feature: stool | host: Homo sapiens | collected 2014-08-04 ... | reverse complement strand
AGATATGGACAGCGGCAATGACAGTTTCAATATCGCTTCTTGTTACAGGCTGTGGCAAGGATGACAAGACGGAGAAAGACGTTTCGGCGGCTTCATCAAAAACAGCAGATGATGCAGATAAAAAGGAGGAGACAATCGTTCAGCCCGGAAAAACTTCGCAAAATACAGTGAAAGATAAGAGTGCTGAAAATACGGAAACGAATAAGCTTTCGCCTGCGGCAGGACAGGAGGCTGATGTAAATGCAGAAGAGAAGGCACAGAATAACAATACGGATTCCGGCGCAGAAAGCCCGGAGGAAGCCCCGGATACGAATGACAGCAATGAGGATGCCCTTACTGACAGTGAGGCAGCTTCAGATACAGAGAATCCGGAAAAAGATACCATACAGACATGTGGTTTTGTTGTAGGTACTGACCCGGAGGCACAGACTATAATGATCGCAGAAGGATGGGAGGAGGCACCGCCCAGTGTGATTGAAGCCAGAAAGACCGGCGTATCTTATTATATAGGAGATGCGATAATCAATTGTCCGGGCCGCATAATGGTTGGGTTGGTTGTGTACCTAACATATTACACAGAAAATGATGTAAATATTGCCACGGAAATCACCAGTGACGGGGATGAGAAAGAACCAAGATTCTATGATTATGAGTATCCCGAGGAACAGCAGCAGTAAAAAGAAGGAGCCCTCCGGAATTTTACTGACTGCATAAAATATCTGATTAACAATGAGGGATATGTAATTCCTGGGTAAAATGGCTGTCTCTGCATTCTGTGTGAAGCAGAACGTCCGGGTATTTGCCAAGTATTTCTTTTACGTTAAAAAGTCCGATACCGTGGCCGGGGTTTTTTGTTGTAAAGCCGTTTTCAAACAATTTCTCTATAGGAATGTCATTCATCCTGCAGGAATTTGTGAGATGGATGGTAATGTTATTATCTTTCTGTAAAAGGCCGCAGTATAAATTTTTTTCATCCGTTTCAGATGCAGCTTCTATGGCATTGTCTAGAAAAATACCAATTATTCTGGATAGATCCACAGGCTCCATAGAACCGGATGAAGTGACAGGATCAGGAATATCAATATCCAACTGCAGATGAAGTGAAGCTGCGCGCATGAATTTCTGGTACAATAAACTCTTTAATTCTAAAATCTGTACATTTGCAAGTTTTCCCAGTGATGAGGTATCCTGGGAAAACTGTTTTCCGGTAGGGAGAATCTTAGAATGAAAGTATGTATCCAGGCCATCCATATCCCGTTGTTCTATGTAACAATCCAGAGTGGCAAGAATGTTGATGTAATCGTGTTTAAAGAAACGCATCTGCTGATATAGATCTTCCAGTTTTTCCGTGTATTCCTGCAGACTTTTAAATTCTGCCAGCTTTTGTTTCTCGGCAGCTTGCCGTTTGATTATCTTTATTGTCTGAAGTAGTAAAATGATAGTAAGCGCAAAGTATACCAGAAAAAGAAAGCAGTTTAAGATTACACTGAATATAGGATATCCCATATATTGGCTTGAGGCAAAGTTTGTGATCAGTATTGCGGCACAAATAGCGATGTATAGGCCAATACAGACGACGGTTTTAGTATTGAACTTATGTGTGAAAAAGAAATCTAATGGTTTATGTAAAATTTGCTTAATACACGACATCGTAATAAATAGTATAAAAATGTAAAAGATATTAAATAAAGTTATATTATACCAGCTGAATTCCATAACGTTGAGACCGGTTATAAAATAAACAACGGCCATACATACATAATTAAATAATACATTATAGAGATAGCCCAATATGCTCAGTATACAATTTTTGTATTTATCTTTTTGTTTTATCAGTGCGATTGATACGGTATAGCCTACTACTAAATAAGATGAGAAATTTTCTGCAATGGGATAAAGAAAATATGTTAATATAAGAATACCAATTATCATATAAAGTATGTGATAGATTTTAATACAACAGCGGGTAAACCTTGTACACGCTATTATTAAAAATACCGCACCTATCAATATATCGATAAAAAATCGTAATGTCTCATTCATGATAAACCTCCAATATCAAGTTCCTGAGTAAAATGATTATTCCGGCATTCTGTGTGATGCATGATATTCGGATATTGTGCTAATATTTCTTTAGCATTAGAAAGTCCGATGCCGTGACCGGGCCCTTTGGTTGTTATATTTTTCTCATACAGCTTCTCAACCGGAATATGGCTCATCCTGCAGGAGTTTGTAAGACGGATGACCAGGTTGTCATCATCCTGCAAAAGGCCACAGAATAAATACTTATCATCTGACTCATCTGCCGCTTCTATAGCATTGTCAAGAAAAATTCCTATCAGTCTCGCTAAGTCCACAGGCTCAACGGAACCGGAAGAAGTAACAGGAAGGGGGATATCAATATCCAACTGCAGGTGAAGTGAAGCTGCAAGCATGAATTTCTGATACAATAAACTCTTCAATTCTAATACCTGCACATTTGCAAGTTTTCCCAGTGATGCAGTGTCCTGGGAAAACTGTTTTCCTGTAGGGAGGATTTTAGAATGAAAGTATGTATCCAGGCCATCCATATCCCGCTGTTCTATGTAGCAATCCAGAGTGGTAAGAATGTTGATGTAATCGTGTTTAAAGAAACGCATCTGCTGATATAGATCTTCCAGTTTTTCCGTGTATTCCTGCAGACTTTTAAATTCTGCCAGCTTTTGTTTCTCGGCAGCTTGCCGTTTGATTATCTTTATTGTCTGAAGTAGTAAAATGATAGTAAGCGCAAAGTATACCAGAAAAAGAAAGCAGTTTAAGATTACACTGAATATAGGATATCCCATATATTGGCTTGAGGCAAAGTTTGTGATCAATATACATGCGCAAATAGCGGTATATATGCTAATGTAAAGGATAGTTTTAGTATTGAACTTATGTGTGAAAAAATAGTCCATTTGTTTCTGAAAAATTCGTTTTATGAATGACATGGTAAAATATAAAAATGGTATGTAACAGATGTAAAATATAAAAGTATGATACGAGTCTAATTTCATTGCATTGAGTCCGGTTATAAAATAAAAGGCAGTTAAACATAGATAGTTTAATAGTACATTATAGATATATCCCAATATCCCCAGTATACAATTCTGAAATTTATCCTTCTGGCCAATCAGTGAAATAGATATTGTACAACCAACTGTTAAATAAGAGGCAAAGTTCCCTGCAATGGAATATAAAGAAAATGAAACGATATATCCACTGGCAAAAATACAAAGTACATGGTGGATTTTAACCGTGCAGCGAGTAAATTTTGTACACGCAATTATCAAAACCAGAATACCTGCGAACATATCTATAATAAACTGTAATGTCTCATTCATAATAAACCTCCAATATCAATTTCCTGAGTAAAATGATTATCCCGGCATTCTGTGTGATGCATGATATTCGGATATTATGCTAATATTTCTTTAGCATTAGAAAGTCCGATGCCATGACCGGGCCCTTTGGTTGTTATATTTTTCTCATACAGTTTCTCAACCGAAATATGGCTCATCCTGCAGGAGTTTGTAAGACGGATGACCAGGTTGTCATCATCCTGCAAAAGGCCACAGAATAAATACTTATCATCTGACTCATCTGCCGCTTCTATAGCATTGTCAAGAAAAATTCCTATCAGTCTCGCTAAGTCCACAGGCTCAACGGAACCGGAAGAAGTAACAGGAAGGGGGATATCAATATCCAACTGCAGGTGAAGTGAAGCTGCAAGCATGAATTTCTGATACAATAAACTCTTCAATTCTAATACCTGCACATTTGCAAGTTTTCCCAGTGATGCAGTGTCCTGGGAAAACTGTTTTCCTGTAGGGAGGATTTTAGAATGAAAGTATGTATCCAGGCCATCCATATCCCGCTGTTCTATGTAGCAATCCAGAGTGGTAAGAATGTTGATGTAATCGTGTTTAAAGAAACGCATCTGCTGATATAGATCTTCCAGTTTTTCCGTGTATTCCTGCAGACTTTTAAATTCTGCCAGCTTTTGTTTCTCGGCAGTTTCCTTTTTTACTGTTCCTATGGTGTGATAAAGTATGGCTATGGTTAATAAAAAATAGAATAAAAACAGAAAACAGTTTATAAATGTAAAATATGTGGGATAGCCTAACTGTTCACTTGTTGAAAAATTAAGTATAAATAACGAAACACAGGAGATGACATAAATAATAAGTATACGCAGCAGTTTTTTATGTTCCGTATAGTAATTGACCGATATACGTTTCCCGATCCATTTGCCAGTATGATAAGTAACGAAACAACACAGAATCACGTAAAAGAGTATAAATACCATAGTCTGTCCGAAAGTAAATTCGGAAAAATTAATCCCGGTAAATAAATAGGCCAGTAATAAACATACATAGTTTAAAGTGACCTGTATCAAATAACCTATAAGGAATAAAAGGCAATTGATCAAAGGGGATTGTTTATTCAACAGAATGATCAATAACATGTATGCAATTAATAAATAGGTGGAAGATTCGCTGAGAAAATATGACGATACAGGGGATATGATCAAACAACCAAACCATAAAGCAGCTTTCCATGGGAGTTTCAGATCATTATACAACATGTTCAAGCATGTGGATACTGTGACAAAAACACCAAAAAAGCTTGAAATAAAAAAAGATACCATGATTTTCTCCTAATGCTCATTTTATAAATGCAAGTATTTCCTGTTAAAGTTAAAGCAAGTCTCTGGGTAATTTCTACATCTGGTTATCTTTACAGTAATCGTTCGTACATAAAAATTATACGTTTATGCATAAAAATCACAATATTTACTTTTCTATATTATCATATGAAAGAAGGATGTGAAAGAGGCACATAAAAAATAAATCTGGGAGGAGACAGCAAAATGAAAAAATCATTTACAGCCGCAATATTAAGCCTTGTACTTATCAGCCTCACCGGCTGCCAGGAAACACCCAAAGAAGATCTTGTCAAGAATAAAAAAGAGCAGGATTTGGAGCAGGAGATGAAGTCTGGCCAGAAGACGGAGAATGATTCTGCCGGGACAGCAGAGATTCTGGCTTCAGTACCGGCACATTATGAGGATAAAATGGAAGCGGACGGCGTGACCGTACAGGTGGACGCGGATGTACACATTCCGGATACAGATAAAATTATCAGTGAAAAAGTCAAACCGTCAGAAATGACACAGGAGCAGATAGAAAATACAATCCGGTATTTTGCCGGGGATGTGGCCTGTTATCCTTTGGGAGCGGTGACATCGAAAGAGGAGCTTATGGATGAGATCATTTCACTCAGACAGGAGATAGCGCTGCTGGAAAGCGGGGAACAATCCGCTATAAACGAGGGAGATGGAACGCCGGAAGAACAACTCGCAGAATTAAAGGCGCAATTAAAGAAATCTGAAGAATTATATGACTCTGGTACAGAGGAAGGGGAGGCTGCGCCTGTTTCCATTCAGGGCATTACCTTTGATGAGAACGGTTCCATTGAGCTTCAGAGTGATTTGGGAAGGGCAGAGGCAGCCCGCATTTTCCTTTATAAAGATGCGGACAGGGGAGACAGGGTAGAATTCATGAATTACAGCCCTGCATACAATGCAGTGGAGGGAGAATGGTCGGCAGATATCTCCCGGGAGGAAGCAGTCAATAAAGCGCAGGAAGTGATACAGACCCTGGAACTGGGGAATCTGGAAGTTATGGGGATAGAGGAGAAAGCCCAGGTTGTGGATGGAAATATTGTAGGGTATTACGACATCAGTTATAAAAGGAAGATGGGCGGATTAGAAAATTTCTATCTTCAGGAAAAAGCATCTGTGCAGACAGACCAGGCAGAAACACCGGAAGAATACAGTGCCCATATGGAGCAGACAGAGGACCATATACAGGTGGATGCATCAGGTGTCATCGGCATGAATGTAACTATGCCGCCCCAGGTAATGGAGTGCGTAAATGAGGATGTTTCCATATGCAGCTTTGACCAGGTGAAAGAATTTCTGGCCTCCAATATTATGAACAAATCATGGAAAGCGCCGGGAGAGAAGACTTATCTGAAGATTACCCAGATCTATCTGTCTTACATGTATGTGGTAAATAAAAACAACAACCGGGAATATCTGACCATTCCGGTTTGGGATTTCTGCGGCTATGCCTATTGGGAAAGCATGCCGGAAAATTCCGTTTATAATCTGGAAAAGACAGATAAAGAAAGTATCTATAAAACCACGTACCTTACGATCAATGCAGTAGACGGGAGCATTATCAGCAGACAGGCAGGGTACTGACAGAATCACAGGCGGGAAATCATATGAGATATATACGGGCGGAACTGATTCGTGTTTTGGAACATAAACGTTTTTACATAGTTAATTTCCTGGTGATTTCAGCCATGCTGCTGCAGGCAGAAAGTATTTGCCGTCTGGCAGAAGAAAAAGAACGGCTCGCCCGTGGATACTGGCTTCACCTGGTTAATTTGACGATCCATGATCAGCGTACGGTTTTGTTTTTTGCTGTTGTCAGCGGAACGGTATATGCGGCAAGTCTCAGAGAAGATTTTGAGAGCAGATTTTATTATCCCTGCTTTTGCCGCGAAAGGCGGATGGATTATATAAAAGGTAAGATTGCCGTCAATTTTTGCGCGGTCAATTTGCTCTTTATAACGGCCTGTTTCTTATGCGCTGTAAAACAATTCCTGTTTTTAAGCCCGCAGGAGATTTTACCCGGAGAGATTGGAATTATGGAATCCGTTAGAGGGATATTATCCGGTGGGATCACGTATCTGTTGTACAACTTTTTTTGGAGTAGCTTTGCCATGACAGTGTCTTATACCATGAAAAGCATGTATCTGTCTTATCTGGCACCCTTTATTGGATTTTATATTCTTGTTATTATGAACCAGCGCTTTTTTAAAGACCTGAAGATAGTAAATCCTTATTTATGGGTTCTGAAAGAACAAGAATGGTACGGGGGCAAATACGGTCAGTGGCTATTCCTTCTTCTTTTGTGCGCTGCTGTTAATTCGATTCTTGCTGTCATTGTATATAAGAGGTACGGAAATGATTAAAATAAAGCAGACAGGTATGGTAGTGGCCTTTTATTTTCGGCTGTGGAGACATAATTCCAGAGTATGGACTGCTTTCTGCCTTAATTTTATTATTTGCTATATCCTGTTGGGCAGAATACTGGATTTTTCAGAACAGCATCAAACAACCATGCAGATTTTTGAACCATTTATCTGGACCTTCGATGACAGCTATGCTGTTCTTTTGATCTCAGTGGTTCTGTTGCTGCTGTTTTCCGATGTCCCATATCTGGGCAAGGAGGTACCTTATCATCTCATGCGTATGAGCAGGAAAGTGTGGCTGGCAGGTCAGGTACTTTATGTGATTTTGGGTACAGGGATTTATATGGTGCTCATATTGCTTTCAACGGTAATAATCTGCGGGCAGCGCTGTTTTACAGGAAATAAGTGGAGTGAGACAGCAGTGAAGCTGGCCTTTTCAGAAGCAGGTGAAACCTTATCTTTGGCATCTTCTGCCAGAACTATAGAAATGTCACGGCCGTTTCAATGTATGGTAATCATATTCACTTTGATTTTTCTATATTCTTGTCTCATGGTGTTTTTTATGTTTGTATTTAGGATCATACTGTCAGATACAGCGGGGATGGCTGCAGGTATCGTTTTTAACCTTTATGCAGTGCTTCTGAGTCCGGAACTGATCGGAGAATTGTTCCATATCAGCGAACAGGACCGGTATAAACTGTACGTGATCGCAGGATGGGCATCCCCTTTGAGACAGGCCACTTACCATCTGCATAATTTTGGGTATGATGAGCTGCCATCTGTCGGGCAGAGCGTTTTGTATGCTTCTGCGCTCTTGCTTTTACTGCTGCTTCTGGCTCTTAAAGGTATGCGGAAATATAATTTTAATTTCGGAGGGACCCTGGAGAATTGAGTGAAGATATTATTATCATTGAGAATGTCTGCAAATCTTTTCGGGATGAACAGGTATTAAAAAATATTACATATACACTAAAGGCCGGGAAGATATATGGCCTGATCGGAAATAACGGAAGTGGTAAGACGGTTCTGCTGAAATGCATCTGCGGTTTTTTGATTCCTGATTCCGGAAAGATTCTCGTCAGGGGAAAGCAGATTGGCAGGGATGTGGACTTTCCTGAAAATATTGGTGCCATAATAGAAAGCCCCGGTTTTCTGCCGAACATGACGGGAATGAAAAATCTCCGTATCCTGGCGGCACTCAACGGAAAAATAAATAATGGTGACATCAAAAATGCTATCTGCAAGGTGGGGCTTGACCCGAATCTGAAAAAGAACGTGGGGAAATATTCTCTTGGTATGCGCCAGCGTCTGGGGATTGCCCAGGCCATTATGGAAAACCCGGATATTCTTATCTTGGACGAGCCGTTTAACGGTTTGGATAAAAAAGGGATTGAGGAAATACGCAGACTGATACAGGAGCTGAAGCAGGAGGGAAAAACAATTCTGCTGGTCAGCCATAATCAAAAGGATATTGACATTCTGTGCGATGAAGTCTGTGAAATAGACAATGGACGTCTGGAGGTGTTGACAAAATGAAAAAAAGCATAATCCTGGCAGGAATCCTTATGGGGATTCTGTTTGGAAAGACAGTTATGGCAGCCGTGCCCGACACGTTTTCAGCGTCCGTGCTTACGGAACAGGCAGAAGATAAAGAGCAGGAAGTACCGGACCAGGAAGATAACGCAGGTGTGGAGTTGTATATAGATAACCAGACGGTATATGAGGGGATGAATACCTCCTACAGCAATGGGTACATACCAATAGAAGAAGAGAACAGTGTTGAAATCATACTGCCTCTTTTAAACAGAGGTAAGATTTTAAATAAAGAGATCCGGGTGAGTCCAAATATAGGTGATACACAGGGAAATCCCTTTGTGTATAAGAATTATGACATGCGTATAAAGGAAGAAAAAATACAGGTTACCGGAACAGATGAAAAGAAGTCTGTATATTACGTGAAGCTGACGCTGGAATTAAAGCAGGAGAGAAAAGGCGGCACTTTTCCTGTGATCTGGGAAATCTCAGGAGAAAGTACAGGGGGTGAGAAGTTTGCTCAGACTTTCACCACTTATGTGAATATTTCCGAAAAGAAAGAGGAGGAAATGACAGAGGGGGAGGAAGTCCCGGAACACGGAGAAGAGAATGAACCGACAGACCCGGAAGGAAACGAAATGGATTTTCAGGGAGGACAGCAGGAGGAAAGCGTACCGCAGGAAGAGACTGAGAAGAAGAAAGAGTCCCCTAAACTGCTTCATACAGGAACAACCTGCGACAAAGAAGAAATCATCCCCGGAGACAGCGTATCCTTACTCCTGCAGTTTCAAAATATGAACGAAAAGGAAGGTATCCATAATGTCAGCCTTACCGTTTTAAGTCAGGAAAAGAACATCTCCATTTTAAATGAAAGTACGGTCTGGTATTTTGAAAGTATCAGGTGTAAGGAGGTCATTGAGATTCCTGTGAAGGTGCTGATCCAGATGGGGATAGAGACAGACGCTTTTACTCTTCAGTATAAGGCTTCTTATGAAAATTCGGAGGCTGAACCGCTGACAGAGGAGGGAACAGTCACTGTTAAAATACGGAAAACACCTAAAATCACTCCGGAGATAACAAAACCGAATAAGAAGATCTATGTGGGGGATGCCATTGCGATCAAGGGAAACTTTATGAACACAGGAGCAGGGAAAGCTTACAATGTGACAGTTTCCGCAAAAGCGGATGGTCTGAGACTCCAAAACACCCTGTTTATCGGAGAGATAGAGAGCAGGGACGCTGCTGCCTGCGACGGTATTTTACTGGTGGACGGCAGGGAAGGCAAGGAAAAATACGGAGAGATAAACGGTGTGTACCGCATTTGCTACAGTGATGAATCAGGGGAGGAATATACGGAAGAAATCCCATTCACGACAGAGCTGCAGCCTCCGATACTGCTTTCGGACACCGACAAGAAGGAGGAGGGGCAGAACATGTCGGTACAGTGGTGGGTGACCATAGGATTACTGGCTGAGATCATACTGATCTGTCTGGTTTATTTTATAAAAAAGGTTAAGAAAACGCATGGTAAGTGAGTGGAGTTATATCGGCAGACAATGCTATGAGAGAAGCTGCTGTAAATGGATACTGCTCTTTTTTTCCATTCTGTTTGCGGTTGCTGTGGTACTGCCGAAGGAGCAGTATAAAATAATAGGAGCTGCTTACAAAAAACAGGAAGTCTGGATCGTAAATTGTCAGATATCACAGGAAGCGGTGGAAGAAATAGAAGGATGGAAGGATATAGAAACCGTATATCCTCTCTGTAAACTGCAGGCAAGCCTGAAGTCAGGGGAAGAAAAAAAGGATTTTGACTTATATGGTATCAGCCGGAATTATGATTCTGATATAGCAGAGGATACCATATTTCTGCCGGAAAAATGGGGACTATTAAAATCAGGAGCTGTCGGTCAGGCCGTTTTTTCAGTGGGAAAAGGAACATACATGCAAAAGGATTACATGTTTTCCCATGTCAGGAAAAGCAAAAAGAACGCTGCTTACATTTCGGGGGATATGGCAGAGCGGATCATAAGGGAGACCGGGGAGATGACAGGGAGTTATGACGGAATCTGCATCAGAATTTCTTCTGCGGAGACGCTGCCAAAGATTGAAAAACTTGTAAAGAAAATTCAGGGAGAATCTCTGAATGACATGAACGCTGTCAAAAAAAGTTATCGGGAAGGCAGTGCTGCTCTTGGAATGCTTGTGTTTTATGCGGCGGCGGGCATTCTTGTAATGGAGGCACTGATTGGCCTGATCATGGAAAACCTGTGGTATGGCCTGGCAGGAAGGTCTGACAACGAAAGATTTACAGAGGATTTCCGTAGAAAAGTAAAAAGATACTGGTTTTTGAAAATGAATAGTATCTTCTTGTTTTGCGCGGGAACCGCAGTGTTATTCTTGATAACAGGAGTCATTTAAATATCAGTTGATAAAAGCCTCTGCTCCCATCCCGGGAGCCGGAGGTTTTTTGCCGTCACCCCACATATTTACCGAATTACAGAATAGATTTGAAAAAATCCCCAAAATAAGTTATGATATAGGACGAATCCGAAACAGAAAGGAAAAAGATATGGGTTGGGAATTTACGATATTGGATGCTTTGCAGCAGATACATACCCCTCTGCTGGACAAAATTTTAGTATTTATCACATCCCTTGGAAACGCAGGATGGTTCTGGATCGTACTTGGTCTGGTGCTGCTCTGTGTGAAGAAATACAGAAAGTATGGCGTTCTTGTGCTGGGGGCGCTGATATTATCCGCTTTGTTTGGAAATATTATATTAAAGCCGCTGGTGGCCAGGCAGCGTCCCTGCTGGATCAACGACACCGTGGAGCTGCTGATCCGGGTGCCGAAGGACTATTCCTTTCCGTCAGGTCACACGCAGGCCTCCTTTGCCGCGGCAACAGCGCTGTTTACGGGCAATAAAAAGGCCGGCATCTGCGCCTATGTGCTGGCGGCCCTGATCGCCTTTTCACGCCTGTACATGTATGTGCATTTCCCTACAGATGTAATGGCGGGCATTGTCATCGGCATCTGCTGCGGGCTGCTGTCTGCGTATGTATTTGGCTGTGTGAAAAGCCGCCGAATGAATCCGAACAAATAACAGGAGAACCAAGATGAGAAAAGATTTAAAAATGATAGCCATTGACCTAGACGGTACGCTTCTTCGGGACGACTGCACCATCTCAGAGAGGACCAGGGAAGCTGTGGAGGAAGCAGGAAGAAGAGGATACCTGATCGTGCCCACAACAGGCCGCTCCTACCGCAATGCCCGGTTTGTTTTAAAAGATTTCAGGGAGATTTCCTATTTCATAAACGGTAACGGCTCCGTTATCACCGACGGCAGGACAGGAGATGTCCTGTATTTTCATGAAATGGATATGGACAATGTCAGGAAGATCTGCGAGCTTGCGGCACAGTATGATACCTATGTGGAAATCTATGCGGGACAGGATGCCTATATGGATGCAAAGGGGCAGGAAGTTATAAGAAGGTGCGGTCTTCCGGTTGAATACTGCGACCAGCTTCTTGCCACCAACAAAATGACAGCAGACTACAGGCAGCTTCTTGCAGAGGATGGAATCCGTGTGGGAAAGGTACATATTTTAGTATCCAAAATGGAAGAAAAGGATAAGCTGATAAGGGAAATAGATATGCTCCCCGGTGTACATCCCATTTCCGTCATCCCCAATAATATAGAAGTGGTGCACGGAAGATGGAGCAAATGGAATGCCATTGTAAAGCTGGCCGACATGATCGGGGTCAGACAGGAAGAGATCATGGCAGTCGGTGACAGCAATAATGATTATGAAATGCTTTTAAATGCCGGATACTCTGTGGCTATGGGCAATGCCTGCAGCAGAGTGAAGGAGATCAGCAGCGCAGTGACAGACACTAATGAGAATGACGGTGCTGCAAAAGCGATTGAGAGTATACTGAAATAGAAAGGACGAACAGGAATGGCAAAAAAAACAACCTATGATGCCAGCAGCATCACAGTTCTGGAGGGACTGGAGGCTGTAAGGAAACGGCCCGGTATGTATATCGGCAGTGTTTCCCGGAAGGGTTTGAACCATTTGATTTATGAGATTGTAGATAACGCGGTGGATGAGCATCTGGCCGGATTCTGTACGGATATCCGCGTGACGCTGGAGCGGGACGGCTCTGCCACTGTGGAGGATAACGGACGTGGAATCCCTGTGGGCATGCATGAAAAGGGGATGTCAGCCGAGAGGCTTGTATTCACCACACTGCATGCAGGCGGAAAGTTTGATGACTCCGCGTATAAGACAAGCGGAGGCCTTCATGGTGTCGGCTCCTCTGTGGTCAACGCTCTGTCCACATATCTGGATATCAAGATCAGCCGGGAGGGGTATATCCATCACGACCACTATGAGCGGGGAATCCCCACCATTGAGCTGGAGGAGGGCCTGCTTCCGAAGCTCGGAAGGACAAAAGCCACAGGTACGCTGGTGAATTTCCTGCCGGATGCGGAGATTTTCGAGAAGACACGATTCTCTGCCACGGAGGTGAAGAGCCGTCTTCACGAGACTGCCTATCTGAATCCTGAGCTGACCATTGTATTTGAGGATAAGAGAGGGGACGAACCGGAGAGCATCACCTTCCATGAGCCGGAAGGTATCGTGGGCTTTATCAAGGATCTGAACAAAAAATGTGAGATCCTCCATGAGCCTGTCTATTTTAAGGGAGAATCCGAGGGCATCACCGTGGAGGTTGCCTTCCAGTATATCAATGAATTTCGGGAAAATGTGCTGGGCTTCTGCAACAACATCTACAATGCAGAGGGCGGCACCCATCTGACCGGTTTTAAGACCACATTCACTTCGGTGATGAACAACTATGCCAGGGAACTCGGTGTCTTGAAGGAAAAAGACCCCAACTTCACAGGGGCGGACATCCGAAACGGAATGACGGCGGTGGTGTCCATCAAGCATCCCTCCCCCCGGTTTGAGGGACAGACCAAGACTAAGCTGGACAACCAGGATGCGGCAAAGGCAACCGGAAAAGTGACAGGGGAAGAAGTTGTCTTATTTATGGACAGAAATCTGGACACCCTGAAGAACATTCTGTCCTGCGCGGAGAAGTCCGCAAAGATCAGAAAGACGGAGGAGAAGGCCAAGACCAATCTGCTGACCAGGCAGAAATACTCCTTTGACTCCAACGGCAAGCTGGCAAACTGTGAAAAAAGAGACCCTTCTCTGTGTGAGATCTTCATTGTGGAGGGAGATTCCGCCGGGGGAAGTGCCAAGACAGCCAGGGACAGAAGCTTCCAGGCCATCCTTCCCATCCGCGGTAAGATCCTCAACGTGGAGAAAGCCACCATTGACAAGGTGCTGGCAAATGCGGAGATCAAAACCATGATCAATGCCTTCGGCTGCGGATTTTCCGAGGGATACGGCAATGACTTTGACATCAGCAAGCTGCGCTATGATAAGATCATCATCATGGCCGATGCCGACGTGGACGGTGCCCACATTTCCACCCTGCTTCTGACTTTGTTCTACCGGTTCATGCCGGAACTGATCTATGAGGGACACGTGTACATTGCCATGCCGCCCCTCTATAAAGCCATGCCCGCAAAAGGGAAAGAGGAATACCTCTATGACGACAAGGCTCTGGAACGTTACAGAAAAAGGCACAAAGGCCCCTTCACCCTGCAGCGGTACAAAGGTCTCGGTGAGATGGACGCGCAGCAGCTCTGGGAGACAACCCTGAACCCGGAGACCAGGCTTTTGAAGCTGGTGGAGATCGAGGATGCGCGTATGGCATCCGACGTGACAGAGGTACTGATGGGAACGGAAGTGCCTCCCCGGAAAGCATTCATCTACGAGCACGCCCAGGATGCGGAATTAGACATATAGGAGGAGCAAAATGGCGAACGTACAGGATAATATTATCAGAACAGAATATTCGGAGATCATGCAGAAGTCTTATATTGACTATGCCATGAGTGTTATCGTCGCCCGCGCCCTTCCGGATGTGCGGGACGGCTTAAAGCCGGTGCAGAGGAGAACCCTTTACGATATGTATGAGCTGGGGATCCGTTATGACAGGCCATACAGGAAATGTGCCCGTATCGTAGGCGATACCATGGGTAAATACCATCCCCACGGAGACAGTTCAATCTATGAATCCCTGGTGGTCATGGCCCAGGAGTTTAAAAAAGGCCAGACCCTGGTGGACGGCCACGGCAACTTCGGCTCCATAGAAGGGGACGGGGCGGCTGCCATGAGGTACACAGAGGCCCGTCTGGAGAAAATAACCCAGGAGGTATATCTGGCAGACCTTGACAAGAATGTGGTGGATTTTGTTCCCAACTTTGATGAGACGGAAAAAGAGCCTGCAGTGCTTCCCGTGAAGGTCCCGAACCTGTTGTTAAACGGAGCGGACGGCATCGCCGTAGGTATGGCGACCAGTATTCCTCCCCACAACTTAAACGAAGTCATTGACGGTGTCATCGCCTATATGAAGGATAACACCATCACCACCCAGGGTCTGATGAAATACATCAAAGGTCCTGATTTCCCCACAGGCGGAATCGTGGTCAACAAGGATGACCTTCCCGCCATCTATGAGAGCGGGAGCGGCAAGATCAAGCTCCGCGGCAAGGTGGAGGTGGAGAAGGGAAAAGCAGGAAGAACCCTTCTTGTCATCACAGAGATCCCATACACAATGATCGGCGCCAACATCGGCAAATTCCTGAACGATGTGGCAACCCTTGTGGAGACAAAAAAGACCACGGATATTGTGGATATTTCCAACCAGTCTTCAAAAGAGGGAATCCGCATTGTACTGGAACTGAAAAAGGGCGCGGATGTGGAGAACCTGACCAACATGCTGTACAAGAAGACAAGGCTGGAGGACACTTTCGGCGTAAATATGCTTGCCGTTGCGGACGGAAGGCCTGAGATCTTAAGCCTGAAACAGGTCATTGAGTACCATGTGGATTTTCAGTTCGAGGTGGCTACCAGAAAGTATCAGACACTCCTTGCAAAAGAGCGGGAAAAACAGGAGATACAGGAAGGTCTCATAAAGGCCTGTGATGTCATAGACCTGATCATTGAGATCCTCAGAGGAAGCAAGAACAGAGAACAGGTGAAAAACTGCCTGGTCAGCGGTATCACAGAAGGGATACGCTTTAAGACAAAGACAAGCGAGCGGCAGGCAGGAAAGCTGCGGTTTACGGAAAGACAGGCGGCTGCTATTCTGGATATGCGTCTCTATAAGCTTATCGGCCTGGAAGTGGAGGCACTTATGGCAGAGCATGAGACCACGCTGAAAAATATTGCCCGCTACGAGGATATCTTAAACAATTATGACTCCATGGCAGCTGTTATCATTGACGAACTCAGAGCCGTGAAAAAGGAATTCGGAAAGAAGCGTCTCACTGCCATTGAAAACGCAGCAGAAGCTGTGTATGAGGAAAAGAAAATAGAAGAGATGGAAGTTGTCTTTCTCATGGACCGTTTCGGATATGCCAGGACCATCGACAAGGCAGCCTATGAGCGGAATAAGGAGACTGCGGACAGTGAGAATAAATATATTTTCTCCTGTATGAACACGGACAAGATCTGTGTGTTCACAGATTCCGGCAGAATGCATACCATCAAGGTGCTGGACCTGCCCTACGGAAAATTCAGAGATAAAGGCACACCCATTGACAATGTGAGCAACTATGACAGCTCTGCGGAGCAGATGGTATTTGTATCCAGCCTCTCCGGAATCAAAGATTCCATGCTGTTCTTTGCCACGAAGACAGGTATGCTGAAACAGGTGGCAGGAACAGAATTTGATGTGTCCAAGCGGACCATAGCAGCCACAAAGTTGGCAGAAGGCGACCAGTTGGTACTGGTACAGATCGCCGACCCCATGGAATATGTGGTGCTGCAGACAAAGAACGGCATTTTCCTGCGCTTTCTGAAGGAAGAGGTTCCGGATAAGAAGAAGACAGCCATCGGCGTGCGCGGTATCCGCCTTGCCGGGGACGATGAGGTGGAGCACGCTTACCTGCTGGAAGGCCGCACAGAGTATACCGTTACCTACAAGGAGAAGAGTGTGGCACTGAACCGGCTGAAGCTGGCAAAACGTGATACAAAAGGTACAAAGGTAAGGCTGTAGCAGGCCGGTATGGCCGCAGGGAACAGCGTCGATACGGGAGGGCCTATGAGATATCGTTTGAATAAGAAAATGTCAGGCCTCGGGGAAAAGGAAATTCTGGCTCCCGGAGACTGCCTTATTGAGATACTGACAGTGGAATCCTACAAAAGAAAATACGGGGACAGCAGTCCGGGGCGCCTGCTTTTAAGAAGCCTGGAGCACGTGCATTTCTGCAAGGCGGAGCTGCAGAAGGACTGCGTAGTGGGAACTTTTTCCGTGCCCCAGAAAGAAAAACTTCTGGAAAAACCCATCTCCTTCGGGTATTATATGGATAGGGAGAAACTGTTGTTTGTGGACGAATCCGGATTTGTGGCCCATATAGTAAAAGAGATGGAGGAGATCCGGTTCCAGGAGCAGAGTTATGTGGCGCATTTTCTCTTTGAATTTATGGAGCGCCTGTTAGAAGATGATGTCCGTTTTCTCCAGGCGTATGAACTCAGGATGACAGACTTGGAGGACGGGCTGTTCCGCCGGGAGATCAAGGACTGTCCGGCAAGGATGCTGACTGTGCGCAGGGAGCTTCTGCGCATGAACACCTACTATGACCAGCTTGCGGACTTCTGTGAAATGCTGGAGGAAAATTATACGGGATTTCTCGGGGAGGAGGACTGCCGCCTTTTCCGAGTAATGGCAAAAAGAATAGAGCGCCTTGCGGACAACACCAGAAACCTGCGGGAATATACCCTTCAGATCCGGGAAATGTATCAGGCCAGAACTGCGGAGCGGCAGAACAAGATCATGCAGTTCCTCACCGTTGTCACCACTATTTTCATGCCCCTGACGCTGATCACCGGCTGGTATGGCATGAACTTTGTGAATATGCCGGAGCTTTACTATAAAGGCAGCTATTTTATCATTATCGGTGTGGTGCTTCTGATCGTTATCATAGAGATTTTGTATTTTAAACATAAGAATTGGTTTGACTAGGAGAAGATGCCTATGAGAAAAAGAGTATACAGCCTGCTTCTGTGCGGGACGCTCCTGGTCTCCTTTCTGTTTTCCGGCTGCGGCAGGGGGATAGAGACGGAGGCGGAGACAAAAGAAAGTGTGACCGAATCCGTACAAAAGAAGATCTATCAGGTCTTTGAGCCGGAGAAGGAGAAAATTGCGGAGGCGGATGCCCTTCAGTATATAAACGGCGAATACATACCCTATGGTTATGAGAGCCTGACAGAGGACCAGCAGAAGTTATACCGACAGCTTTTGAACGGGATTCTGGAATATAAGGATATCGTCACTGTGGATGCCTGTACGGAGGCAGATATCAACCGGGTCAACAATATGGTGTTCGTGGACCATCCGGAATTTTTCTGGCTGGACCAGCAGTCCTACACCTTCCAGGGAGACGGCAGCGCGGAGGCGGCCGGCAGTGTGGATCTGCAGCTTGTGTACAATATAGATAAGGCAGAGATAGAATCCACAAAAGCCGGCATTGAGGCGGCAGCAGACCAGTGGATCGCACAGGTACCGGCAGATGCGGATACATATGGGAAAATCAAGTATATTTACGAATTTTTGAGCCAGAATACAGCATATGACCAGTCCTGCCCAAACAACCAGAATATTCAGAGCGTCTTCTTAAACCAGGTCACAGTATGTGCCGGATTTTCCAAAGCGACCCAGTACCTTTTGGGAAAGATGGGAATTTTCTGTACGCTGGTCACCGGAAAAGCAGCGCCAAATGATGAGGAACATGCATGGAATCTGGTGAAGATAGGAGAGAATTATTACTATGTGGATACCACCTGGGCAAATCCGGGATTTTCGGAGAAACAGGAAGGGGCCGTGCAGGAGATCTCCTACACTTATCTGTGCTGTGATGCCGCCACACTCCTTGCTACACATACACCGGACGACCTTCTGCCGCTGCCGGAATGCACAGATGACAGCTATAACTATTACAAAATGAACGGCACCTGGTACTCATACTATGAGGAGAATGAATTCTACAATATACTCACTGCATCCATATCGGAAGGAAGGGAGCGGGAAGATTTCAAGTTTGCCGATCCGGACAGTTACCGGCAGGCTGTAGCCGCCATGGTGGACGGTGATCTGATCGAGCGGGCTGTGCGGGATGCCTATCCGTTCCAGGAGGGGGAAACCTATCAGTGGAACATCGGATACAGCGATGAGGACATGCTCCTCACGGTCTATTGGTAAAAAACACTTGCAACTTTACTGCTTTAGTGGTATTCTGGTATAGAACTTGATAATCACGATAACATAAGAGTGGGCCTTCGGTCCACTCTTATTATGTAGTGGGAAACTAAGTACCCATAAAGTTGCCACGAATATAAATGTTCCGTTATAACTTTATCGAATAGCGGACAGAAAATGCGGAAGAAGGTGAAAGAATGAGTCAGAGAGAAAAATACGAGCAGAAAGCAGAGGACCTGATAACACCCATACTGGAGAACAATGGGTTTGAACTTGTGGATATGGAATATGTGAAGGAAGGCAGTAACTGGTATCTGCGTGCCTACATTGACAAAGAAGGCGGCATTACTGTAGATGACTGTGAGGTTGTCAGCAGAGCATTTTCTGAAAAGCTGGATGAAGAAGACTTTATCGACACTGCTTATATTATGGAAGTGAGTTCCCCGGGTCTTGGAAGACCACTGAAAAAAGAAAAGGACTACTTAAGAAACATGGGTAAAGAGCTGGAGATCAGAACTTACCGTGCCATTGACCGGGAGAAGGAATTCTACGGTATACTGAAAGCCTACGATGCGGACAGCGTGACCATTGAGAATGAAGATGGGGAGCGCACCTTTTTGAAGGCTGACATTGCACTGATCAGGCAGGCATTTGACTTTTAACAGCAGTGGATATTATATAGAAGAAATTCAGGAGGATGTAAAAAATGAATACAGAGTTATTAGAGGCGCTGGATATTCTGGAAAAAGAGAAATCCATCAGCAAAGATACGCTTTTGGAAGCCATTGAGCAGTCCCTGATCCAGGCGTGCAAGAACCATTTCGGCAAAGCTGACAATGTGCATGTGAATATCAACCCTGAGACCTGTGACTTCGGCGTGTACGCAGAGAAGACTGTGGTAGAGGAAGTGACAGATCCGGTTATGGAGATCAGTCTGGCTAATGCCAAGATGATGAATTCCCAGTATGATCTGGGAGATGTGGTGAATGTGGAGATCAAGTCAAAGGAATTTGGAAGGATCGCCACCCAGAATGCCAAGAATGTAATTCTGCAGAAAATCCGTGAAGAAGAGAGAAAAGTGATCTTCAACCAGTATTACGGAAAGGAAAAAGATGTTGTGACAGGTATCGTACAGAGAAGCCTGGGCAGAAACTACAGCATCAACCTGGGCAAGGCAGATGCCATCCTGACAGAGAACGAACAGGTGAAGACAGAGGTGTTCCGCCCCACAGAGAGGATCAAACTGTATATCCTGGAGGTAAAAGATACCCCCAAGGGACCGAAGATCCTTGTGTCCAGGACACATCCGGAACTGGTGAAACGTCTTTTCGAGGCGGAGGTCACAGAGGTGAAGGACGGCACGGTGGAGATCAAGAGCATTGCCAGAGAAGCGGGCTCCCGTACGAAGATCGCTGTGTGGAGCAATGACCCGGATGTAGATCCCGTGGGTGCCTGTGTTGGTATGAACGGCGCCAGAGTCAATGCTATTGTGGAAGAGTTAAGGGGCGAGAAGATTGATATTATCAACTGGAGCGACAACCCGGCACTTCTCATTGAGAATGCGTTAAGTCCCGCAAAAGTCATCTCTGTTATGGCTGACCCGGATGAGAAGACAGCTATGGTCATTGTTCCGGATTACCAGCTCTCCCTGGCGATCGGCAAAGAGGGACAGAATGCCAGACTTGCAGCCAGGCTGACAGGATTCAAAATCGATATAAAGAGCGAGACACAGGCCAGAGAGTCCGGTGATTTCGATTTCTATGAGGAAGAGTTTGAAGAGGAAGAGTTTACAGAAGAAGGCTACGACGAGGAAGCATACGGGGAAGAGGACATAATAGAGAACTATGAAGAACCTTCCGATCTGCCGCTTCCCGGTGAAGAAGAGTAGGTGAGAGTATGGGTACGGTCAGGAAAGTCCCTATGCGGAAATGTACCGGCTGCGGTGAGATGAAGAGCAAGAAGGAAATGCTCCGTGTTCTGAAGACACCGGAGGATGAGATCATTCTGGATGCCACAGGCAGAAAGAACGGCAGAGGGGCATATCTGTGTTTTGACAAGGAATGCCTGCAGAAGGCCATCAAAAACAGAGGACTGGAGCGCTCTTTAAAGACAGCGATTCCGGTATCTGTATATGAGAGCCTGGAAAAGGAGTTTGATAAGCTTGAGCATCAGTAAAGAACTGTCCCTTCTGGGACTGGCGGCTAAAGCCGGAAGAGTGGTAAGCGGCGAGTTTGCCACGGAAAAAGCAGTGAAGGCAGGAAAAGCGCGCCTTGTCCTTGTGGCAGGCGATGCATCAGATAATTCAAAAAAAAAGTTCTCCGATATGTGTGCCTATTATAAGGTACCCATATATCTGGTGGGAACAAAGGAGGAGTTGGGAGGTGCCATTGGAAAGGATTACCGCGCGTCTCTGGGTGTGACGGATGATAATTTCGCAGTGGCGATGAAGAAAAAGCTGGAACAGATGGGTAAATAAAAAGGAGGGCAATATATGTCAAAACTGAGAGTGCATGAAATTGCAAGAGAATTAGATAAGAGCAACAAGGAAGTTATGGATTTTTTGAAATCTAAAAATATAGATGTAAAGAGCCATATGAGCAGCCTGGAGGATGACCATGTGAGCTTGATACGAGCAAACTTGAGAAAGGGAAATGTGGCAGCAGCCAGCACAGATTCTGCAAAACCGGCAGCATCAGCAGAAGAAAAACCAAAGAAAAAGCTGATCCAGGTTTTCAGACCGCAGAATGCAAGTCATATGCCTGAGAGAAAACAAAAACCACAGAATCGTCCTGCAGAAGCAGGCAGTGTGCACAGCAGCAGCCAGCCGGGGAACAATCGTCCGGCACAGGGAGGAATGAAAACGGAAAGTACAGCAAATACTCAGAACAGGACGGATAATCGTCCAAACAGCGACAACAGAAACGGAGACCGTCCGAATCGTTACAATAACGATAACAGAAACAGTGATAACCGCCCAAGAACCAGCAGCGGAGACGGCCAGAACCGTTATAATAATGACAACAGAAACGGTGACAGCCGCCCGAGAACAAACACAGGCGACCGTCCGCGCTACAACAGCGACAACAGAAACGGTGACAGCCGCCCGAGAACAGGCACAGGCGACCGTCCGCGCTATAACAGCGACAACAGAAACGGTGACAGCCGCCCGAGAACAGGCACAGGCGATCGTCCGCGCTATAACAGCGACAACAGAAACGGTGACAGCCGTCCGAGAACAGGTACAGGCGACCGTCCGCGTTACAGCAGCGACAACAGAAACGGTGACAACCGTCCGAGAACAAACACAGGTGATCGTCCGCGCTACAACAG
>ERZ894236.1107-NODE-1107-length-22347-cov-12.8554_pt1 | contig 22347 bp, 31 predicted proteins | sample MGYA00380297_ERZ894236 | MGnify/ENA primary metagenome ERZ894236 (study PRJEB32331, sample SAMN06328420) | human gut metagenome | biome: human gut microbiome; feature: stool | host: Homo sapiens | collected 2014-08-04 ... | reverse complement strand
ATTGAAAATCTTTGATTTTATAAATACAATGAGCCGCTTCTCTTAACTTTTCAACGATGTCATTTTGAGGAATCTTTGAATCTTCATATTGAGCAAAAACATATTCTGGAATTGTATTGCTTATGGCTTTGGTAAAATCATTCAAACAATATTTGGGATTTCCTACATCATCAATATCCATATCAACTAAAAAGGTATTCAAATCATCTTCGTTAACCTTCAATAATATTACATTCTTTTTATCGAAAATTCTGTTAGTCATATTAAACAGTACCTCCACAAAAAACGAATAATGCACATAATAATACATTTTATTCATCGATATCTTTACACCCTATTATAATATTTTACCATAAAACGCCATCTTTTTCTATCCGAAAAGAGCAAGAGTATACGACAAACGCATGAATGATTCTTTTTCACCAGCCTAAGCATATTGGAATTTTTTAGGAATTCAATACTTCTTCCAGTAGACGTACCGGTGCCAGACCTATCGCAAATCGTTTCTTTTTCATCGACAATCTTTTTATTCTTAGCGATAACTCTGTTATTTTTAATATACTTAAACACCATTTCCGAATGATATTCTGGTTTTGTGCTGCCACCTTTTCTATCGTCTGATTCGCATCTTCTCGAAATGTTACATCCAAATGCCAGTGCATGCTTTCTATGCTCCAATGATCTCTCACTGCTCGGCTCATTGTTTCTATGTCATTTCTAAGACTACTAATATAATATCGATATTCTACGGTTGTCTTTCCTTCTTTCTTAATGGTCTTTTTCTCCATCCCTATGCTTTTAAAACCTTTCCATTCCGTTCTCTGACTCAGCCATCTAATATCTTCTGTCTGATAATATTCCCTTTTTTCTATCTGATTGTGCGCTTTTTCGATTGTTTTTTTATAATTCCCAGCTTTCTCTATTTCCTTCTCGAATTCTTTATCCGAAAAGTATTCCCTTACCTCATCATAAAGTGTTCCCTGGTTTCCTTTCAGCGCCAGTACATAATCCGCTCTTTTTGACCGGATTTTTTCCGCTATCTTTGTCTGAGTACCCATTGCGTCAATCGTTACTATGGTTCCTTTTATCTGAATCTTATCCAGCAGCTCCGGAATCGCTGTGATTTCATTGCTTTTTTCCTCCACTGCCTTCTGACCCAGGCAGTATCCGTCTTCTTTACTCCATGCCGATACAATATGATTCGCTTTTTCACCCTTCCGACGGTTCCCGCGCATGGTCTTCCCATCGACCGCTATGACCTTTTTTAGTATCTCTCCTTCATTTCGGTTCAGAAGTTCCTGCCATTTTCCATATACCTGCTGCAGGATATCAGGAGATATAAGCCCCATAACACGACAGATGGTATCATGGGAAGGAATCCCATTTTTCAGTTCGATGTAGTTTCTCAGATAATCCTGATACGCTTCCGCGAACATTGCTATTTCAACCCAGTCATCCGCGTTTGCCAAGGTTGCAAAAAGAACAATCACCAGAAGATCCTTTAATTGATGCCGCACTTTTCTTTCCTGACGGATGTCTTCAATATATTCCAGCCACTGTAACAGTTCTTCCATCTAATTTCGCCCCTTTCCTTTTATTTTATCAGAAAAGGGGCTTGTTCACAATTTATTTACTCATGCGTTTCTCGTGAGCAAGAGTATGTGTCAAGTAATCATTGGCACATACTTATATTTTTGTTTTTCTTGACATATTTTTGCACCCAGCATATAATAATAGTACCAGACAGGCAACAGCGTGTGTCTGTCCAAGCGTTGAAGTATAACAGCGTACCGGAAAGCCTTGTTATATGGAGCTTTCAGTAGGGGTTATGCAGTAACCTCAAACCGGAGTAGGCTTTGGCCGAAAGAAAATGCTTAAAACCGTCTTGCGTCAAAGCAGGACGGTTTTTTACTATCAGCAGCTTATCAAACTATCTACCTTTACCAGGAGTAGCCATCTATGGAGCAGCAGACATTTGATAAATTAAGGGTATCGGCTGAAGGCTTTCACTCCCTTTTGGATACACAGTATCATCTGATTATCGGACGGAAAGGAAAATCTGTAGATCTCACCATTGAATTTAAACCAATCGACTTTCATCATCTCATGGGACTTGGAAAATTAAAAGACCTGCGTATCGCAACGCAAAACCGGGAATCTGTCTTTTTCGGAATTCTGAACGGAACAATCACTTACCCCTCCATTTGCAAGAGTCGTTACATAGGACAGATTGAAAACCGCTTCACTCCCCTTTCCCATATCGAACAGATTTTTGACAGCAATAAACTAATCTTCCGCTATAATGAAAAACAGAATCAGTTTTCCCTGATTGAAGCGGACTACCTTCTATCCACTGATTTTTCCGGGAACGATATTTATATTTTTATTCAGGAAAAGGAAATTGCAGGACGATTTTTCTGTCGTTCCTTTTTTCCAAAAGAAAAGAAAGATTATACGATTGGACAGTCGCAATTCACTTTACTCTTTAAAGAGAAGATCACGGTCAGTACCAGAGAGAAAATCGTCCAGTATAACCGGCTCACTCCCAAAAATAAACTCGCAAGCATACCTCCGCAGGAGATTCCGGAAAAGGGACGGGCAGAATAACCGTACCAGCTATTCTGCCTGTCCCTGTGTCTTTGCTTTTCTTCCGTTCTGCAACGTGGGGCTGACAGTTTTTTCATCTTCCGCTCCTTCGTCTGGAAGATTCTATGCGCTTACTTCCATATGGCAACATCAGACCTCCTCCTGTGCTGGAGTCTCTACAGGTCGGGGAGCTAGTCTGGACGGGCGACGTGGGCATCCCCTGCCTGATGCATCCTTGATGTCAACTGTGGAAAGGGCAAAAATGCTCGTTTTTTGCCCCATTTTTCGCTTGATTTTCTTTCAAAAACCACAACATCTTGTGAGCAAATCTCATTATTTCTTCTTTTCACCACAATACGTCATCATTATCACCGTCTCCACATGCACCGTAAGGCGATATCAAAAAACCATGTGTGCTACACAATATTATAGCGTAACTTATTACCTTTTAAAATAAGGGATTTTCAAGAAATAGAAAAACCAGAAGTACTATAGCGTAACCAGGCGTGTTATAGAAAAACTTGTGCAAGGTAGGCAAATGGTAGTCATTGCCTACCAAATATTATAGGCGGGCCCGGTCACATGAACTGCTTCCCGTCAAGAAGACAACGAAATAAAATAAGATTTTTATGGTTCAGCGACTCTCTTAAGAGGGACGCTGAATCCTTTATGCGGCTGCAGCTAATTGATGCTTTTCAAATGGTGTTAGGACACCTAAATTACGCTGGACCCGAGCCGTATTGTAATAGTCCATGTAGTCTTCGATTGTGCTCACCAGTTCTTCTCGGCTAGTGAACCTTTTTCCGTAATAACGTTCCCGCTTCAGGATACCCCAGAATCCCTCCATCGGGCCATTGTCGATGCACTTTCCCACCCGAGACATACTCTGACGCATTCCGGCCTCCTCCAACTTGGTATGAAAGACCCGGCTGGTGTACTGGTATCCCCGGTCACTATGGAACAGCGGATGGGCGCCAGGATTGGCCTGGACAGCTTTATCAAAGGTATCAAAGACCAGTGCATTATCATTCGTATCCCGGAGTACATAGGCCGCTATACGCCGGTCAAAAAGGTCCAGAATGGCACTGAGGTAGAGCTTATGTATTTTAATACCCTCATACCACTTGAACTCGGTCACATCCGTCAGCCATTTCTCGTTGGGCCGTTCCGCTGTGAACTTCCGTTCCAGCAGGTTCTCTGCGATATATTGGGGGCTAGAAGCCTGTCTGGTGCAGCCATTATTGGCGTACTTAATGGTGGATTTGATACCCAGAATACGGCAGATGCGCAAAACACGTTTGTCGTTCACTGCTATCTCGTAATCGTGTTCTAGCTCATCCCGGATTCTGCGGTACCCCTTATCTGGACTTTGGGTATGGATTGCCTCTACCTGTCCAGCGAGTTTCTTGTTTCCTGCCAGTCTTGGGCTTTCTTTTCCAGAGCGCCAGCGGTAATACGCTGCTCTGGATACATGCAGCAGCCTGCAGCAACTCGCCTCCGGATATCCGTGTTCCTCGTGGATATCTCGGATTGCATGGTACTGTCGCCCGTTCCTCACTTGACTTAGTAATCCCCCCTCTCTAATTCCTTCACTTTTTTTAACAGATCACGCTCCATCCTTGTCATGTAAAGTTCATGCTCCAACTGGGTAATCCGCTCTTTCATCTCTTCCTCCGGCGTCCGCGGTATTTGCTGCCTCGTCCGCTGGCCGCGTCGGTCCTCCAAGCCCGCTTCGCCCATCTCCAGAAATTTCCTCACCCATGTGTACGCCTGCTGATAGCTCACCTGATACTTCATGGCAATTTTCCCATAGTTCTTTCCGTTCTCCAGGCATTCTTTTACAATCTTGATTCGTTCTTCCTGCGTTGTCTTTCGTGTTTCTGTCATGCGGCTCCCTCCACTTCGTTCTTTGAAGTCCCTACCGCTATTATACACCTTAATCCAGTCCCGAAGTTGATGTGATGAACGAATTTTATATTTTTTGCAGATTTCCAGCTGACTTCCGCTGCCCGATAAATAGTCTTTTACTGCTGCCGCTTTCAGTTCGCGGCTGTAACTTCTGCTTTGCTCTACTGGAAAAAGCGCATCTGGCCCTTCCGCCTCATACTTCCTTATCCATTCTTGTATACGCGACACAACAATACCGTATTTACGCCTGACCTCCCTGAGGCTCGTCTCTCCGCGTAAGATTGCCTCTACTACTTTCACTTTTTCTTCCGGACTTACTTTACTCCTATAAGACATAAATACTCCCCCTGATTTGACAGTGTTTTTTTATTTCACTGTCTCCTCAAGAGGGAGCATATCAGCATCCGGTACCCGCCTGTTACAGATCAATCAACATTCAGCTTTGTCCCCATTATTAAAACCATTTCCAGGCCTGTCGATGCGGTCTTATCATCAACATAGCGTATATCCTTCATACTTAAATAATTTAATAACTTTTCCATAGCGGTGAACGCGTCTTCAGCCGCTTTTAGAGATTGATATTGAACATATGGATCTCCAACCTGAACCATGACCTTTTTCCTCCCCTCCCTTCATTATATTAGCATATCATGAGGGAGGATGTCGTTAAGATTTTGTTAGGATTTTGTTCATGTTTTGTCTATATCTGTTTATTAAATTAAGTATGTATGTGGCATCCATGCTTTTCATACACTTTTTCAAGGGGCTGGCAGGCAACTGCCGGTCCTCCTCTTTTATCCTGCCAGCCTCCTCACGTTTGAGGGCACCTCACGGCCGAAAATTCGGCTGTGAGCATCACAGAGCTTCGATAAACCTCTTCACGCCCTGGTACACTTCCTTATACGGCAGCTCCTCCGCCATCAATGTGGCCAGATGCAGCTCCACCACCGTTTCCAGGGACTTTAGATGCATAAGCGTCTTCTGGTCTGCCTTATCCCTTCCGCCGTTCTCTATACCTAGCCTGCGATTTATGAGGTTGGTCAGCAACACATAGTACCTGTCTGCGTGCTGAATCCCCTGCGCCCTGGCGTACTCCACAAACAGCTTGATTTAGTCTGTTTCAGCCTTTCGCACTTCCTTTGTCTCCTGCCGGATGCACAGCCACTTCTCGTCTTTTTCGGATGCTATGTAATAGCCGTTCTCCTTGATAGAGAGAATAACATCGTATACCCAATCATTGAATGCATCTGATACTGGCTGCCTTGAGCGCCTGCACACTTCGTATATGCCACGTTCCTCATACATGTAGACTTTGGCAGAATTCTGATTGAACTTTAGCGGGGGTTCAAACTGAGCACCCGCTACCTCTACGCTAAACCGGTCAAAACGGTCGTGATACTTATTATGGATATTCTTTACCGCGTTAGCTGGGTCTTTATATTGCAAGGCATACCCAATCTGTGTCCTGCTCATGAAGATATCGCCAGTCTCATTTACATAAAAATCACACTTTGTTCCTAAGAAATCTCCCTGTTTAACAAGTCTCAGTTTCATAAAAAAATCATTCCTTTCTGCGCATTGTGCGCACAATAAAAGCCCTGGGAATCATCCCCAAGGCTTAATCCATCTACATGCTATTTCCTATCAAAAAATTCTTTAATTTTGTCTCCTGTAAGTTCTGTACACGTCCGCGTTAACTGAACCTGCTTATGCTTAGATTTTTCTGCTTGCCTCAATGCTTCCACAAATGCATGGGCAAGTTGCCTATCCTGTATTTTGATATCTTTCAGGAAGCTCTTTGTTGCCACACATATCGCCCCCACTCTTTTTATTACTCTCCCAGGCCCGGCCACCGCAGCGCCCCGTCCTTGTCCGGAGTCAGTGTCACCGGCTCCGTGGCCATCTTGCCGTCCGGCATCAGGTAATAGTAGTTGTCACCGCTGGCCTGCAGGCCCTGGACCATAGCCCCGTCCGCCCCCAGGTAGTACCAGGCGCCCTTGTACTGATACCAGGTGTCGGTGACCATGTGTCCGGCTCCGTCAAACCAGTACCACTTGCCGTCCGTGTCCAGATACCAGGAGTTGCGGACTGGCTCGCCGGTGTTGCCCAAGTAAAAACTCCAGGTCCCATCTGCGCCCTGCTCCCAGCCGGATTTCCTGGTCTGTTCCGGCTCCTGCGCTATATCATCCTGTATGTATCTGCGCACACATACCAGTCCCTTACGCCACCCACCTGAGGCCCAGGAATTGTACCGGCTCTTACAATAGGCCACCAGGTCCTTATAGGATGGCCTGCCGGAACCGTGGCCGCAGATGATGCCGTTGCCACAGTACATCTCCACGTGGCCTATCCGCTTTGGCCTGCTGGCATCCGTGCCGGCAAACAGCAGCATGTCCCCTGGCCGGAGCCTGGACATATCCGGGATGCCCTGGGCTATGTCCGCGTCCACCGTGGTCAGCTTCTTGGACTGGTAAATGCCGGCAGTGTTAAGATTACCGAATCCCAGTCCTACTGCCTCATAAGTCCGGCAGATGGAGCTGCTGCAGTCACTGTAATAATTTCCGTCCTTATATTGTACGTAGCAGTAGTCCCTCAGGGACTGGCTGTATAGGTTGCGTCCTATGATCCCTGCATACTTGTCAATCACGGCCTGTCTCCTTGATAATGCTGTCATGTCGTACCTCCAATTAAAATAAGGCCCAGGGACATCCCCAGGCCTGCCTACACCGTTGCGATATCGCAATTAATCCCGGACAATATTCCCTGATTCATCCACATGCTAACCGGATGCAATCACAAACTTCCCGGTATCATCGTGATAATCAATCCCGTGGTCCGGGCCATCATACTGGGATTTAAGGGTGTCGTATTCAGGAGTTCCCTTGGCAGCCGCAAGCTGCGCCTCCAGGTCGGGGATTTCAGCAACATTAACTGGCTTCCATGGTTCAATCGGTAATGGATAATTCATTATGTACCTCTCCTTCATGATTCAGATGATAGTTTCATGCCGCCATACCCCTGGTGGCCGGAAGATGTAAGGACCTCCTCCTCTCAGGCTTTGCTGTCTCCCCGGTAATCCGTATTGTCAATCTTGTCCTTAAGAACTGCAATATAACTGCGCAGCCATTCCGGCACATTGGCACCCATACGGCCTGCATTCTCTATGATTGACAAGAGCTCGTTAAGTAAGTACCAGACCGCCACCAGGAGTCCAAAGAAGGCCTTGGCAGATATCTGCATTCCCAGCTCTGCTGACACGGATACAATCACATAATCAACCACCATGGCCGCAGCAATTACACACAGGTACCCCACCTTTTTAATGATACCCTTAGCCCCTTTTCTGGAACTCCATCCATATCCGGTATCACCCGGGTGGTCTATGGCCTCATTTTTACTGGCCAGCATCCCGGTTATATAGTCCAGCACCATTGTACCCGTCAAGATACACAGTACCGGATAAAGGATACCCAGCTTAGCACTCAAAAAGGCACCGGCTGCCGCCAATGCCCCCTGCACTGCAATTACATATTCTCTCTTCATTTTTACCTTCCTTCCTATTCTTCTATTGCTTAATGGTACATCTTTCCTATTTTTGTGATATAATGATAATCACTTCAGTTTACGGGGGGATATCTGATGCAATGTAATGTTAATGACTCTGCCAAACATAATGTTTCTATGGATTTTCTAAAAGTTATCGCAACTATCCTGGTCGTACGTTTACATTCCGGTAACAGTGCCCTTTGTCCTGCCTATACCTACTATCTGGCTGGGTGTGCCGTACCGATTTTTTTTATGGTTAATGGAGCCTTCATATTAAACAGGCCTTTTGTCGATGGAAAGTATGCAGCAATAAAAATCTTTCATATATCCAGGCTGATTTTCCTTTGGTCTATCCCTTATATCGGGGCTGCCTTCTTATTGAAACATAAATTAAAGAATCCTCTGATATTCGTGCTTGACAGTTTCATGCAAAAAAGTGCCCTAGCTAACTTTTGGTTCTTAGGAGCCCTGATACTGATTTACTTAATGCTCCCTCTCTTATACAAAATATATCACTATAATAGGACCTCTCCTTTATTAGTCACGGTTTTCTTAGGGGGTATCTGCATCTGTATCGACCTGTTATCCATACTTATGTTTTTCAACGGCCATGAAACAATATCACATATGGTTCCACAGTTTCTACGCCTATGGACATGGCTCTTCTATTTCTGCTTAGGCGGAATCATTTTTAATAAATTGCCAGAAATTAAAAACCACCTCACATTCAAATTACGTCTGCTTTTTATTTTTGGTATGAGTCTACTTTCCGGACCTTTGCAATATTGGTTAGTAAATCAGTGGTACCATTATGGTTCACCCGAATATGCTTTTGACAATATCATAATTATCATTTGGAATATCTCCATAATGATATTCTTCGCCTTACTTAACCCAACCTGCCATATAACTAAAACCGGGGCAGGCTTTATATCACTTACTTTAGGTGTTTATATAATCCATGGACTATTAATAGAGATATTAAAATCCTTAGGATTATTCAACTATACCCATTGGTATGTAAATACATTTATACTTATAATATCATCCTCAGCCATCACTTATTTGGCTAAAAAGGTACCCATAGCAAAATATTTTGTAACACTATAAAATTAATATCCCACAATCCGATATACCGGACAACGCATCAATTGTGATAGCCGTGGTTGCCATTGGCCACAATGACAATTGATGCGTCCCCTGATTCATCCATATACTACCAGTATGGCAGTTATCGGTATACCCTGCCAATTATCTCCCCATACTGGACCTGCGTAATCCAGCCCTTTTTCACTGCATTCCGCACGATTATTTCATTCCCTGTCCTTATATATAGTCTCTTGATTGTCGCAAACATGATTATCCCTCCAATAAGTCTTCAAGCACAAGTGTGTCAACAGTTTCAATCAGGCTTTTCAGCTGCGTCTCCGTATATGTCCGTTGTGACATTTTTACTTTTATGCGGCCAACATATATGGGCGCTCCATCATCGTCCACCTCGTCCGTTTTTTCCATTGTCTTCTCAAGTCCCGCGCGGATGGTGTATGCAGAATAGATATATTCGTCTGAACCATCCCTCAATGTGATTGTCTCACAGGCGCCTTCCGTGAAAATGCTGTCCATCTCGTCCAACGACACAGTGTCATCGAAAACGAATGCCAGAGTGTCACGCTCCACCCCCTGCACATAATTGTTTTCCCCCGTTACCATAAGTACGGTCAGTTCTGTTCCGTCTGCTAATGTTACGTTCATTTGCTTGCTCCTCCGTTTATGTGTTTAAATCAACAGTTACGTCATTAAGTTTGATGCTGCTATATGTCACATACCCAGTATGCGCATAGCGGTTCCATACACCGAATACAATCCGGTCCGCGCCACTCGGGACCGTATAACTATAGGCACCGGCGGATTTTGGATAATAGACAGCTTTAGTGCCAGTACTGCCCCAGAATTCTATAGTGGGCATCCCGTACATCTCATCATAGCCTGACATACTGCTGATGGTGACTGAAAGCTTCGAGCCACCAAAAGCAGTACCAAGCGTATTAAGCACACAGGCGTAAAAGAAACCATTGTAGCTACTGCTGCTACTGCCCCCCATTGTTGTTACCAATCTCAACGATAGCGTCCCATATCCACGTGTCATCGTGTATGATGATGCATCCGTATCAGCACTGGCCGGCGATAAGTGCACGCTTGCAGTCCCAAAATCATATAAAAAATATCTGGCGACACCACTGACTCCGAGATACCCCCGCCTGACGAACCTTGTGACTCCCCCCACTCCCAGATACCCGTTTTTAACCTTCCTGGCGACACCGCCTATGCCAACATACATTGCCTTTGCCATAGCATCACCGCCTTATTCGTATTGAAGATAAATTGCGCCACTGGTCAGGGATGTTGATCCGGACGTCATGGAACCTGTACCCGCCGCAATCGCCCTCATCATATAAGTCTTATAATTCGTGTCGGCTGTGCCAGGTCCTGTGGTACGGTTCAGTGCATATCTTAACGTGTTCATCGTTACAAGGTTTGTATTGGCAGCAATGGCTGCCGTCGCTGCCGTGTTGTTCGTGATGTTCCGCGTGGAAACTGCATTGGCACCATTGCCAATCAACGCCTGTCCAGAGGCAAGGGTCCTGGCTCCAGTCCCACCATTTGCTACAGGTATGATGTCTTCTTGCGAGAACGCACCACTATCACCACCTAAACTAATCGGTACACGTGCCATGTCACACCACTCCTTTCAATCCTAACGTTATTGTGGTTTCCGGTTTCTGTGTAGCCCTAACTGTCACAATCCCATCCCCCGTCTCCAAATCATATATATATCCCGCTGCCTCATTAATGGCCTCCTGCTGCTTCCTGGTACAATCCACAGGGTATATGATACCCACGCCTGGGACATCCTCCGCTGTGATTCCTTCCACATTGATTGTCTGGACATACGGTGCCGTACTTCCGGTCCAACCGGTATCAGTTAAGGTCACCGGTATGGCCTGACCGGATCGTGCCATCCACTCCTTGGTATCACTAAAAAACTTCTTGACTTTCCCGAAAAAGGTCTTTGTACTTTCTCCGGCCTCTGGGACCGGGAACTCCGTGGTTATGTCATCCAGTGTCTTTACCGTCATCCCGGATATATCCCCGCCGGAGGATTCCGCCTTCTTTTTCAGCGCCGCGTCTATCAAATCTGCATTGTCATTGAAATCCTGTATATCAACCGGGTCCGTACCTTCCGGCTTCTTCAGATTATAGTTAGGTGTTAACTGCATATCCTATGCCTCCTTTAATGTCCTTACGTCATCCCAGGTCATGCCCCCAAGATGGTTCCATATGTATGGTTTCAGTTCGTTCCATGTGGTATATCGGTACTCAAACCGGTAGGACAGATGCGCCGGCTTTATGTCCTCCAGCATGGAGACAAATGCCTGCATGTTCCTGGGTATCCCCTTGATGCCGATAAACCGGATAACAAAAAGATGACTGGGGTTGTCCTCAATCACCTTCACTTCCCCGCCGCTGAATGCCGCGGCGGTATCCTCTATCATCTTCCGGGTCGTGGTCCCCTGGCCCCGGAGTTTCGCCATCAGTATTTCCCGGCGCCGCTCATATGTCAGGGACATGTTCGTGGCCACGCCAAACATCTGCTCCCATCTCGATAATCCCCAGGTGGCCGTCACGATATAACACTGGTCAATCAGGTCCTCCAGGTCATGCTGCAGCTGACCTACCTCATACCCCTGTGTCCGGTATATCTCCGCCATCTCCCGAATCTCTGCCAGGAAGGGTGGGGCATACCGCGCCAGGTCCACAAAATACTCTTCCGGGACAATGCTGCCTGACCCCTCCTGGGCATACTGGCTACGGCCGTATAATGTCTTCCCGTACATGCCTTACACCCCCTTCAGGTCATTCCAGGTCAGTGCCGGGTTGCTGCCTACAGTTACATGGCCTTGTGCATCTACCGTCACACTCCGATAGGTTCCGGTCATCACGCCACTGTCCGGATGGGTATAACCAATGTTTGTCTCAGGCGGGGTATACCCCAGGGCTGCTACCACTTCTTCCTTGGTCATCTCTGACCGGATTTCGGACCCACTCTTGTTTTCCACGTTCCCTAGGCCAATCTGCGATTTTGTGACGGCATGTGGGTTGTCCATATCACTGACATGTGTATAAGCATCATCATAATGAGCCTTATCTTCCTTGCCCAATAGTCCATCCACGCACTGGGTAGCTTTGGGGATTGCGTTGGCGGATATTGCAACCCAGGTAGTACCGTTCCAGCGGTATGTATAGTCCGTATCCTTGACATTTACGGTCCACCCGTCATCCGGATGGGGGTAGGCGGTGGACAGGTCCGCATAGGTATCAACCGCCTCTTTCCAGTCAATGGCGGTCTCCAGCGCGGAGAACTTGTTATCCACCTCATTGCGTGTGTACTTGTCATCCCAATTGGGCTTATTGGCATTGATGGTGGCCCGGATACCGTCCTCCGCCGTCGTGGCCCTGCCCACCTCATCGGCCAGATTATCCGTAAGGGTCGTTTCCGCACCTTTGGCCCGCTGCGTTTCCGAAGCAAGGTCATCCCTCAGGACCTGCTCTGCTCCCTGCGCCCTCCCGGACTCGGCATCAATCCTGTCATCCAGGCGGGATTCTTCCCGCATGGCACGATTGGTTTCTTCCTGCAGCCCGTCCCTCAATACGCCCTCGGCAGCCTGTGCACGCCCTTCTTCCGCGTTCAGCGCCTCCTGTGTTGCAACAATGGCTTCCTGTACCCGGTTGATGTCATCGCCCTCCACAGTATCCCCATCCGTCTCATAGCTGATGTAGACCACCGGCACATCCGCATACACCCGGACAATCCGTTTCCACGGCGCCAGGCTGGGCGTTGACAGGGTATAGGACTCCAGGCGGCTTCCGGTAAGCTTCGGGCCGGTGAACACCGCGAAGGTAGCCTCATTGATGTTGTCATGCTGCAGCTCTGCCTCATATACGCCATTGGTAAGATGGATTTCCTCCTCCACGACATAGATGTTCCCATCGACCTTATTCAGCTTATCGTAAAAAATGTTCACCTGCATCAGCCCACCTCCAGTGTGACCGTACCGGTCACCGCAATCTCTTCCTCCGTCAGGGCCATGTTGCCGGATACGCCGTTAAGCAGCAGTCCCGAATAATCCTCCACGCCATCGGTCCCCAGCAGCAGGTTCCCGACCCTGGCAAGGCTCACATAGGACATGTCAAGCGCCTCCCTGTGCAGGTAGTCCGTCAGCGCCGCCTGGAATGCATTCTGGACGCCCCCCAGGTTCATGCCTGCCTGCAGCTTGATTCCAGCCGACACATTGACGGCTTTTTCCACGACAGATGCCACGGTCACATCCGCGCCGATAGGGCGCAGTTCCTCGATATGTTCCCGTACCATCTTCAGCAGGCCGGTGCCGGCAGCCGACATGTTGGCATCCGCTATGATGACCTTGACCGTCCCTGGGCCGCCGGCCAGTGGGAAGACCTTGGCGGCCCCTACGCCCTCGCACTCCATGGCCCAGTTGTAATAGTCATACCGGTTGCCGCTGGTGGATGGTTTCCTTATCACATCATATATCCGCCCCCTGAGCGCATCATCCGTTTCCTCCTCCACCCCTGCCGTAATAATGTCCGTGAGTTCTGCCGTGATACCGGAAATATTTGATATCGGCTGCATGGCTCCCCTGTATCGGTTCCCTATGTCACCTAATGTTTCACATTCTGCCTCGTAAGACTCACCTGCCACTAATTCCGCCCTTATGGAAAATACTAATTCGTTGATTGCCCAACGGCTTCCTATGGGGACTGCTCCGGATGTCTCCATTTTCCTTATGGAAGCAGCGGCCTTTTTCCGTGACACATTATATGCATCCGCTATCCTGTCAAGATATGCCCCGATTGCCGTATCCAAAAAGATAAGGTCCGGGAAATGCTGCAGTTGGAAGTCCTGCTGTGCAAGGAAATATGCAGTAGGCGCCAGCGCATCATAAATCACGCTTCCTTCCCGTTTATCAACATCATCGGGCACCCGCTCCAGCATCCCCCCCAGTATCCCCTCATAGGTTCTATTCATATGACCATCTCCGTTTCTATTTCGATATCCCCATAAATACTGGAGACATTAAACGCACATTGGCAGATATCCCCGGCAAAGGTAAACCCGAACCCATCCACCCCCCGTATCCTGTCATCCTGCAATAACGCCTCCTGAATCATCCGTTTCATCTCAGCGCGGACATAGGGGCGCTCCTCCCCAATCAGTTCCTTCCATGCAATCCCATACTTGAAGCTGTAGATGGGGTATTCATACTGTTCTGTGGCAAGCACCTTATGTATAGCCTGTTTCAGCGCTTCCAGGCCGTCCGCAAAGCCTTCTATCTTCTCAGCAGACAGTTTATATGTCTTATCAGAAAAGCCCTGATCCTGGAGCACCAGGGCCGGCGTAAGTTTTCCCACATTCATCCTCCAATCTGGTATGGCCTGTTGATGATTTCCAGTATGTAATATTCGCGGCCTCCATCATTGCGTAGGAGCCGCACACTATCGCCTGGTACCATCTTCCCCTTCATGTTCCCGGAAACCATGCCCATAGGCAGTGGGAGCGAGCCGACCATGATTGACGTTCCGTCATAAGTCCCCAAAAGGATGGCCGCAGGCTTGCGTGCCTTCATGTAATTGTCCACAATCGTCTTGATCGTGCCGAAAAGTTCATGTGCCATATTCTTATCACTCATCTGCCATCACCTCCACGGACATGGTATGCACCGGCAGGAAATCGTGGGTCACCTTCCTGACAATGAGGCGCCGGTTCAGGTTGATGTCCTCTATGCTGCCATAGATGCTGTTCCCGGCCCTCACCCGGAGGTCACCCAGGCATTCCAGTTTCAATGTTTCCTTCTCATGGTTATATAGCTTCAGCAGGTTATTTGCACGCTCCTGTGCTTTCGCTGCGTTATCAATGCCTGACTGGGAGGATTCAAGATACTGTAACAGTCCATAACGGTTGACTGACTCCTGGTCCAGGGCAGTACCCACATCTATCTTCTTACTCGCTTCATCCTTCCAGACAATCTTGACACGGTTATAAAAATCATCATCGATTGACTTCTCCCAGCTGTATCCAGTGCACAAGCTCGCGTCTCCCAATACAAGCGGAGTTTGAAGATTGCGCATGTTCCATAAGCACACGGAACCATATTCATCTCTTAGGCAGTACATTTCCTGCGTACCAAGCAATGTGTCTGATATCGCCTGCGCGATATGGTCAAGCCATGTCTTTTCATAATCAGCGATGGCAGGAAGGATGTAGCCCGGCTCTTCCATGGTCCCTGGCTTCAGCGACAGGAAGGCGCACATATGCTGGGCCAGGTTCTTAAGCGTCCCGTTTTCCAGGACCACGATGTCCTTATGCTTCGCATAGCGCAGCTGGTCATACGCTTTAACCTTAATGATTCCGCTTTCGTCCCCGGATACCTTGAATACCGTGCCAAAAAAAATGCCATCAGCCTGGTCATTATCCGTCAGACGGATGACATCACCATTCTGCAGGGTCAACCCATTCCTGATATATGATATATCCAGGCTGCTGGCCCCGCCATTAAGCACATCTGACCATGATACATCCGTACACATATCCGATATGTCATATATGTATCCCTGCGTCTCCACCAATACTTCCATGACTCCTCCTATGATGGTATACTTAAAACCTGTCCTACGCTTATTACATTGGGGTTAGCGATATTATTTGCGGATGCAATCTTCGGGTACTGGGCCCCATTGCCATAGTACTTCTTGGCAATTCCCCAAAGCGTATCTCCTTGCTGTACCGTATGTGACTTGTTGTCTGTCACTGCTGGGTTCTCTGGTGCGTCGGCAGCAGGAACATCTTCCTGCTTGATTGTGGCCGTCGGTGTCTGGACCGCAACGTACCGCTTACTGGACCCTTTGTGTTCAAGCAGGGTGAGCGATATATACTTATCCCCTTCTTCCCCTGCCTTTTCACGGCTTTCCACGCTCTTAACCAGCACCCTCACGCTGATATCATCCGTGATGTCATTGGATGCAATGAAGCGGATGGGCTTTTTGTTCTTCTGGGCCTTACGGAACATCTTTTCATAGTAATCAGCATCGGCCCGCGCCCCTGACTCCACATAGTGGTAATCCTGACTGGGGAACTCTGCCTCAAAGCTGTATTCCTCCAGTTCGCAATAGGACGGAATGGAGACCTGTCCTGTGCCAAACACCTGATAAGTCTCCACGTTAAGATTTCTAGTCCGTTTAATTTCCTCCGGATTGACCGGAAGCTTGTATTTCTTGCTTCCATATTTGAAATATACTGAGTATGGCATTATGCAGGCACCCCCTCCGGAGCGGTTGCGATCACATCCTTAAGCTGCTCCACAACATGGCTCATGACCCCATCCGTATCCGCTTCCTTCGTGATTGGGCCGCTAAATTCTACCTTGATGTTCGGGGCAAGGGTGTTCTGGGCAATCCTGGCCACGTAATCACGCTCCGCCAGCTTACGCATCCACCCAATGTCCTCTTCATTCTCTACCTTGACAGCCCCACCTTTTCCTTTACCTTTTACTGTGGCTGGGCTCCCATCTGTAGCAAACTGGCTGAAGTCCGGTTCCCCGCCGCCTATCCCTTCCGGAGCAAAACCTGAAAACAGATTGGACACCTTATTCTCAAGACTTGCACCCTTACTGTATCCTTTCGCGGCCATAGTGGATATATCCATCATTTCGGGCTGCTTTATATATTCCTTCCAACCGCTTTCATCCTTGATGGTGCCTATCTTGTTTTCAAGACCTGATTTAAAACCTTCAAGGCCAGATGTTATGTCTACTGTGACACCGGGAATCTTATTGATTATATTTTCAATCGCCTTGGCCATGTTAAGTACGTAATCCACACAGGTCTTGGCCATATCCAGGAATAGTACCTTCACGGCACCAGCCGGATTGTTGAATACATTCCCGATGAAGTTGCCCAGCATGGCTAGCATATTCCATATGGGGAATATGAAGCTATTGTACAGTACTGCAAAAAGTGCCCCGAAAGCCCCTCCAATTAATCCGGTTGCACTTATGGATGTCCCTGCAAAATGATTGACGGCGGCCACCCCCGCATAAAATGCAGCAATCAATAGGATGATGGCCCCAATAATCCAGGTAATGGGGCATGCCGCAAGTGCCGCGTTAAATCCCTCCTGGGCCCATATCAGCATGAATATGGCTGCATACTCAGCCCAGTCAGCTGTCGCTTTCAATGCCATAGCCGCAACATTCTTCAACGTAGTCAGCCAGGCAATCCCCGCTGTCGCATTGTACACCAGCCAGGTGCCAGCCAATCCTAATATAATCGGTACAAGGATATCCAGATGGTTAACTACCCATCCAATCCCATCCAAAAGGGCATCAAAACCGGCCGCAGCCATATAAACCAACCCTGTCAGGTTCATGATTGCGGCCTGTCCCATATCTGAATTCAACATGGCATTCGCCTTTTTAAAAACCCCTCCGAACGCTTCCATCCCAGCGTTCTTTATCTTCTGCCAAACATCCGCGAACGTCATGGGCATCTGTTCGAACTTTCCATTTATATCATCTGCTGCCGCAAACATGGCTCCTTTGATGATGTCCGCTGTTATGGCCCCATCTGATGACAATTCCTTCAGTTCCCCTTTGGTGACCCCTAGGTATTGTGAGATTGCATTGGCCACCATGGGGGCATTCTCCATGATTGACCGGAACTCATCCCCCTGCAGCTTCCCGGCTGCCATTGCCTGGGTCAGCTGGAGGAAGGCCGAATCCTGTTCGCCCTGGCTGGCACCCGATACCTTTAAGGATTTCTGCAGGAGTTCCGTGAACCCCAGGGCCTCCTGGTTACTTCCGAAGGCATCCCCGGCCAGCATCCTCATCTTTGCTGACGCGTTGGCCATCTCAACGTAGCTTCCCCTTGCGCGGTCTGCCGCAGCAAATACCTCGCCCTGTAAGGCCTTCTGTTCTTCCAGGCTCCCTGTAATCATGGAGAGACGCGCACTGGTATTCGTATAGGTATCTGTAAGGCTCATGGCTTTCTGGGTAGCAGCCAGGCTTACCACGGTACCAATCAGTTTTGTCAGTCCGGTGCTGGCCGCACTGGCTGACGCACCGGTACTTTTTAACTTCTGGTTATAGATATCCGTGTCCTTACTCGCCTTCCCTACGGCTGCCGCCGCTTTATCGGTTCCGGCAATTATTTTATTGACCGTTGTGCTGTATCCGTCAAACAGCTTAAACATTGCCTTTAACGTCGCCATCAGGCCACCTCCTTATGCCTTCAGTTTTGCGGCTTCCCGCTTCTCTTCCTTTACCCTGAGGTCAATGCTTGCGTAGATGAACGCCCGCTCCCGCTGTCCTACCGGGTCATTAGCCCCGCAGATGCCTGCCAATACCCCAGGCCGTATATGTAATCTCTGCAGGGCGTAGTGCGAATAATTCAGTTCCACATCGCCCTGCTCTATCAGTTTTTTGCTTCTTCGATATCATCATTGATGTCCTTATTCAGGCCTGACAGTTCTCTCACTGCCTCGCCTAATGCCGTAAATTCCCCAATCAGCAGCATCTTTTTCAGGAGTTTGGCCTTGCCGAGTACGCCATAGGCCTTCTGCAGTTCGGCGTTTTCCAGGTCAGGGAACACAACTGCAGATGCCGCAAGGTCATGGCTATATCCAATCTGGTCAAACGTCTCATTCCCTTTCTTGTCCGTCTTCTTATGCCTGCGCAGGATTTCCTCATTCTCTTCCTGGGTAATCGGACGGATGACGAACGGCACGACTTCTCCATTCTCCTTGAACCTATCCGATACAATAACTTCCTTACTTTCAATCTTAATAGGATTTAAAAAAGCACTTAAAGATGCCATGTAAACCATTCCTTTCTGAAATAGAAAAGAAACGCCTGTATGTGGGCGTTTCCGTAATTTATTATCAGGTATTTATTGCTTCATTTATTGCATGCTTTGTAAAGTCAAAAGCGATTTCCAACTGGCTTTCGTCCATACATATGTTTTTTTGTTTTCCGCTTTGTGTAATGATAAAAGCATCAGATGAGATTTTCTTTGCGGTACTTATCTTTTTCAAGCTATACTCAAAACTATCATTCTTTGATACAAAAACAACTCTTTTATTAGTTAGAACATAATCACCATCATTGAATTTAATAATATTCTGCCTGACCGCTTTCCCCTTGCTACTGCCTGTTCTAACTGAAACCCCTTTCGCAATCCTTACGCTGACTCCGGCGTTTCCTCCTGTATATCCAGTCACCTGCTCCTTTTCAACGAATGTCCTTGCCGGAACCGCATATATGAGCCGCTCATCTTTCTGTAAGAATATATTGTCATATCTTATATCGGGAACGCCGACTCCGTTTCTGTTTGATTCAACTAGGTATGGATTCACATATTTAGTAACATACGGAATCGTATCTCCCTTCCGCATCGCCTTTTTTGTAGTGGCAAAAACAACAACCATAAAAAATATAGTACCCAGGAAAAATCCGAGAAATACCGAGAGAAATACTATTTCCCCCATACTTTGGCCGGTCTTATTAATGCTGTTAAAAATAAAACCCAGGCCTACTGCTGTTATAGCCCAGCACAAAAAAAATTTCGAGGCGATACTCCGTCTGTTTCTTTCCATAATCATAGCCCCCATGTCCATTAATAGCTTCATTATAACCATTAATTAAAAAAGGGGCAATAGTTTATCTCATGTTTTCGGGTAACACATAGCTCTCCAGCTCATCCACATCATCAAACGTAAAGTCCGAATCTACTGTGTTCAGTTCCTCGCTTCCGTCCTCTAGGTACGCCACCGGGACCTTGGCCAGGATGCAGTTGCGCATGACGACCGTCCGTCTCCCAATCGTGGAGCCCGTGTCCTCATTTGTGGTCTGGACACTAATCTGCGGAACCTTCCCTTCCTTGATGTACTGCTGATAGATAGCCAGTGCGGCAGGGCTGACATTGTACATGGTGATGCTCCCCTTGCCTTCGGCCCCAACCACCTTATGCTGCTTCATCCGGTGCCCCAGAAGCTTCTTAGCAAGGACCGTGAATTCGATATTTGCTTCTATCTTGGACAGCTCAAAGAAATACCGGTTCTGGCCATCCACCGTGATGAATGCGCTCCCCTCGCTGCCCGTGACAAGGTCATTAATTTTAGTGTAATTTTTTCCTGCCATTATGCACCTCCTTATGATAAATTGACAGTAATATAAATCTTCTCAACGCTGTCTACAGGCTGGATGGCCGCAGTCACAATAACCGCATCTGAATCCGTGCCAGCAGTGACCGTCACATCATCCGTCTCAAAATTTTGGACAGCCCCCATGTTCTGAAGGGAGTTGAAATAATCTACCAATGCGGCCTTGAGGATAGACCTCCCATCCTCATTGTTGCTGACCTTGCCGACATAGTTACTTTCAAAGATGCTTGTGATGTCGTTGGCGATATTATCCAATGTCCTGATTACCCGGTTCTTCGTGAACATCTTACCCTTTTCCACGGTTACCGTGGTCAGGGAATTGATATCATACACGGCCGTGACATTCTGTGCCGTATCCACCTTGAGGATGAACTTCCCGGCCTTGATGGCCGCCTCCATCTCGGATTTGGTCATCCTCGGTTTCACATCAATTGCACCCTCATACTTCATCCCGGTATTCGATGTGGTGATGCTGGCACCTGCCGTAGCTCCGGCCACCCATGCTGTTACCTCAGCCACTGTCAGCTCTGTGCCGCCCGACATCATAAGCCCTTGCGCAACATTGATGATACCCTCGCTATCCGCTGCATGGTTGGCAAGGATCGCCTGGCATTTGACACCTTCGTCATCACGCATGGCCTTAATCCATGCCGCTATCGCTGTCTTATTGGCCACCTCATCATCCCCATCATACGGATAGCAGAGCGTGTTGAAGGATACTGTCTTCAACGCCGCCAGCGCGTCTATCACATCATTTGCCGTATGCGCACTGGGAAGTTTGTAGATAAGGACAGTCCTTGCCTTCTTAAGGGCCTCCATAGCCAGCCTCTTATCCGTGGCTGTCGCGCCTTCCGGATAATCCTGCTCTGTTGCGGTGATGGTATAGATTTTGCCGTCAGTACCCACCGTCATCTCCTGCAGGACGACCACGGTCCCACGGTCACCCGGCGTGATGGACAGGGGTTCATTCGTCCGGACATTTATATAGGCTCCGGGCAATAGCTTATTCTGGGATTCCCATGTACCTGCCATAGGTTATACCTCCTTTATGTCTGTGTTCTTGGAAAGGGTCTGCATGGTTTGGGCATCTGTACTGAGGTATTCCCGGTAATCCACGTCAAACATAAAATGCAGTACCTTGTCCGTTATTTTTAAGTTCCTGTTCTTTATTTTAAAATCGTTTATCCTTAGCTCCCGCAAAAGCTTCTGCCCAACCTCCCAGCATTCCCCGTTAGTCTCCTGCCTGGCTTCCGGGAAGTAGGCCACATCCACACTCACGGTATTTATCAGGCGGCCATTGATGCCCCTGGACGGGTTCTGGTCATAGAAAGAAATCAGGAAGGAGGGCTGCATGAAGTTCTGTGGCACATCCTCTGCGTATACCTTGCAGGCCTTGATTGCCTTCAGGCCGGCAGCAATGTTCTTATACAGTTTAGTCACCATGCAGTTTCTGTACCTCCTTTACTTCCCTTTCAAACAGGACCGTCATGCGCCCATCGATATAATTCTGCGTTTTCTCAAGTACATGCGTACCTGGTACAAACCCCTTGGTAGAGCCACCCTTCCTGGTTACGATACGATGGCCATCGTTCCAATAGGAAGCATAATCAGCTGTATTAACCAGCTCTGTTTCAATCCCGTCCCCGGTTCGTTTCGTGGGGAGCTTGCGCCAGTTCTTCCGTAAAAAGCCACCGACTCCCGGGTTGGACACAGTGAAGCTGACCTCTTTTCCAACTTTGGGACCGTTCTTAACAGTAAAGGTCACAGGGTTCGGATGGTCTCCTGTCGGGGTCTTCCTCTTCGCGAATGCTACCCCCTCGTTTACCGCCCTGTTTAGCACCTTCCTGTCAATTTCCCGGATATCCCCCAGCATTGCCAGCAATTCCTTACGGAATTCTGCAAATGCCTTTGCGTTGTCACCTTGATTACTCATGCATCATCATCCCTCTTTATCTCACACTGGGGCTGTCGGTTAATACCGATTTTTAACCTCTGACAGCCAGTGAGGAGACAAT
>ERZ894236.1101-NODE-1101-length-22448-cov-9.26334_pt1 | contig 22448 bp, 22 predicted proteins | sample MGYA00380297_ERZ894236 | MGnify/ENA primary metagenome ERZ894236 (study PRJEB32331, sample SAMN06328420) | human gut metagenome | biome: human gut microbiome; feature: stool | host: Homo sapiens | collected 2014-08-04 ... | reverse complement strand
ACGTTTATTGTATGAGATTAGGAGGTTGGATGATATGAAGAAGAAATTATGGATCATGGTTTGTGCTGCAGTGCCGCTTACAATGCTTGCAGCCATTGTATACCGCAACAGAAAATAGGGGAGACAGCGGTCCGTGGAAACGGGTAAAAAGGAATCAAAATAAGGAAAAGAGTTGGAGGAGATGAAATGCGATTTTTGAAAAACAGGACTGTACTTGGTGTGCTTTGCATTGTGCTGTCTTTAATCATCTGCTTTGCAGTTACACCATTGTTTAATAAGGCCATGAGTGAAAAGACGGAAATTGTCCGTGTAGTAAAACCAATCTCAATGGGAGAAGAAATTACTTCTGACATGGTAAAGACCATAGAGGTTGGCAGTTATAACCTGCCGGATGATGTAGTAAAACATCCGGATACTGCGGTTGGAGCATTTGCATCTGCAGACCTGGCACCGGGAGATTACATCCTGACATCCAAGATTGCAGAAGAGCCAGCGGCAGAAAATGCCTATCTCTATCATCTGACAGGAGAAAAGCAGGCAATCTCTGTGACGGTTAAAGCATTTGCCAATGGACTGTCCGGAAAGCTAAGGAGCGGCGATATTGTGTCGGTCATAGCTCCGGATTATAGAAAGCAGGGAAAAACGGTAATTCCTGCAGAGCTGCAGTATGTGGAGGTCATTGCTGTGACTGCAAACAGCGGATATGACGCAAATACGGGAGAAGAGCTGGAAGACGGGGCGGACCGTGAACTGCCTGGAACCGTTACCCTGCTGGTAACGCCGGAGCAGTCGATGGTTCTGGCAGAGCTGGAGGCAGATGGAAAACTGCATCTGTCTCTGGTGTATCGCGGGGACGAAAAGAGTGCAGGCCAGTTTTTGGAAGCGCAAAACCAGATATTGACGGAACTGTATCCTCCGGATAATACGGAAGGGGAAGAAAACGAGGCGCCGGATAATCCTGTTAAAGAGCCAGAAGAAACCAAAGTGGAGGAACAGGAGGAGACAGAACAGGGTGAAACAGAGGAAAGCGGGGTGGAGTAAGCCTTGAATTTTCTGAAAAACAGTATTTTCAGCAGGGGAGCCGGGGACAGCTCTCCTGACTGGGAACCGGAAAATGAGAATCAGATGCTGGCAGTCTGGGGAAGCCCTGGTTCGGGTAAAACTACGACGGCAGTGAAGCTGGCGGCGCGTCTTGCCATGCAGAAGAAGGATGTGGCTCTCCTTCTGTGTGATATGAATACACCGATGCTTCCCTGTATCTGTCCTCCTGGAGACCTGGAAGAGGAGCACTCTCTGGGGAGTGTTCTGGCAGCAACCCATGTGTCGGAAACGCTGGTACGCCATAACTGTATTACTCATAAAAAAATACGCCATCTGACGATCCTTGGAATGAGGAAGGGGGAGAATGAATACACATATCCACCTTACGAGCGGACACAGGCAGAGGAATTACTCCAGTGTTTGAGAAAGATCGCTCCCTATATCATCGTTGATTGTGGAAGCTGTATTGCCAATGACATTCTTTCGGCCATTGCCCTGATGGAGGCAGACGCAGTGCTGCGGCTGGTAAACTGTGATCTGAAATCCATCAGTTATCTTTCCAGTCAGCTTCCGCTTCTCAGGGACAGTCAGTGGGATGCAGAAAAGCAGTATAAAGTGGCGAGCAATGTATATCCCAATGAGGCCAGTGAACACATTGAACGGGTGCTCGGCAGTGTGGCATTCCAAATCCCTCATTCAGAGGAAGTAAAGGCACAGGTTCTGGAAGGAAACCTGCTGAAAGAACTGGGACTAAAGGACAGCAGGGGATTTAGAAAAACCATGGAAGCAATCACAAGGGAGGTGTTCGGATGCTAGGGGAAAGACGCAGTAAAGCCGCATTTTCTGCGGGTTTTCCAGAAGCTGTTCGGGAAGAAACACGACAGGATTCTGGACATCTTCCGGAGGATATCATGGAAACGGAGGCTTCTTTGGATGGCTTGGATGGAGGGGAGGAGACAGAAGAAACCTTCCAAAACGATAGCTTGGTGGAACAGCCTTGTGAAGGACAGATGCATGGAAAAGAGGATATCTGGTCAGAAGAGGAGGACATACTGGCTCCTTTGCGTGCTCAAAAAACGGGAAGCCGTTCTCTCCGTACCCATGATCTGTTTTTTGCATCGGAGGATGAAGGGCGTGATTTTCAGTCCGTGCTGCAGGAGGTACAGGCGTATCTTTCCAAAGAATACAGTAATCTGGTAACCGGAGACGGAAATGAAGAAATAAAAGCACAGATCCGCCGCTTTGCGGGAAAGTATATTCAGGATAACCGTATCCAGGTAGCAGGAAAGACCACAGATGAACTGATCGACGCCATCTATTCGGAAATGGCAGAGTTCGGTTTTCTTACAAAGTACATCTACGGGGAAGGAATAGAGGAGATCGATGTAAATGCCTGGGATGACGTGGAGGTTCAGTATTCCGGGGGAGTGACAGAAAAACTTGCGGAGCATTTTGAAAGCCCCGAACATGCCATCAATGTGATACGGCGTATGCTGCATGTATCCGGAATGGTGCTGGATGATGCGAGTCCGAGTGTTCTGGGACATTTAAGTAAAAATATCCGTATTGCCGTACTGAAGACACCTCTTGTTGATGAGGATGTAGGGGTGGCAGCCTCGATCCGAATCGTCAATCCCCAGAGCATGAAGAAACAGGACTTTATAAAGGGAGGAACAGCAACCGGTCAGATGCTGGATTTTCTGTCGGAATGCATCCGGTATGGAATCTCCGTGTGTGTGGCGGGAGCCACAAGCTCCGGAAAAACCACACTGTTAGGATGGCTTCTGACCACAATTCCGGACGGTAAGCGTATTTACAGTATTGAGAATGGTTCAAGAGAGCTGGCGCTGGTACGCAGAAAGGACGGAAGGGTAGTCAACTCCGTGATTCATACCCTGACCCGTGACAGTGAGAATGAGCGGCAGAGAGTGGATCAGATTGCACTTCTTGATATGGCTCTGCGCTTTAATCCGGATATTATTGTGGTAGGAGAAATGCGTGGACCGGAAGCGAATGCAGCACAGGAGGCTGCCAGAACCGGTGTTGCGGTTGTGACCACCATCCATTCCATGAGCTGTGAGGCAACCTACCGCCGCATGGTTTCCCTGTGCAAGCGGGCTGTGGATATGAGTGATGATACTTTGATGGGATTTGTAACGGAAGCCTATCCGATCGTAGCTTTCTGTAAACAGCTGGAAAACAAGGAACGCCGTTTAATGGAAATCATGGAGTGTGAGATCCTGACAGACGGAACCAGACGATACCGCCCGCTGTTTCAATATCAGATCACGGAAAACAGGGTGGAAGACGGAAAATTTGTGATTGTGGGGGACCATAGACAAATCAACCCAATCTCAGACAGTCTGGCAAGGCGGCTAATGGAGAATGGAATGCCGCAGGAAACGCTGGCAGGACTTTTGAATGTAAAAAAGGATAGAAGGGAGGATACCAAATGACGGCGATTCAGCTATTGGCGTGTGCGGGAATGATCGTGGGTGTATTTTTACTGCTGGGAATGAAGCCGGTGGAGTTTACGGACAGTCTGTTTGGATTTCTATTGAATCCAAGACGGAGCCTGCGGGAAGACATCAGGGAATCATCAGGAAGAAAAAAATCAGGGATTTTGCGCAGGGAACTGGAGGAAGCGCAGACCATCCTTCAGATGACGGGCCGGGGGAACCGGTTTTCCATCATCTGTGCAGTTGCCCTGGCACTGTTTTGCGCAGGGGGCTCCATTGCCATTTTGTTGGGGAATTTTTTCCTGGCTCCGGTAATGGCAGTGGGGTTTTTGTTTCTGCCATTCTGGTATGTGAAGCTGACTGCCAATCATTATAAAAGGGATGTGTCCGCAGAACTGGAAACGGCGCTTTCGGTCATTACCACAGCGTATCTGAGGACAGAAGATATTGTGACGGCAGTGGAGGAGAACACAGCATATTTAAACCCTCCGGTGTCCAGAGTATTTCAGGATTTTCTCATCCAGATCAAAATGGTAAATCCGGATGTTCAGGCTGCCCTTCGGATTATGCGGGGAAGGATTGATAATGAGGTGTTTCGGGAGTGGTGCGATGCGGTCAGTGACTGCCAGCATGACCGGAGCCTGAAGACCACGCTGCCGCCCATCGTATCAAAACTGTCCGATATGCGGAATGTGAACGCAGAGCTGGAATACATGATCGCAGAACCGAGAAAAGAGTTTATGATCATGGTCGTGTTTGTAGTAGGCAATATTCCGCTTATGTATCTGCTGAATCAGGACTGGTATGATGTACTGATGCATACGGTACTGGGACAGTGCATTCTGGCTGCCACTGCGGCGGCTATTTTTATATCCGCCGGATTTGTAGTGAAACTGACCCGTCCCATTGAATACAGGAGGTAGCTATGAAAGGCTTGTTATTTTTATTCGGGCTGTTTTTAGCTCTGGGACTTTTCTTTTTAACTGCGTCTGTTTTAAAGTTACCTACCATGGGTGCGGCGAAGGCCATGCTGGGTACGGTAAAGCAGGAGCGGAAAGCGGCAAAGACACTGGAAACTTATTTCATGATCCTGGCAGTGCGTCTGTCCCGTTTCATCCGGATGGATGCATATAAGAGAAGCAGGATGCAGAATGTGTTAAAAGCCAGTGGAATGAATATGACCCCGGAAGTGTATCAGGCGTATGCCCTGGTAAAATCAGGCGCAGTACTTTTTGGGGCGATTCCCTGCATGTTCCTTTTTCCGCTTCTGGTTCCTGTCGTGGTTGTGTTGGCCTTACTTCTTTACTTTAAGGAAAATCAGAAAGCCGATGAAACCTTAAAGGCAAAGAGGGAAGAGATAGAGGGAGAGCTTCCGAGAATGGTGGCGACTATGGAACAGGAACTGAAAGCAAGCCGTAACGTGATTGGTATGCTGGAGCGGTTCAAGGGGAATGCGGGACCGGCGCTGACAGGGGAGTTAGATATTCTTCTGGCGGATATGCGTTCCTCCAACTATGAAGCGGCGCTGACGCGATTCGAGGCAAGAGTGAACTCCCCCATGCTGTCCGATGTGGTGCGCGGGCTGATCGGCGTACTTCGAGGGGATGACAGCACGGTGTATTTTCAGATGCTGGCTCATGATTTTAAGCAGATCGAACTGCAGAGGTTAAAAGCACAGGCACAGAAAATCCCTCCCAAGATCCGTGTTTTTTCCTTTGTCATGCTGGTGTGTTTTCTGCTGACTTACCTGGCGATTATCTGCTATGTGGCATTGGAGAGCCTTGGAGGAATGTTTTAGACAGGAAGGAGGAGAGGATGCGAAATCATCGTTTATGGAGAACGCTGTCAGAAAGGCGGGGCGAAGGATATGTGGATGTGATCGTGCTGGTCCTATGTGCGGTCATGGTGCTTGCCCTTGCCATGCGTGTGCTTCCGGTTTTCATTCAGAAACAGCAGCTGGATACCTTTGCCACAGAACTGGTGCGTGAAGCGGAGGTAAGAGGGCGCGTAGGGACGGAGACAAGCCGACGAGCGGCCGTGCTGTCGGAAAAAACAGGGCTACATCCAAATATTTCATGGTCTGACACTGGAAGAATCCAGCTAAACGAAGAGGTTAGTGTTACCCTGACGCTTGATACAAATATCGGTCTGTTTGGCGAGTTTGCCTCTTTTCCGGTCACGCTTCGTGCACAGGCAGCCGGAAAATCAGAAGTTTATTGGAAATGAGGTGGAAGGATTGCGGAAACGGATGAAAGAGATACTGAGAGACAGGCAGGCCTCCTCATTTCCCATGACCATCGGGATTGTTCTTGCACTGATTATTCTGATATGTGGGATCAGTGAGTATTTCCGGCTTCAGGTCATTGCGGCAGGTGTGCGGGAAGCCGTGGAGGATGCTGTTATTTCCACAGTCAATGATAATTATGCGGGTGTGTATCATGGAGTCAGGGAGGGATATTCCGGCAGTTATGTGCCCTTTGGAGAGGGAAGCTGGGAAGAAGAATTGAATGAAGGGGACATTTATGACTATCTGGATGAAACCATAGGAACCCGGCTGGCCGGCGGTAGGCATGTAAAGTATGCGGATGGCGGAACTGCAATGGAGTTTGCCATTGACAGCCTGCAAGTGACGCTTCGGAATGCACCCCTAGCTCCATCGGACCCAGCCCATGCGCAGCGGTTTGAAGCAGATGCCATTGTCAGACTAGAGGTTCCGGTTCGGTTTGGTGGCCGGATTCTTCCTTCCATGTGGATCACGCTGAAAGTACAGGCTGGATATACAGAGGTGTTCTAAGGAATGACCTGGACTTTGAAAGAATTGTGTAGTATGTTGTGCATAACAAAAACAGAAAACGGGGTAAAGGAGGAGCAGAATTATGAAACTGACAGAAAAGATGAAAAAGAATCTGGCAATTTTAGGCGGTGTGGTCATAGGAATCGGTCTGATAGCTGCCATTGGAATGCAGTTTGGTTCGAAACCGTCCGGGGAAGATGTTCTGCCGGGAACAGGGTCGGCGGAAACAGAATTGATTGTAGATCCTGGGGATTTTGAGAAGAAAGAAGAGGAAAGTAAGGTAGTATCCGGAGAGAAAGAGAGCCTTGTGATTCATCCGGGAACCGTAGAAAATCAGGAAACAGACACTCAGGCGGTGGACAGCCGGCCGCCACAGACCGATCAGACAACTCAGAGTATCCAGCCGAAACCAACCAAACCAGAATCGCCAGACAAGGATATCCTGACAGATCCAACGCAAAAACCAGATGGTACAAAGCAGGATACCCCTCCGGTTCCCGTGGATCATGAAGCGGTAGAAAAACCGTCTGAACCGATAGCAGATCCAGAACAGCCGCAAGCAGGAGATACTTCTGGGAACCAGATCTATGTTCCAGGATTCGGCTGGGTAGAAAATCATGGAGGAGGAGGCTCCGGAATCGTAGCAGAAGATATGTATGAAAACGGGAATAAGATCGGTATTATGGATTAAGACAGAAAGAGGAAGCACCGCAGCAATGTGGTGTTTTTTCTTTTCCCAGAAACCAGGGAAGGAAACAAGCTTCCTGTGGTTGGAAAGGAGGATACTTGAAACAGAAGAAATGTGTGTTTTTCATAGTCTCAATCTTACTGTCTTTGATACTCTCTATCCAGGTTTATGCGATAGGGGACGGAAACCTGGATGGAGGTGGCGGAAGTATGGGACAGGGGACCAGCCAGAATTCCTGGTCACCGGGAAATGAAGGGGTGCGTGTTACCGTCATTCGGGCAGAGAGCCATGATCCGGTAACAAGACCGATTGACTTAACAAACAAGCATCCGGGTATTGCCTACTCCTTTGGGAAAGTCAGCAAAATGTCTTATACCAGAGGAAGTGCCTTGATGATTGATACTAACCCGTATGAGTATGTGAATCCGGCACAGCCCCTGCCCAGAATCATCAGCTCGAAAAGTCTGGGGCAGGCAAATATCGAGCAGATCAAAAGCTATTTTACAGATGAACAGGTGGTGCGCAGCATTGCTGGACTGACCGGAATGGACTTTGACACACTGGTGGGAGGAGAGTACCGGCTTTTATTGGAGCCAATCAGTTTCCTAAAATTTCAGGGAACCCTGATCGCAGTTACGGCAACAGAGGCAGCGCTCTATGATGAGATGTTAAGCGGAGGGCTTCGTGCTGTCCTTCCAACAGTGGCATTTCAGAACCTGCCGCTTTCCATGTTTTTGGAAACGCCGGATTTGGGCTATCCGGCCTGGGGAGGTCCGACATCGGGAGTCCGTTCCAACAGTGAAATAAAAAGTTCCCTTGGGCTTGGTATTGTACGGTTTCGGGATGTGCCTCCAGAAGAACCGGAAATCACGGCCTATGATTATGAGTATCGGACTAACACGGAAGTGATTACCGCAGTAGAGGTAAGCGGCGGGCAGAGTGATCCGGATCATCCGGTATCAGTAACATTTTCTGTAGGAGGAAGAAGCTATGAGGTAGAGGAGGTATATTATCCGTCTGGCGACAGTCAGCTGGCGTGGATCCGCTGGACAACACCGGAACAGCCCCAGACCATGACGATGACCGTCCGTGTGCGAGGTGGAGGAGGAACCAGTAAGGGGACTCTTCATATCAAGGTCGTGGATCTGGATGAGAATCCACCGCCAGATCCGAACGCAGATGATCGAAATGATGGATTTACAAGGCCCTCGGTTCCTTCCAATGCAGAAGTCACTTCTGCTACCTGGGGCGTGTGGAGGCCGTGGTGGCAGGAATACTGGGTATGGCACAGCGGGGATGAGGACGATGACGGATACTGGTGTGATCATGCGCGCTTCGTTTTCAGTTAATCTGTGTAGAAATGCGCAATAAAGCTGAACAGGTTTCCAAAGGAAACCTGAACTCTGCATTTGAATCGGCAGGTGTGATTCCTGCCTGACCTTGTGTGAGAGGTGACAAAATCCCTGATACTCCGACGTGCATTAGGCGGCAATAAGCCTGGTGTACGAAGCTCGGTGAAGAGCGGCCAAAGCGCCTGTGATGGGGCGAGTAGCCGCAGGGGGCTATAAAACAGTCATGCTTAGTATGTCGAAAGACCGACGAATACTTGAACGTACAGCTCGTAACACCAAGGATACCAAAATAAGAAGGTATCCGCTCCTTTTAGGGGAACTGTCATTGGAAAATATCTGTGATTGTATTTTTCAATAGAAAACCATAGGGAAACCGTGGTCGAATGTCTTTAGCAGAAATCACACCAGCTAAAGATGGCAGTCGGGCTACAGAGTAGAGCTAAAACTGTTATGTAAAGCTAGAATGCAGGGAACGAAGGAACCACAGCAGAGAACGGTAACTACCGTAAAAGAGTTATTGCACTCGCTCTAACAGGCAGGAAATGGCCTGTGAGGCTGTGGGACGGCAGCCCGTAGTAGTGATGAAGCACCGTAATGGGTGTGGAGCGAAGGGGCATAGTCTGTACAGTAATCATGTGACCAGTCTGTCGAGGAAGCCGTAGGCGAACCTGACTAAAACCAAAAACACCAGAATCCGAAAGGAGGTGGTGCGTATGGCACAACAATTCGACTATCCGAAGAACGAAACAGACTTGCGTGATACATTAGACGCACTTTATTTAGAAGCAAAGACAGCGAAAGACGAAAATAAGAGGCCGTCATTTGCAGGTTTGATTGAACTCATGTCCAGTGAGGTAACGATTAAAACAGCCATACACAATATAAAAGCAAATAAGGGAAGCAGAACACCAGGCGTTGACGGCTGGAGAATGCAAAAGGATTATCTTGAGAAGCCCTATGAATGGGTGATTAAGGATATACAGAACGCATTTGATTATTATAAGCCGGAAAAAATACGCCGGGTGTATATCGACAAGCCGGGTAAAACGGAAAAGCGTCCGCTTGGTATCCCCACTATTCGGGACAGAATCGTACAGGAGTGCATAAGAATTGTGCTGGAACCAATTATGGAAGCACAATTCTATCGGTACTCTTTTGGATTCCGGCCCATGCGGGATACAAAAAATGGCGTTACAATGTATAACCGGCTATGTCCACAAGACAGGATATTACTGGATTGTGGAAGGTGATATCAGTAAATGTTTTGACCGCATTAACCATGGAATCCTGATGAAACGTCTGTATCATATGGGCGTGAAGGACAGACGGGTGTTGCAGATAATCAAGGCTATGCTGAAAGCGGGAATTGTTGGCGAAAACGAGAAAAATGAGGTTGGTACTCAGCAAGGAGGTGTCCTTTCTCCGCTGCTTGCAAATGTGTACATGGATATATTTGACGAATGGATAAGCAAGCAATGGATAGATAAACGTACCACCCATGAGTACGCAAGGAATGATACAAAAATTGGCTCCTTGCGGAAGCGCAGCAATCTGCGCCCGGCCTATTTGATTCGTTATGCTGATGATTTTGTGCTGATAACCAATACTCCCCAAAATGCGAAGTGGTGGAAGGAACAAATCAAAACCTTTCTGGAACAGGTGTTAAGATTGAGCTTGTCAGAAGAAAAAACGCTGATAACAGATGTGCGTCAAAAGCATATCCATTTCCTTGGATATGAGTATAAGGTGGTAAAAGGCAAATCTAAAAAGGGGTACATTCCCAGGACTTTGCCTGACAGGAAAAGATTAAAGCGGAAAGTAGACGAGATTACAACGGAATGGAGGAAAATCCCACTTGATTCAAGCAGGGAAAAAGTAATCCATGAGCTGAACTTAATCAACAGTAAGATTCGTGGCCTGATAAATTATTATGATAACTGTAGCTGGGTGAATGTCACCATGAAGAAATACAGCCGAAATCTGGAAAAAGCGGCCAAAAGGCGGCTGAAACAGTATAAGGGAAAGTGGATTCCAGCAGACCAGACACAGAATCTTGTAAATGTCCATCAGAGATATACCACGAAAATCCCAGCAATCCGCTATCGGGATATCTGGATAGGAGTTACCCGGCTCGATTTCTGTAAATGGAATAAGGCAGGGGATAAGATACAGGAAGAAACTCCGTACACAGAGAAGGGAAGAGAAATCTATTTTGAGCGAACCAAACGGCAGCGAATGAATGCGAGGCTGGACGATGTTTTGAGTATGGAAACTTCAGAACTGGTGTCCACCGGCCAAACCGGAAGGACATATAATTTTGAGTTCTATATGAATCGCGCCTATGCCCTGAACCGTGATAAGCTCAAATGCCGTGTATGCGGAAAATGGCTAATGACCGGAAAACTGTGTACCCATAGAATCAATCCCGGATTGCCCATAGAAAAAGTCAATAAAGTAAACAATCTTGCTTCCATGGATAGGGAATGCTTCCGGTTGGTAAATGACAAATCCGCAGACCTGTCACACCTTGATACGAAAACACGCAAAAACGTAGAGAAATTCAGAAAACAACTGGATAAATCACATGATACACCCACTGTATAGATGGAGCGCCGTGTGAGGGGAAACTCTCACGCACGGTGTGAAGCGGGGGAAAATCCCTCTGACTGCCTGGCTGTTAAATACAGTCAGGTAAAAGATGTGGATTACCTATCGCTACGGCTGGTGGGAGTTTGATCTGGATCGATACTCTGCAAGCCTGACTGCAGAGATGAGAATTACAACCGATGAGAAGTCCCCTACTGCTACGGGAAGGACGATGAAATCCGGTTATGGATTCCAGGAAAAGGTAACAACCCATGTCAGCACCAATCAGAGTTCTGCAGTAACATCTGCACAGAATGCCGTGACTTATTTTCCGGAGTTTCAGTATGAGAGATTCTGGAGACTTCTGGAGCGGATGAACAGCGGTTATGATATGACCCATGAGTTTAAGAAAAATGGTTACAGTACCTATGAGCGGAGAACGCACTTTACACCGATCTGGTATCCAGATGGCAGCTATACGCCATATACCTGGTTGTTGGATTGCTGGACACCGGCTGGGATGCTTTCCATGAATCTGACAGATTCTATTACCATTGACGGAAACTTATGGAGTGACTGGCACATCGCACCGCAGAAACCAGAATAGGAGGGAATATGTCATATCAACAGACGGAGAAACCAAGGGGATTTTTGTATCATTACACAACCCGTGACCATTTGGAAAATATTCTGCGGGATGGCAGGATCCGAAGGATGGGAGATAAGGAATGCTGGTTTTGCACATCCTTAGAGGATACGCTGGAATTGATGCAAAAGACGGTGATGATGGAAGGGAAGCCTTACTATGGAGTTGGAGGGGTATTAAGGCATTATCCTGCATTTGTTCCAGAATCCTATGTGATTTTGAGATTGCAGCCACGTTTTCAAAATGGGAAATGGATTAGGTGGAATCAGGAGCTTCCACCAGATGCACCTGCTTCTTTGCAGGAGGAGGCAAAGCGGTTTAGCAGTTTAAAAGTTGGCTTCCGGGGAGATCTAAAGTTTCAGGAGCATCCGGAGATTATCGAAGTGGCTTCTCTTCTTGGGAAACAGCAAAGAATGGGGCTGAAGCTCACACAATCATAGAAAGGAAAAACAAATGAGAACAAAGAAAATTTCAGCAGTTATGTGCATGGTAGTCGTACTGGCGGTTTTGTGCTGCGTCCCGGTTTATGCATCGGGCGATGTGGCCGGTGCGATTGAGGGAACCTGGCAGACGGCGTCCCAACAGATCAAAACGGTTGTCGATCATGTTGTATTCCCAGCGATAGATCTGATCCTTGCCGTGTTCTTTTTTGGGAAACTGGGAACGGCATACTTTGATTATCGGAAACATGGGCAGTTTGAATGGGCAGCACCGGCAATTCTGTTTGCCTGTCTGGTATTTACCCTGACTGCACCGCTTTATATCTGGCAGATTCTTGGAATTTAGCATTCTGGTGATATGTCAAGAGATTTTTAAAAGAAATTTTGAGAGCTTTTCCTAAAAAAGGGCGCACTTCACCATCGCTCATTTTAGTGTGTTTTTAAAAATGAGCGCTATTCGGATTCTGTATTGAATTCGGTGTCCAGTTTTTCGCCGGTGTACAGTTGGTTTTTGACCAGCAATCCAAAAACGAGTCGTACTAATTTACGAGATGTAAGCGCAAGTGCTCTCTTGTGCTGATGTTTGGTTATTTCAGCATATTTCTTGGCATAGAAATCTTTGTATTCGGGGTTGAATCTTCGAACACTATTAGCAGCTTCTCCAAGGTAATAACGGAGATAGGTATTACCGGCTTTGGTAAGATTATTATCTTCTGAGACAAAGTCTCCAGAATCATTTTTCTTCCATGTAAGTCCAGCGTATTTTGCTAATGCATCAGAAGAATGAAATGCTGTGATGTCTCCGATTTCGGAGAGGATTCCAGCAGCCCACACAGGTCCAATGCCTGGGATTGATTTTAAGATTGTAAGTGCGTTTGGATGCATTCCATTGATACACTTTTCAATCGCCTGATCTATCAGTTTGATTTCTTTCTGATAGGTTTGAATGCAGTTGAATGAGCTTGCAAGAGAAATATTGATCGGCTCATACATGCATTTATCTAATCGATAAGAGTCTCTGGCAGCTTTTTTCAGCAGTTCAGAGGTCTTAGATATATCTGTGATACGATTCCTGCTTTTTTCAGCAAGGAACGTTAGCAGATCTTCTTCGGAGGCATCAATGATGTCTTGAAGAGAGAAAAACTCTGTTATGACAGCAGATGCCGTTGCGCCATAGATGTTTGAGAATGGTTGATCATCACTATCTAAAAGCTGTAATTCGCTGAATTTCAGATAGAGATTAGACACCATATATGTTTTCTCGCGTGTGATGCATTCTGCAAGGTGCAGACGATGTCGTGTCAGACGTTTCAAGGCAAGATACTGGGCACCACGCCAAGGTTCAAGCTTTTTAATACGACCAACTCTGGCAAAGTCGGCAATTAAATACGCATCCATTGGATCTGTCTTGTCCATGCCAATGTAGGTCTTACAATAGTTCGCAGTCATCTTAGGATTGACACAGAATACGTATGGTTTATAAGGTAACAGTTCTTCACAGGTTGACAGAAAGTTGGCGATGTGAATGCTGTAAACGGATGTGGATTCTAATACGACAACAATCGTATTGAGATCAGGATGCTTACGCATACAATCGCTGATAGCGTTGGTGAGTTCCACAGCACCAGGCTGGTTGTTGCTAAACGATGAAGTCAGGTATTGGTTTTCATCAAAGTCCATAGCGCATACAACGTTGGACTTAGAGCTTACATCAATACCGACGAACAAAGTGGACATGTAGTTGATCTTAATCATGTATATCACGCTCCTTTCTGATCTGGATTTGTGAAGCCTAAAGCAGAAGGTTTATCCTGTGTCACAAGTGATGACCGCAACCTCGCGTAATCGGCATTCATCCAGACAGCATTTTTTGCTGGTGCTAACTTCTGGAGATGCATCTTCTGTGTAAGCGGAATATGTCACAAGTGCCAGGCTGCATGCTAAACGAGCAGTCACGAACAAGTCGGCTGAAAGGAGGAGAAGCAGTGCCTTCGGGCATCAGACTCTGCTGATATCTTATCACAGGATGAACTATATAAAAATGTAACAGTAGATGGTATAGATGGGAATAGGATGAGGTGGAGTACCTCTTAGATGTCCTACCTCTATACTTTATAAGAAAGATAATAAGATTTATGAGCTCTATTTCCTTAGCTCTAAACTTATTATACGAGGAGGAATGTCATGGGATGTTGGGGAATTACTGCGTTTGAGTCCGATGCCAGGCTGGATGCCATTGGTCTCATACGGAATCATCTTCCGGAACAAGGAGATGTGAAACTTCAGCAGATGATTGACTGGCTGAGGGCAGATTCCTGGAATGCTCCTCCTGAAGTATCAGAAGGGGTGTCCCATACAAGCCCGATGGCGCTGGCAGAACTAATTGTAAAATTTCAGGAGCAGGATTTTTCAGTACTGGATGGAATCAGGGAGGATAAGAAATTTTCCTCCCTGTCTTCTTTTACAGCATCGAAAGAATCCCTTCAGTGGGTAAGGGAATATCTGTCAGAAACTCTTTTTTACAGCCGTAAATGTGCAAAAGAGCAGGAAATGTCGGGAGTTTTGTGGGGCGGCTGGTTCCAGGAACGGGATTGGAAGTGCTGGCAAGCGCATATGGAAAAACTGATTGGAAGGATGGATGAACTGCTTACAAAAGAAGAAATAGTCACAGTATGGACAGGAAGCATGCGTCAAAAGGTGGAACCGGGAAAAAAAGCAGAAAAGAAAGAGAGGGAAGGCTGCGAGAGACCACACAGGCTGGAGGGAGAAACTATGACATTTTTTGAAAGGGAACTAAAAAAGCTGTTTGGAACGGGAGCAAACTTTTCAGATCCAAGGTTTGTAGGAAATTGCTGTTATGGCAGGCTGACGGATCAGATCCGTGTTAAAATCCATTTTCAGACAGGTATGGTCGCGGATCATTATGACCGATTAAAAGTGACTCTTCTGAATCGGAATGAAGGAACCATCGATAGCATGGTTGTGAAATTTGGGGATGTGTGGGGGTTGAAAAAAACAACCAATCCAAACTTTCGCGACGGGGTAAATCTCCACATCTGGTCCTATGGAAAGGAGACCGGCTGGTATGTATATCAGCCCGGAAAAGAAGATTATAAAGTACTCAGTGAAGCGGTAAAGACCTATCTGGAAGTGTTTCAGGAACCGGAGGAAGCTATGCAAATGGGACAGAAGATGTGTTAAGGGGAGGTGGTTAAAACTTGTTTATCTGGGATTTTGTTGCGGACACGGTTCTGGGGCAGATCATTGACTGGCTGTATGGTCAGATTGTTGGATTTCTGGGAGATTTTTTCATGCAGATGGGAAGCATGGGGGCTGAACTGTTCGAAATGAGCTGGGTACAGTCTGTCGTGCTTCTTTTTTCTTATCTGGCATGGGCACTTTATGTGACGGGAATCGTAGTGGCAGCCTTTGAATGTGGGATTGAATATCAGAATGGCAGGGGCAGCATACGCGACACGGCACTGAACGTAATCAAGGGATTCCTGGCAGTCAGCCTGTTTACGACTGTTCCAGTGGAGCTGTATAAACTCAGTGTTTCCCTTCAGGGAAGTTTTACAGCTGGTATTACAGGATTGGGAGAAGATATTGGGACAGTCGCGGCAGGGATTGTGCAGTCTCTTCAGGATGCCGCCACCTGGCAGGAGGCTGCCACATCAGGCGTTTTTGGTGGAATCGGAATGATCAGCAGCCCGATTTTTATGATTTTTCTTCTAATCCTCATGGGATATGCGGTAATCAAGGTGTTCTTTGCAAACTTAAAACGGGGAGGGATCCTTCTGATCCAGATTGCAGTAGGGAGCCTTTATTTATTCAGTGTGCCAAGGGGATATATTGATGGATTTGTTGGCTGGTGCAAGCAGGTAATCGGTCTGTGCCTGACCGCATTTTTACAGGCGACGGTTCTGATCGCAGGCCTGATGGTTGTTAAGGATCAGGCACTGCTTGGTCTGGGACTTATGTTGTCGGCAGGTGAAATTCCGCGGATTGCGGGGCAGTTTGGGTTGGAAACGGGAACCAAGGCTAACGTGATGGGGGCAGTTTATGCAGCTCAGGGAGCCATGAACCTGACAAGGACGGTTGTGCAAGTGGTTTCCAAGTAGACAGGACGGTGAAGGATGGAACACAACAAACTGGTGTATATTGCATCTCCGTATTCTGGAGATGTTGAGCGGAATGTAGCATTTGCAAAGGCAGCCTGTCGTTATGCCATGAAGCAGGGGGTTACGCCCATTGCCTCTCATCTGCTATATCCGCAGATGCTGGATGATGGAGTCCCGGAAGAGAGGAAGCTGGGAACAGATATGGGGCTTCGGATTTTGAAGGTGTGTGAGGAAATCTGGGTGTGTGGAAGTGAACTGTCTTCAGGAATGGAGCAAGAAATCCGTGCAGCAAGGCAGCTTCGGATTCCGATTAGACGGGTCAGCGAACAGGAGATTGGATGGGAACTGTGTGAAGTACCGATAAAAAAGGGAATGGAGATGGGCGGATGATGACACTGGGGAGCCTGTTTGACGGGATTGGAGGCTTCCCTCTGGCGGCAGTTCACTGTGGAGGTGTGCCGGTATGGGCCAGTGAGATAGAACCGTTTCCCATGAGGGTAACAAAACTCCGGTTTCCAGACATGATCCATGTAGGAGACATTACAAAACTGGATGGAGCAAAACTGCCGCCTGTGGATGTAATCTGCGGAGGCAGCCCCTGTCAGGATTTGTCGGTAGCCGGATTACGTAAAGGACTGGCAGGAGAGCGCTCCGGTTTGTTTATGGACCAGGTACGCATAGTAAAGGAGATGAGAGCAGAGGATGAAAGACGAGGGGTATCAGATGACTTTATTCGACCTCGATACCTCGTTTGGGAAAATGTCCCTGGAGCATTCAGCTCCGCAAATGGAGAAGATTTCCGGGCGGTCATCGAGGAGATTGTCCATATCAAGGACAGTACCTGTCATGTGCCTCGACCTGACACCGGGCGCTGGGAATCTGCTGGGGCTGCCATTTTGGGAGATAAATTCAGCCTGGCTTGGAGAGTCTTGGACGCTCAATACTGGGGAGTCGCCCAGCGTCGCCGTAGAATCTTCCTTGTCGCAGATTTTGGAGGACTCACCGCACCAAAGATATTATTTGAGCAGGAACGCCTGCTTGGGGATCTTGCGGAGGGCCAAAGTCAGGGGAAAGGAGTTGCCACCGCAGCTAGAAACAGCTCTGCGGATTCAGGCGGGAGAAATGTGATGAAAAACGGAAGGATTGAACTTATATCCTTTGAAGCAGAAACAGAAGAGAAGGAAAACTGCCTATGTCTCAATGACCAGGGCGGGGAGCGTATGGATGTTTCGGTCGATGTAACAGCAACCCTGCGGGCAGGGATGAGTGGTCATCCACCTCTGGTGATGGGCAGACAGCAGGGAAATGCAGGGATAGAGGAAACTCCGGATCCAGCTTTTACAGAGGAGGCAGAGACAAGCGGGAACAATCAGCAGGTTCTGTTTGAGAATCACGGGATTGATGCCAGATATACAGGTCCGCACGAGGTGGCGCCTACCATGTCAGCCCGGTATGGAACAGGAGGAAACAATGCCCCACTGGTTTCTGATATGCCAGAGAGTTACTGTATTGCCGGAAATATCATTGATCGGGAAGTACAAAATGGAGGAAATGGTCTGGGATGCCAGCCGGATATCTCCTATACTCTGACCAGCGCAGACCGCCATGCAGTGTTCAGCCGCCAGAGAAGTGATGAATTTCTGCAAAACCGGGTAACAGCGACTCAAAGTGCCAGACAGCATAAGGATGCCACAGATCTGGTGTGTGAGCCATATCAGAATACGGTAGGAACCATTGGATACACAGATCATAAGGGGATCAATAATCAATATGTCAGCGAAGACAAATGTATTGTTGAGAACCGGAAACTGATCCGGAGGCTGACGCCTTTGGAGTGTGAACGCCTGCAGGGATTTCCGGATCACTGGACAGACATCCCTGGTGCCTCGGACAGTGCCCGTTACAAAGCTCTTGGAAATAGCGTAGCGATACCGTGTGTGGATTTTGTTCTCCGTGGTATCGCTTATTTTTTGCGGAAGATGAAGGAGGAGAAAGAGCCATAAGATTGGTGGTTCTGCTTCCGTTTTCAGGCAATCTTTGTTGGATATCGTCATAGCTATCTCATCTCTTTATGGATATACTTGGCTTGTAAAAACGAGGAAAGGAGAGTCAAATGGAAGAGCGTAAGAAAAATTTATGTGCCATGATTCCAGAATCCCTGCATAAGAAAGTGCGGGAAGAACAGGAAGAATGGGGAATCAAGCTGAACGAGTATATGGAACGGATTCTAAACGATCACTTTGAGAAGGGAGAAAGAGAGATGGCAAACGGAACCAGGACACTGGCATTTCAAGTATCAGAGGAGTTTTTTCAGAGGTTAAAAAAACACCTCAAAAAGACGGGAAAGAGCCAGAAAGAATTTGTGATCGGACTGATTGAAGATGCACTTTCGCAGGAAGAAACTATGGCATCTGGAGAGATGCAGGAGACAGAGGGAAAGGCAGAACTTGAGGAAACTGAATAAGAGGAATAATCGAACATACCGCCGGCAGAGCTTCATCATGCCGGCGGTTATTATTTGGAGGTGATCGGTTGTATATTTATCCGGACCATTTGAAATCAAAAGCTACACTTTGGTTATGGCAGCTTCGGGACATTGGGATTCTTGGTATCTGCGGATTGGTCTCCATTTTAGCAGCTACGCAGGCGGGATTTATGTTCCCTTGTGTTCTGACAGGGGTATATGGATTTCTGACGATCCGCTCCCACGATACCAGCATTCTGGATTTTATCCGGTATGCCTGTGCGTATTTTTTTATGCGTCAGCAATTTTTTGAGTGGAGGTATGAATGAGCAGGGAGAAAAGAAAAGCGAAAAAAGAGGCAGAGAAGCGCCTCTCCACACGGCAGTTCATTGGTGCGAAGGAGATTACAGACTACAGTCTGGTGACCTACGGACAGGGGGAGCTGGTGTATTTTATTGTAAAACCAACGAATATTTCTGTTTTGTCCGAATCTAGTGTCGGGGCAAGAATCTATGCTCTTATGACTGTGCTGAAAGGAGTGGCAGAGATTGAGATGCTGTGTCTAAACAGCAGGGAAAGCTTTGAAGACAACAAGCGTTTTCTGAAAAGCCAGATGGAGCAGGAAGAGAATCCAGTCATACGCCGTCTTTTGGAACAGGATCAGACCCATCTGGACCGGATTCAGGTGCAGATGGCGACAGCCCGTAAATTTCTGATTATGCTGCGGTTAAAAGATGAAAAGGAATCGGACATTTTTCCGTACCTTTCCAGGATTGAGAAATCCCTGAAGGAACAGAGTTTTTCTGTTAAACGGGCAGATAAAGAGGATATCAAACGCATCCTGGCTGTTTACTATGAGCAGAACGTGACCACAGAGAAGTTTGAAGACTTTGACGGGGAGCGGTGGATCATACCAGAGATTTAGAGTGAGGAGGAGATGACTTGAAAAAAGGAAGAACAGCAGTTGATGACAGGGAAGATAATGTGCGTATCCAGGAATTTCTGGATATGATCGCCCCGTCTGTTATTAAATTTGAAACAGATCATTTTATTTGCGGTAACACCTATCGCTGTGTCTGGGCATTGCGGGAGTACCCGACTGCTACGGAAGAGCAGGCAATTCTCTCCCATTTAGGGGAGAAAGACGGTGTAACCTTGCGGATCTATACCCGTCATGTGACACCCGTTGAGGAGCGGAAGATCATCAGCAATGCAGCCAACAAAAACCGGATGGATCGGAGCAATACCAGTGATTTACAGCAGACCGTTCTGGCTGAAAGTAATTTACAGGATGTAACTACCATCGTAGCCCAGATGCACCGCAACCGAGAACCCCTCCTCCATACGGCAGTATATCTGGAGTTGTGTGCCCATGATCTGGAGCATTTGAAGCTTCTTCAGACAGAAGTACTAACGGAACTGATCCGGTCAAAATTGAATGTAGACCGACTGATCCTCCGTCAGCAACAGGGGTTCCGGTGTGTAATGCCAAGCGGTTATAACCTGTTTAAGGATCAGTTTGAGAGAGTGCTTCCGGCCAGCAGTGTGGCGAATCTGTATCCCTTTAACTATTCAGGAAAGACGGATCCTCATGGGTTCTATATTGGGAGAGATAAATTTGGGAGTAATGTACTGGTGGATTTTAACCGCAGAGCAGATGATAAGACGAATGCCAATATCCTGATTCTGGGAAACAGCGGGCAGGGAAAAAGTTATCTGCTTAAATTGCTGCTGACGAATTTAAGAGAGTCCGGAATGCATATCTGCGCTCTGGATCCGGAAATGGAGTATGAAGATCTGACCAACAACCTGGGAGGGTGTTTTATCGATCTAATGAGCGGGGAGTTCATTATCAACCCCCTGGAACCGAAAACTTGGGACGAAGCGGGGAGTCCGGAGGATCTGGATGCACCTCAGACCTTTCGCATCCGGTCCAGGCTGTCCCAGCATATCAGTTTCTTAAAGGACTTTTTCCGAAGCTACAAGGATTTTTCCGACAGGGAAATCGATGTGATTGAGATCATGCTACAGAAGTTATATACCAGATGGGGGATTACGGACGAAAGTGATTTTGACCGCCTGGTTGCCGAGGATTACCCGGTTCTCTCAGATCTTTATGCGTTCATTGAGGAAGAATATCAGGGATTTGACGAAAACAGGAGGCATCTCTATACAGCAGAAATGCTGCAGAGTATTCTTCTTGGGTTGAATTCTATGTGTGTGGGAGCTGAGAGCAAGTTCTTTAATGGGCATACCAATATCACTGATGATGGCTTCATTACCTTTGGGGTAAAAGGACTGTTACAGGCCAGCAGAAGTCTTAAAAATGCATTGCTTTTTAATGTGCTTTCCTTTATGAGCGATGTTCTTTTGACACAAGGCAATACGGCAGCCAGCCTGGATGAGTTTTATCTGTTCCTTTCCAACCTGACTGCAGTAGAGTATGTAAGAAACTTTATGAAGCGTGTGCGAAAGAAAGACTCTGCAGTTATCATAGCCAGCCAGAACCTGGAGGATTTTAATCTGGATGGCGTGAGGGAGTATACCAAGCCTCTGTTTTCCATTCCGACGCATCAGTTTCTGTTCAATGCAGGAAGCATTGATGCCAAGTTTTATACAGATACTCTGCAGCTGGAGGACAGTGAGTATAACCTGATTCGGTATCCACAGAGGGGAGTCTGCCTGTATAAATGTGGAAACGAGCGATATAACCTGATGGTAAATGCCCAAGAACACAAGGCCAGGCTGTTCGGAAAGGCGGGAGGACGCTAAAAGGGGAGACTATGAATGGAGTTAAAGGAGCAGAGATTTGGCATTGAGATTGAGATGACCGGCATTACCCGTGCGAAAGCGGCAGAGGTAACGGCAGAGTATTTTGGAACCAGAGTTAAATATCTGGGAACCTATTACGATACCTATGCAGCCATTGACACGGAGGGGCGGCAGTGGAAATTCATGAGCGATAGCAGTATTCATGCAGAACGGAAGGTAAATGGAAGCAGGATAAATGCTGATGTGGAATACCGGACAGAGATGGTAAGTCCAATCTGTCGCTATGAAGACATTGTTACCATTCAGGAAATTATCTGGAAACTGAAAGAGCATGGTGCCCTGACAAACAAGAGCTGCGGGATCCATGTGCATATCAATGCGGAGCCGTTTGATGCCAGAACTCTCCGTAATATCACTAATATCATGGCATCCAAGGAAGACCTGATCTATAAAGCACTTGGAGTGTCTGTGGAAAGGCAGCATCGCTGGTGTCAGCCGGTGGATACACGGTTTTTGGATGAGTTAAACCGAAGAAAGCCAAGAAGTATGGAAGCTGTAGAGAGGATTTGGTACAACGGAGAGAGCCGAAGGGATGAGCATTATGATGACAGCCGTTATCATTGTCTGAACCTTCATTCTGTTTTTCAGAAAGGAACCGTGGAATTCCGTCTGTTCAATGGGACGCTTCATGCAGGCAAGATTAAGGCGTATATCCAGTTTTGTCTGGCGATTGGCGCCCAGGCACTTAACCAGTCCTGTGCCAGCAGAAGAAAGACTCAGACCAGCAATGAGAAATACACGTTCCGCACCTGGCTTTTACGGCTGGGACTGAATGGAGAAGAATTTGCCACAGCCCGTCAGCATCTGCTGGCGAATCTGCAGGGCTGTATTGCGTGGAAGGATCCGGCTCAGGCGGAGGCCCAGAAGGAAAGAATGCGGCAGAAGCGGGAGAAGGAACTGGCGGAACGGAGCCAGAGACAAGAAGCCGTTCATCCAGTTGAGGAATTAGAATCAGCCGGGGAAGCACAAGAATCTCCGGCTTTCTGTATGCGAATATGACAGGAGGAAGCAAATTGAACGGAAAA
>ERZ894236.1097-NODE-1097-length-22471-cov-12.8928_pt1 | contig 22471 bp, 14 predicted proteins | sample MGYA00380297_ERZ894236 | MGnify/ENA primary metagenome ERZ894236 (study PRJEB32331, sample SAMN06328420) | human gut metagenome | biome: human gut microbiome; feature: stool | host: Homo sapiens | collected 2014-08-04 ... | reverse complement strand
CTGTTACCTCCACATTCTTTTTTATTTTGAATGTCCGCAAAATCCGTCCTACATCACCGGGCCGCCAGGGGCAGTCTAAGTCATGCAGCGCAACGAGCCGGTCCTGGACGTTCATGCCCGCGCCCATCTTCTGTGTGCTGCCCATGAGGACGCGCACCTGGCCGGAGCGGACTTTGGAAAACAGCTCTTTTTTTCTTGCGTCGGTGTCGGCGTCGTGAATGAAAGCGATCTGGCTGGCCGGAATCCCCCGTGCGATGAGCTTATCCCGAATGTCCTCGTAGATGGAAAAGGGCGGGTCCGGCTTTACGTCCAGGAGATTGTCCAGGGCATGAAGCTCCGTGCCGCCCGCTGTCTTGTCCCCGGCAGTCCGCGCCGCCTTTTCCTGTTTTGCGGCGGTTTTTCCTTTGGGGGTGGACAGGTCACAGAATAAAAGCTGGGTGAGCTTTTCAGGCTGTCCCTCCTGCCAGATACGCACGATGTTGTCCACGCACAGGTTGACTTTGCTCTGCGGGTCGTCGGGGAGCATGGGGTTGATGAGCCGCTGGTCTAAGCCCAGCTTGCGCCCGTCGCTGGTGATTTTGAGCATATTGTCGGTTCGGGGGTCCACATGGCCTGCGTGTACTTCGGCGGCGCGTTCAGACAGCTCCTGCACCAGCATCTGCTGGTGTTCGGTGGGCTGGGCCACCTCGTTGTGAAACTCCACCTCCGGGACCGGAAGGTTTAACTGGTCGGCGGTCTTGATGTCCGCCGTTTCCTTAAACATGTTCATTAGCTCCGGCAGGTTAAAGAAACGGGCAAAACGGGTCCGCGCCCGGTATTTCCCTTCCGGGGCCAGCTCAATGGCCGTCACCGTCTCTCCGAAGGTCGAGGCCCAGTTATCAAAATGGGCCAGGCCCTGCCTGCTGATTAAATCATGCTGAAGATAACGCTGCATGGTGTAAAGCTCCGTCATGGAGTTGGAGACAGGGGTTCCGGTGGCAAATACCACGCCTTTCCCGCCTGTCACCTCGTCCATGTAGCGGCATTTCAGCAGCATGTCGCTGGACTTCTGCGCGTCGGAGGTGGAGAGGCCCGCCACGTTGCGCATCTTGGTATATAAAAAGAGGTTCTTGTAGCTGTGCGCCTCGTCTATAAAGAGCCGGTCCACGCCGAGCTGTTCAAAGGTCACAACATCGTCCTTGCGCGTCCCGTCGTGGAGTTTTTCCAGTCGGGCCTCCAGGGAGCGTTTTGTCCGTTCAAGCTGTTTGACGGAAAACTTCTCCGCGTGGCTGTTTTTCAGTTCCTCCAGCCCTTCCTCGATTTCCCATATCTGTTCCTGCAACAGCCGCTCCCGGCGCTCGAAGGACATGGGGAGGCGTTCAAACTGGGAGTGTCCCATAATCACCGCGTCATAGTCGCCGGTGGCGATCTTGGCGCAGAACTTCTTACGGTTGGGGCCTTCAAAGTCCTTTTTCCTGGTGACGAGAATGTTCGCCGAAGGATAGAGCCGTAAAAACTCCGAGGCCCATTGTTCAATCAGGTGGTTCGGCACGGCAAAGAGGGACTTCTGGCACAGGCCCAGCCGCTTCGATTCCATGGCGGCGGCCACCATCTCAAAGGTCTTGCCCGCGCCCACCTCATGGGCCAGGAGTACGTTGTCCCCGTAAAGGATATGGGCGATGGCGTTAAGCTGGTGTTCCCGCAACTTAATCTCCGGGTTGATACCGCCGAAAATGATGTGCTGCCCGTCATACTCACGGGGGCGGGTGGAATTATAAAGGTCGTTGTATTTGCGGACCAGGGCCTGCCTCCGGTCCGGGTCTTTCCATATCCAGTCCCGGAAGGCGTCCTTGATGGCCTGCTGTTTCTGCTGGGCCAGAGTGGTGGCGTCCTTGTTTAAGACCCGTTTCTCCTTGCCGTCCGGGTCCTGGACGGTATCGTAGATACGGACATCGCGCAGGTTTAAGCTGTCCTCCAAAATCCGATAGGCGCTGGCCCGCTCTGTGCCGTAGGTGGTAAAGGCCGCCACGTCGCTCCAGGGAATGGAGTTCTTTTCTGTGATGTTCCATTCGGCGGTAAAATCCGTGAAATTGACGTGTATCCGGTTTTTCAGATACCCCGGCGTCTGGAATGTCTCATACATGAACTGCTGGATATATTTCTTGTCTACCCACGTCGCGCCCAGGCGCACGTCAATCTCCGAAGCCTCCAGGTCTTTGGGCAGGGCCTGTTCCAGCGCCTCCACATTGGCCCGAAAATATTCCGGTATTTTGTCCGCAGCCTGCCTTGCCCGCAGGAGCTTTTCACGGATATTGCCGGAGAGGTATTCGTCGGCGGTGACATGGCGGGGGTTCCCATCGCTGTCCACCGGCTCCGGCAGACGGAAGATCACGCCCTGAAGTTCCCCGGCCAGTTCTTCCTCTGTCTTGCCGGACAGCTTTGCCATGTAGGGCATATCCACCCTGGCCTTTTCCGAAATGGAGACGGCCAGGGCCTCGGAAGCGGTGTCCACGCTGGTGACAGCCTGGTGGGGCCTGATGGTGCGTTTGCTGAACATGTCAGCCTTGCGCTCCAGCCTGCCGTCCTCGTCCAAAACCTCCAAAGAGCAGAGAAGGTAGTACGAAGAATCATCGGCGAAGGCCAGGGCGTTGCCCTTGCTGTTAATCAGGCCGTATTTGGACGTGAACGCATCGTACAGTCCATTCAGCTTGGCCTGCTGGCGGATAATGGCCTCATCGGGGTAATTGTCCATCTGGTAGAAAATCAGGTCCTGCACACATTCCCGCAGCTCTACCATGCCTTTCACGCGCTCCCTGGCGGTGGCGTTTAAGTCCGGCTTCACCATGCGGGAATTTTCCCGATAGTACACCTCGCCCTCCACGATGGTATAGGAATAGTTCTTCACATTGGGGTCGGCGGGAATGGAGGCGTCAATTTCTTCCCCCTCGCCTAAGTCCGGCAGCTCCGCCTCGGTGATCCGGCCTTTGATATGGCTGATTGCCTCATGGAGTTGTTCTGCAAGGCTGGCATCGGGGACCGGCTCACAGGTAAGCTGGGGACCGAAGGGGCCGGACACGATTTTCAGTTCCCCTAAGACCATTTCCGGGTGTTCCTGGAAATAGCGGTTGACGGTGACAAAGTTGTGGCGTGTCTCGCCCTTATCATTGGTGTGGTCCTGCTCTAACAGCGTGTCGGTCTGCACCCACAGGGGAAGGTCCACGCCGAGCTGCCTTGGAGTATCCAGCTTCTGCAAAAACAGAATGTCAGTGGTGGTATCTGTCCCGGCATTGGCTAAAAAGGCGTTGTTGGGGAGGCGGACCGCCCCTAAGAGGTCACAGCGTTCAGCCAGATACTCCCGCACATGGCGGTCTTTCTTATCCATCGTGCCGCCGCTGATACCGTTGGAGGTAATGAAAGCCAGGACGCCGCCCGGCCTCACCTTGTCGATGGACTTGGCAAGGAAATACTCATGGATTAACAGGTTCTGCTTGTCGTACCGGCTGTCCACCAGCTTGTAGCCGCCGAAGGGGACGTTGCCGATGGCGGCGTCAAAGAAGTCATCAGGGAAGTTGGTTTTCTCAAAGCTCCGAATGGTGATGTTGGCCTGGGGATAGAGCTGCCTGGCAATACGCCCGCTGATACTGTCCAGCTCCACGCCGTACATTTTACTTTTCCCCATGTTCTCCGGCAGAAGGCCAAAGAAGTTCCCCACGCCGCAGGACGGCTCCAGCAGATTGCCTTCCCGAAAGCCCAGGTTCCCCATCGCCTCATAAATGGCCTTGATGATGGTGGGGCTGGTGTAGTGGGCGGTCAGGGTGGAGGCCCGCGCCGAGGTGTATTCGTCCGGGGCCAGCAGGCCCTTTAACTCCGCATACTCCTCCGCCCATTCCTCTTTGTCCGGGTCGAAGGCGTCCGGCAGGCCGCCCCAGCCGACATATTGGGAGAGGGTTTCCTGTTCGGCGGGGGTGGCGGCGCGGCCCTCGTCCTCGATCTGCTTTAAGGTACGGATTGCCTCCACATTCCTGCGGAACTTGGTTTTCGGGCCGCCCACGCCCAGGGCGTCATCGGTAATACGGAAATTTTCCGTGGCCTGTGCCGCTTCCTCCGGTGTGAACAGCGCCGCGTTCCGGGCGTCTTGCCGCAGACCGTCCTCAAAATGCTCCCGGTCCACCACCTGATGGTCCCAGGAATAGGGGCCAGTGCCGTCGATACGGACAGCGGTTTCCCCCACATGGCCCACGGTGCCGGACAGCTCATGGTCGCCGTAAGGTAGCATTACCTTGTCGCCCACCTCATAGGCAGGTACGCCTTCCAGGACAGGGTGGTTTAAGCCGTCCGCATACTGGCGCGCTTCTTCCAGGGTGGGAAACGTCTGATAAATGCCGCCCACGCCGTAATATTCCCCGGTCTGACTGTCCCGGATAATGAAAGGTTCCTCAAAGGCGTCGGAGGTTTCCTCCACCAAAAAGCGGCGGAACGCCTCCGGGTCCCTGGAAAAGCCGTCAAGCTCCTGCTGGTACAGGGTCCGCAGCACGGGCGCGGCGTCCTGCCAGGAGATGGACAGCCTGGAGGCGTACTTATCCTGTATCTCCACCTCCATGCCGATGGTTGAGGTGAAATAGTCCGCCGTCTCGCCGGTTTCCAGCTCCATTGTTTCGGCCCGGCCCGCAAAGGTATGGGAAAGACGTTGAGCAATCCGTGTATTGCCCTCGCCGGAGCGCAGCCAGCCGCAGATGTATTCCTTGTCCCGCAGGGTTAGAAGGCCGGAGGCCAGCACGTCCCGCAAGTCGTCGTTGATGCGTTCCAAATCCGACGCCAGAAACTCCGTGATGGCCCCGTTTCGGGAATCCTGCCGCAGAAGCCGCTCGAAGTTCTCCCGGCTCTCCGCCCGGAAAATGGGATAGGATAACGCCGGGTCTAAAAGCTGCACCTCCCAGTCCCGGATTTCCTTGATTTCAAAGGCTGTGCCGTCTAAATACACCATATCGCCCACCTGGTAAGGCGGCGCGTCAGTATCACGGTCCGGGGCGGCCTGGGCCTGCTCTGCCATACCGGACGCCTGGGCCAGCATGGGATAGGTTTCATCAAGCACCTGCTCATGCAGGCTGTTGTGAAAGCCGGTGAGGTCATAGTAAAGCCGGAGGAAATTGGCGTCCTCTATGGAAATGGCGGCCCGTTTGACGGCCTCCGCGCCCTCTAAATAGGCATTTTCCTTGTCGGAATTTTTGCAGGCGTTTTGATACGCGGTGTCTGATAAAACGTGGTCTTTCACAATGGGCAGGTAATGCTCAAAAATTTCCCGGACGCTGGGGGAAGGCCCTAAACGCGGTTCCGGCCCGGCCTCCGGGATTGCTTCCTGTATGGCCTGCCACTGTTCGTCCGTCACCGTCACGTCAATTTCATGGGTGGCTTCACCTGTTCCGATGGTGATGGTGTCCCCTTGGCGGGTTACGGGCTGGTCCGTGAGGTCAGGCACCTCCCGCGCCGGTAGTTCTGTTTCTTCCAGGAAAGCACCCCGCTCCATGAGCTGGGCAAGGCGGCGCTGCACCTTGGGCCAGGGCAAATCCGTGGCCGCGCCGGTAACAGGAAAAGCAGGCAGGTCGTCACCGTACTCGGCCCGCAGGAAAGCCGCCGTCCCCTTGTCGCGGGCGTGAGCTTCCATGTGGGCGGCAACGCGGCGTTGCTTTCCGGGTCGCCGTTCCACTCCCGGAGGGCCTCGTCAATAGCGGCCTGGGGGTTAGTCGGAACGGAGGAACGGGAAGCGGCAGGGGCATCGGGTTCTGCTTCCTGTGCCGGTGGTTCCTCTTTTTCTGCCGCCTCCCGTTCCGCTGGGGTCAGATAGCGGTCTGTGTCAATCAGCACCCGGATATGACGGGCCATTTCTTCATAGCTTATTTCCCGCCAGCCGCCGTTTTTGTGGTTCTCAATACGCACACCGGCAGCCACATAGTAGGCATACCCTTTTGTGCCGTCAGCCAGGGTAAAGTTTCCACCGGTCCTTGGTGGAACAATGTCCGGGGAAAGGTTGTAAACGGAGCGGAGCGGTTCCTCCAGCTCCTGATCGGTAAGTCCGTCCCGATACCATTTTTGTATCTGCTGTTTCCGTCCGGGTACACCCCAGTCCTGTATCAGAAGGGCGTCAACATCTGCCTGGGTGATAAGGGCGGCGCGGTCCGGTCTGGCATCTGCCTGGGGCATAGAGAAAGCGGAGGGCGTTTTCACGCTCTCCGCTTCCTCAATCCGCTGAACCTGCTCCTGTTCCGATGGGAACAGGTTGAGTGTCAGTTGTAGATAAGTTCCGTCAGGAGGATTTCCTCCGCCTGCGCTTTCAGGGTGTTCATCAACCCCACCCATTTCATGGGGTCGCTGGCCTTCAGCTCCTCCGTTACGCCCGCCGACTTCATTAGCTCCGGCATCATCTGCGCGAGACGGCGGTTCGCTGTCTCGTCGATCTCCCGCAGGTGGGGAAACAGCTTCTCTTTCAGAAGCAGGGAACTGAATAACACGGGACGGTGTTCCTCCAGGTAGTTCCGGCGCATCCGCCCGTACTTGCCCAGGGGCTTCGCCTCCGGCGGTTCGCTCAGGGTCAGGTTGGGAATGAGATAATCCCCGTTCTGTGAGTAGGTCAGGTTGTTCTCCATGTGTGACGCTCCTTTCCGCGAATTTCTCGCGCTCATAGTTTTGTAAGACAATGCCGATCTGCCGCAGCACCGTCTGGTTACTCTGGCTTACTGCCGTTCCCAGGGCGGCCACGGCCTCCGGGGTGTTGAAATCGAAGATACTTAAAAAATCCTCATGCTCAAAGTGTTCGTCCGGTTCCAGCCCGCAGCGGGACAGGAGGGAATAGGTGATACTGACGGCGGCGGCGTTTCTGAACTGCACCCCGACGTTGAACTCATCATACCCTTCCAGAAAGGAACCGTCAACGATGTCGAGAATATCCCTCTGGTGTTCCTCCCAGTATTCTTCGGCAAGCTGGGAGGCAATTCCTTCCAACTGATGGACAAGGCCCTGTTCGCCGGAAACCTCAAAGCGGTGTTCCAGTGCCTCCATCACTACTTCCTGGTGTTCCTCCGGGCGGTACTCCCAGAGGAAGGGGCGGCGGGCGTTTGTCCCCTCGCCGGTGTCGGAAATGTCAAAGACATACTTTAACCTGGGCCGCCCGCGTGAGGTGTCAAGGAGTGCGATTCCCTTGGAACCTCGCCGGACGTACCGGCGCATTTTCTGGTTCCACAAATCATAGTCCGCACAGGCCGTAGCGTCCGGGCGCTGGGCGTAAATCATGAGCTGTTCCTGATAGGGGTATTTATAAAGCCGGGAGGCGGTGGTTAAGAACTCCGTCCATTTCACATAGCTGTTGGTGATCTGCTCCGCCGTTTCATCGGCGATTGCCGCGTAAATCTTGACTTTTTCATACCCCATAGGCAGCGTCCTCCCCGTCAAAGTCCGGGTACAGGTCGAGGGCCGCGTAGTCGTCATCGCTCATGGCGGTGAGCTTTTCGATGGAGCTGTCCGTGAGCGCCAGAAGCTCCGTCTCGTCCGGCCCTAAGTAGCCCCGCATCTCGGTAAGGGCGTCGATTAAGCCCTCCCTGGTCCCGGTACTGTTGTAAATGCACATCAGGCTCATTTCTTCAAAGGTTACGTTCTCCATATCATAACTCCCTTTCCGCGCTCTTTTTCGGCGCTGTCTTTTTCCGATCCTGCTGGGGCGGCTGCTGTTTTAACCGTTCCACCACGGACTTTTTCTTGTCTCCCCGTTCCCTCTGGACGGCGTTTGCCAGGTCAAGGAGGGAAATCTGTTCCCCGGCCTTTGCCTGGGCCTCCAGTTCCGCCACCGTGGGCTGCTTCGGGCCGTTGTTGATGATGCCGTCGATCATGCCATAATCGTCCTCCAGAGCCATCTCCGCGTTTTTTAACGGATTGTCTGGGGGAAGAAAACCGGACAGCTCTGTAAAGCCAAAGCTGTCGCAATAATGACAAGTTACCACACCATTCTGCTTTAATGCAACGATGTCACTGACGGACAGGCTTGGACTATGATAGTCGATGGGGTGGTCTTGGTTGAACTGCTCCCAGATTAGTTCTAATTTTTCATTGGTGCTGCTTGTGCCATAGAGCTGCGAAGTATATACAAGGTCATAATTCTCCTTCAGAACTTCTTTGTTTTCTTCCTGCATCTGCGCCAAGGACATAAAGCGGACAAAGCGAAGGTCATCGCGGTCCTTTACCTGATAAATGGCAAAGCAATCCTCTTGATGACCCAGGAAAGCCGCTTCCCGTTCCTCCTGGTGATTCTTCCGGTCCTCGATGGCATGATAGAAGCCCCTGCTTTCTTCCCATTCTTCTTCGGGAACGGCGAACATGCCGCCGTGATCCACGATGTCCTCCCGTTCAAAAGCCATGCTAGCCTCGCCGGTGCCGGAAATGGTGTAAATCGTCAAATCCTGCTCAAAAAGTTCCAGCGCCCGGTCTTTGGAAAGAGGGAGCATGTCGCCGTCCATGTAGCCGCAGGCGGTTAAATCGGCATGGGTAAGGGTTTGGTCCGGCATGGGGTACTCGTCCAGGGTCTGTTCCGGCGCGTCCGGCAGCATAGCGGCGGTTTTTGCCTGCATCGGTTCAGCCTGCCCCTCGGCAGGGGCTTCCGGTTCCGTGGCGGGCTGAATGATGAGGCCACGTTCCAGAGCGTCCCGCAGCCTTGCCATGTCCTGCGCTGGGAGCCTGGGGTCGGCATACTGCTTTACGTCCAGGCCGCCCTCCATACCCTGGCGGATCTCCGCCCATTGTTCCGGGGTATAGAGCATCTTGGGAATTGCGTCATATTCCATCTGGCGCAGCAGCCACTTCGTATCCGCAAGAGAGAGGGCCGGGTCGGTAAAATCTACCGGACTTCCGCCTACCATCACGGCGGTCACGTCATACCCCTGGTCCATGAGCGTTCCCACAAGCTCCATCTGCTCCCAGGACAGTTCCGGTTTGGCGTAGAGCTTGGCAGGCCAGCCCTTTTCCAGCCCTTCACGGATTACGTGCATCTGCATGGCGTTGAAGGCCGGGTTGGAATAGAGGCTGGTGTCCACCTTGGAGGCCCAGCCCTTCTTGATTTCCTCCCACTGGCGGTCCGTATAGGCCGACACATCATAAGGCGGTCCCTGGGGCGGTTCAGTCCCAGGCATTACCGGCGGCGGGTCAATCACGTCCATGATGGCGGTGGGGACGCGCTCGGCATGTTCCAGGGTCAGCTCATGGAGGGCCACAATCTCAACACGGGCCTCATCAATGGAGAGGTCAGGCCGCTCAAGCCGCCCGCCGTCGTACTCCCGGAGGCCCTGCTTTTCGTACAGGGTGTAGTCATAGCCGGTGTCGCAGGTCTGGATATAGAGGTACATGAGATTATCCACCAGAAAGACGGCTTCATTGTCCGGGAGAGGGGCCAGCGTTCCATTCTCATACAGGAAACCGGCTTTTTCCATCGTTTCCAGGGTCCCCGCCGTCACCTGCCCGAACAGGCGCATATCCGTGTCAGCCAGGAACAGGAGGGCGTCCTGCTCGGTAAATTCTTCCGGGGTCTTGCCGTTAAACAGGCGCTCCGGCTGTCCGTCCGCCCCGATTCCGTAGCGGTGGGGAGGAAGCCCGGCCTTTTCCCGCTCATAAGCCCGCACATCGTCCACGGTTATAGCGCGGCTCTCCAGCCGGGCCAGCAGCCCCTGACATTCCTCCGGGGAGCCGACATAGATCACTTCACGGGGAATGAGCTGGGCGTTTTCCCCCGAACGCTCAGATGCCTGGATAAAGTGACGGTCCCCGACGCCGGTGGTGTGGGGGTTGACCTCCATCTGGAACACCAGGGCGGCGTCCCGCGCCTCCGAAAGCCGGTCAAGCCGTTCCTGAAGGTCTGACGCGGAAGGCAGCCCCACGTTGGAAAGCAGATAGTGATAGTCCTGGAAGTCTCCGCGCTGCAAGTCGGAAACAATGTCCGACAGGGCCTGCTCCCTGGGTTCAGAGGGGAAGGGGTGGTCGGCCATGCCCGCGCGGTGGAGACTGTCCATGTAGTCGTATAGGTCGGCAGCAAACCGCTCCGGGGTGTCCGCCTCCTGTACGGGGGCCAGAGTGTTGAGCTTATCCAGAATGTTTTTTACCTCCTGGGCATAAGGGCCGTCCTGGTCCTCCAGCACAGACTGTAAATAGTCCCGCAGATACTGAACATTATTCTGTTCTATATCCGCAGTCAGTGTATTCACCGCCTGCTCCCGGTCCTCAACGCTGTCCTGATAATGGTATGGATCGAAGTGATAGGAAAACTCGTCTATCTCCACCGCAAGCGAGGCGGCAGTCAGCACATGAGCCGCTGCTTTCTCCGGGACGGTTAAGTCAATGCCGCGTTCCTTACAAATATCCCGGAAATGCCGGTCAATGTCGGTAATGAGGGAGCTGGCGGTCCTGCCGATGGTTTCCAGGCTGGCCCGCAGCTCCGGCAGTTCCTTCCCGTTACTCCAGGAGGCGATGTAGCCAAAGCTGTTCTCGCCGGTTTCGATACCGTAATACTGGCAGACCGCATAGGAGACGCTTTCGGCCTCCACTTCCTCCGTGCGCCGGTCCTTGGGTTTGAGAGGTTCTTTTGTTTCATCACCTCTGGCCGCTTCCAGCCGTGCCTTCTCATAATTGTGGAGCTTGGCATGGGTGATCTCATGGATGGCGGCGCATACGGTCTGCACCTCGCTCATACCTTCACAGATGGCGACACGCTGCTGTTCTTCGCTGAAATAGCCGTCCATACCCTGCATTTTTTCAAATCCCATCGGCACCGGGCTGGACCGGCGCAATGCCTCTATGAATACCTCGTAATGCTGCACATTCCCGTGGAGTTCGGCGGCGAGCTGCGGAAGGGGCTTGCCCTCGGTCTGGCTGACATCAAACACCGTCACGGGACGGAACATGGGGATTTCCACTTCCTTTTCCTCCATGACCGTCCTGCCTTCCCGGTCCAGCACTGGCAGCCTGGTGTCCGGGTCCAGCTTCATTTCCTCGATTTTCTTCTTGAAGGGCGTGGGGGCTATGATTTTGATGCCCTTCTCACCCTTCTTGACATGCCGCTCAAACTGATTTTTCCATTTGTTAAAGCCCGCCACGCGGGTGGCTCCCGGCATCTGCATGTGAATCAGCATCTGATTGTTCACCGAATAGGTGTGAAAGCGGGACATGGTGCGTAAGTATGACATAAAACGGTCACTCTCGAACAGTTCCATGATACCCTGCTCAATGCCCGCCGTGATTTCTTGCAGCCGTTCCTTGTTGGTCGGTTTCTTGGTTTCCGCCATATAAATTTCTCCTTTCCGAAAGATAAAAAGCCCCCGCGCAAGACGGGAGATTCCGTCCCGCACGGGGGTATGATGTAGACGGCTAAACCGCCGCTTTTGGGGTTTTGGTATTAGAGGCCGGGCGGCCCCGGTTTGCCCTTTGCAAAGCCGCATGGCACAAGGCTTTTGGAGGGCCTAAACGTCTACCGTCCACCCCGTTTTTTCCGCGCCCAGGCCGCCTTGCGCCGCCGCTCCCTTTTGGCAGAGCAGTCCGGGCAGTAAACCGCCCGGCTCCCGGTGGGGACGAAAGGCGCGCCGCAGTCGGCGCAGCGTTTCCGGCTGTCCTTTTCCATGATGTCGGCGAAAAGCTCCCGGTCCGCCGGAAGGACGGCGGCCACAAAATACCGGCACAGCACCGAATAGGAAATGCGCTGGGGACAGACGTGTTCCTCGCCGTCGTCTAACAGCAGGCAGTTGCCGCCGTCACAGTTGGCGCACAGGTGGGAAATGAGCTTCCTGGCCCGCCTGAACTGTGCCTCGTTCATGCGGCGGATTTCCCTGGGGGCGCTCATTTTTTACCGCCTGGGGCAAATTCCAGACGGAAGTTGACAAACTTGCCGCCGTCATCGTCCAGGATCACGGTGGCGTCATAGGTTTTGCCGGTCTTTTCGCTGTGACAGCCGGTGAGCTTTACCCGCCCGTCCTTTAAGAGTGCGGCGGCCACGGCCTTGGTGAGCGTCTTTTTCTTGGCTGTAAAAAACCGGCTGTCTTTCCAGAGCGCGAACCGGCAGTCCCGGTTTTCACAGAAAAAGCCTTTCTTTCCCTCGGTGACGGCTCCGCCGCAGCGGGGACACTTGCCAATGGTTTCCCGGTCAGAGGGGAACAGCACACCGGCCCCTTCCACGGCCTGATAGGTTCCTACCAGCTCCCCCAGCATGGCGGCGATGCCGTCCATGAACTCCCCAGGGTCCAGGGTCCCGCGCTCAATCTCCTTGAGCCGGTGTTCCCACTCGGCGGTGAGCTGGGGGGACTGGAGCTGTTCCGGCAGGACGGTGACAAGGGAGACGCCGATCTGCGTCGGCAGGAGGTTCACGGTCTTTTTCGCTTTCTTTCGTTCCACAAAGCCGGTGGACACCAGCTTTTCCAGGATAGAGGCGCGGGTGGCGGGCGTTCCCAGGCCCCGGCGTTCCGCGTCCTCCGGCATATCTTTGGCCCCGGCTGTCTCCATCGCCGCCAGCAGGGAATCCTCGGTAAAGTGTTTCGGGGGCGTGGTCTTGCCTTCCTTGATAGACACGTCCGCCACGGGAAGGTCCTGCCCCTCCTGTAAGCCGTCCGGCAGCCTGCCGCCCTCCGGTTTGTCGGCCTGTTCCTGTGTGTAGGCTTTCCAGCCAGCCGCCAGGACCGTTCTGCCCTTGGCGGTGAATCGGTTTTTGCCGCACTCCACCGTGACAGACGTTTCCGCAAACCGGTGGGCCGGACTGACGGACTTTAACAGGCCATACGACACCAGCCGCAGGACTTCCCGCTCCCCCGCAGGCAGGGCAGCCAGGTCCGCATTTCCCGCCATAGAGGTGGGGACGATGGCGTGGTGGTCGCTGACTTTGGAGCTGTCGCACACCTGGGCCGCGTTGCAGGCGTCCGGGGGATTTGCCCCGCAGACGAGGGCGGCGACGGAAGCCAGGGCCGGAACGCCCGCCTCCATGTCACCCGTAAGAAACCGGCTGTCCGTTCTGGGGTAAGTGCAGAGCTTTTTTTCATACAGGCTTTGTAGATAGTCCAGGGTCTGCTGGGCGGTGTAGCCCAGGGTGCGGTTAGCGTCCCGCTGAAGGGTGGTGAGGTCATAGAGGGCCGGAGGCTTTTCCGTCCGCTCCTTTTGCTCCACCGCCTGGAGGGTGGCTTTCTGTCCTTTGCAGGCGGCAGCCACGGCCTCCGCTTCCGGTTTTTCTGCAATCCGCTCCCCAGTGGCGGTGAAGCCGCAGTCAAGAGACACGGTATAGAACGGCACCGGCCGGAACGCGCTGATTTCCGCCTCCCGTTCCACGATGAGGGCCAGTGTCGGGGAGAGGACGCGGCCCACATTCAGCGTATGGTTGTAGAGCAGGGAGAACAGGCGGGTGGCGTTGATGCCCACCAGCCAGTCGGCCTTGGCCCGGCAGAGGGCGGACTGGTGCAGGCCGTCATAGTCGCTGCCGTCTTTTAAGGCGGCAAAGCCCTCCTTGATGGCCTCGTCCTCCATGCTGGAAATCCACAGCCGCCGCATGGGTTTGGCGCAGCCGGAAAGGTCATAGGCGGTGCGGAAGATCAATTCCCCCTCGCGCCCGGCATCACAGGCATTTACTACCTCCGCCACGTCCTCCCGGCACATCAGGCCCTTTAGGGTATCAAACTGTCCCTGCTTATCCTTACCCACGGCAAACTGCCAGGCTCCCGGCAGGATTGGTAAATCCTCATAGCGCCACTTAGCGTATTTGGGGTCATAGCTGCCCGCGTCGGCCAGCTCCGCCAGATGTCCGAAGCACCAGCTCACCAGCCAGCCGTTTCCTTCCACATAGCCGTCCTTTTTCTTTGACGCGCCCAGCACGGCGGCAATGCTCAACGCAACAGACGGTTTTTCAGCAATTACAAGACGCATGGTTTCCACTCCTTTCGATGGTCTGTGCGGTCACGCCGCGATAGCAGGGAAGGACGCAGCCCTCTCCGAAACGTCCGCAGTCGTGACAGGGATGCCCCTTGGGGGCGGCGGGAGGTTTGGCCTCCCGCCCTGGTGACGGCTTCTGCATCATCAGCCGTTCCAGTGGGTTATCGGTGAAATATCTCATAGGTCCTCGTCCTCCCCGTCAGACGGTTCCCCGCCTTCCTCCGGTGTCTCCAGGCCGTCCGTTTCCTCCCCGCTGCCTTCCGGGGCGTCGTCCTCAAAGTCTAAATCCTCGTCCCCGTAGTCGTAATCCTCCAGCGCGGTGTTCCCCTTGGTTTTGGGCTTATTCTTCACGAACTTGATGTAATAAAACGCGCCTCCGCCTGCCAGAGCCAGGGCCATCAGAAGGACAAGCGCGCCTCCGGCCCCGTTTTTCTTCTCCGGTTCTTCCGGCTTTGGCTCCGGCGGTTCCGTCTCCTGGGGCTTTTCCGGTTCCGGCGCTTTCCCGGCGCACTCGGTCATATTGGAAGCACAGACCGGGCAGGCGGTGTTGACAGCCCCAGCCGCACACTGTTCCTTACAGTCACAGGAGGCCGGTTCCGATTCCTCCAAAAGCTCGGCAAGGTCCGCCTCGTCCACCTGGTTTAGAAAATAGGTGGTGTATTGTTCTTCTTCCTCATTCACCGGCGCGTCATAGTCAATGACGATATAGAAGGTGCTGCCGCCACGTCCCTGTATGGTAATAAACTGTTTGTTGGTGGCCTTGTCATAGAGCAGGTCGCGGGTCACAATGCCGCTGCCCTCCGTGAACGGTTCCCCCGGCTCCTTTTCGGCGGGGGCTTCCTCTTTACCACTGGAAGTCCCGGAGGTCTGCTTGCCGGAGGAGGCAGAGCTGCCGCCCGTGGTGCTGGCGGAAGGCTTCGACGTGCCTCCTGGCGTGGTGGAGGCTGGCGGCGTGGTGGGTGTCGGGGCCGGAGTGGTGGTTTCCGGGGTGGTAGTCCCCGGCTTGGACGTTTCTGGCCTGCTTGACGATGGCTTTTTCTCATCGTCTTTATCCTTTTTCGGGTCCTCATAGTTGGGGTTGGAGAGCTGGACGGTTTTTGACTTGTTCCCGGCGTTATCCACGGCCTGAACGGAAATCTGCTTGTAATCATCGTCAAGGTCGCGCAGCCGCACGTCCAGCGTTCCATTGGTTAAGTCGTCATAACGCTCCCCGTCAATGAAAATGGCGTCAATGCCGGAGAGGTCATCATCAGCCTCCACCCGCAGCAGCTTTCCATCAATACCGGCCTTGACGGTAGGGGCGGTCCGGTCAAAGCACTCGATATACCGGCTTTTGGTGTGGGCCTTTCCCTCCTTATCCGTGACAGTGACATAGACGGTGCAGTTTTCCGAAATCTCCACCGTACAGCGGTTCCGGTCCGCGAAATCGTCGGTCAAATCCTGCCAGCTCCCGCCGCGTTCGATTTTGGCCTCCACCTTCTGCCAGCCGGTGCCGTTGTTATCAGCCAGCCGGATCTCCGCCTGGGCGGTTCTGGTGTGCCAGCGGTCAGGGGCTACAATCGTGATGGTGTAGGACGGTTTCGGGGCAGGCTCCGGTGTTTTTCCTTTACAGCCCGTGAGGTCGGTCTTGCAGATGGGGCAGTCCTCCTTGACGGCCTCCGCCGTACATTTTACCTCACAGGAGCAGATCGGCGCGGGTTCCGGTTCCTTGCCGTTGCAGCCGGATAAGTCCGCCTTGCAGACCGGACAATCCTCTTTGACAGCTCCCTCCCTGCACTTTACCGTGCAGGAGCAGGCCGGAGCCGGTTCCTGCTCTTTGCCAATGCAGCCGGAAGGGTCCGCTTTGCAGACCGGACAATCCTCTTTGACGGCCTCCGCAGTACACTTTGCCTCACAGGAGCAGGCAGGCGCAGGCCCCGGCTCTTTGCCGTTGCAGCCGGAAGGGTCCGCTTTGCAGACCGGACAATCCTCCTTGACGGCCTCCGCCGTACATTTTGCCTCACAGGAGCAGACCGGCGCAGGCTCCGGCTCCCTGCCCACGCAGGGCCAGATGGCAAGAACACAGGCCGGACAGGATTCATTGATTTGCTCCGGCGTACATTTTTCGGAGCAGATACAGCTAAACTTTTTTCCGATACAGACGGAAATATCCGTTTGACAGCCGGGGCAGTCGGGGTTCCTCATGTTCTCCGCGCAATGCACGGTGCAGTAGCAGGTAATGACGCAGCCACCGTCCAGGGGAGCAGCTTCCCCAGCCTGTGCAGCCGGAGCCGCCAGCCCCATAAGCGGAAAGCACAACAGCACAGCGCACAGCAGCAGGGCCACAGCCCGCTTAGTCGTTTTCAGTTTCTGCATAGTCAGGTTCCTCCTTTTCCGTGGTGGCGGGCGCTGCCGGATTCTGCCGGGCGGCCTGCATGATGGCGGCCAGTTCTTCGGGCGTCACGCCCATGCTGCGCACAAGGCCGATGATGTCCAGGTTCTCATACTCCGTGCGCTGTTTTTCCAGCTCTTTCTGCCGGGTCTGAAGCTCGGCAATCCTGGCCGCGTTCTTTTCATATTCCGTGTCGATTTTCTTGATTTTCGCGTTCATGTTGTATTGCTCCTTTCTATTTATGGCAGACGGCCAAAGGTGTAAAAATGGCTCTGCCAGTAGCTTGAATTGATGTTGGCATAGGAAATCGGGGACCCACAGTGGATCATCATGGAGTTGCCCACATAAATGCCGCAGTGGGAAACGCCGGGAGTGTCATAGGTTCCCTTAAAGAAAACGAGGTCGCCGGGTCGGGCGTTGGCGGCGGAAACGGGAGTACAGATGTCACACAGGCCCTGCGCCCCCAGCCGCCCCACGTCCCAGCCGGAATGGTTGATGACCCAGGAGACGAAGCCGGAACAGTCAAAGGAGGTGGAGGGAGAGGACCCGCCCCAAACATAGGGGAAGCCCAGGTATTTCTCCGCCTCCGCAAGCATGGCGGCAAACGTCTCGTCCTCCAATGCCTCCGGGGGTACGTCATAGTCCAGATAGTCCTCCCGCCCTGCGGCGTTGGGGTGTCCGGCGAATAAGTCAGGCCGGTTGCCCAGGGTGGACATATACACGGCATAGAGGGAAAGCTGTTCCTCGCTCATGATGTAGACCGGCACATGGGATAAATCAAAATTTTCCAGGGTGACATAGCAGATGTAATAGTCATAGGGGACTTCGTAGGTGTCTGTGTGGCTGTTGCCTTCCTCGTCGGTCCAGGTATCCGTTTCCGTCCGGTATCGGGTTTCCACCTCCACGCGCTCGGTGAGGATATACTGTTTTTCAAACAGCATGGCGAGGGTTCCCTGCACCTCGTCCAGTGTCCATTCCCCCTGATGATAGGCGGTGAGAATGGACACCAGCACATAGGGGTCGTGCTTAATCTCGTCTAAATCATAGTGGTACTCGTCATAGCCGGAGTGCAGGCTCTCATAATGGTCCAGCTCATACTGAAGGTCGGCCTCCATCTCTGAATAAGCGTCCTCCACCCCCAGCATGTCACTGTCCTTTGCGGGGTAGGTGGAACCGGCCAGGCCGGAAAGCCCTCCCTGGAGCAGTACGGAACAGGAGGAAAGGCTGTTAAGCAGGAGGCAGACAATGAGGAACAGGGCAATTACGATGAGAGAGCCTTTCTTGTGCCGCCAGAGAAAGCCCGTTGCCTGCCCGCCCTTCTGGGCTGCCGTTTTCGCGGCCTTGGCTGTATTTCCTGCGGTCTTTCCGGCAGTTCCCGCTGTCTGCCCGGCACGCTTGGCAGCGGCATACTGTTTCTTAATGGCCTGTTTCTGCCGTAGTCGGGACAGGGGATTGCTGACAAGCTGGGGATTTTCGCTCAGGCTCTTATGGTACAGGGCGTTCACGTTGGCCTTTTCCAGCCGGTGTTCCGCAATAGCAGCCTTCCGGTATGGCTTCAGCTTATGGGAGCGGTAGGCGGACTGGGCCATGCGCCCGCCTGTCTCGGCGGTTTCCTCCAGTTTGTGGGCGCTCTGAACGCCCACGTTGTCGTCCTCGTCCTTTCCAATTTCCCGGTGAGCCGCCGCCAGAACCGTGTTTCCCGGTGCGTCCCGGACCGCATGGGCCAGCTTGGACGGCGGCTTTTTCTTGACGGTTTCCTCAAATTTTAAGCGCGTCGTGACTTTCCCCGTGCCGGGGTCCACAACGCGCTCCTTCTTCTTAACGGTTTTCTTTGGTATCTTTGCAGCGGCCCGGTCAGCTCGGTCCGCCGCCTTATCCGCCTTGCGTATGGGCTTTTCTAACTCCGGATCGGCGCGCTCGGCGTCGGTAAACTGTAACCGGGGATTGTCTCTCATGCCTCCGCCACCTCCTGGGGCTTGGTCGTCATGACGCGGTACAGCTCACTGTCCTTGGGGAAACGGTCCAGGAAGGGCAGGATCACGTTGCCATAGAACAGAAGCCCCTCGCCTTCGCCGGAATGGGTGACGTAGGAAAGCTGATGGGGGCTGATGTTTAACTGTTGCGCCAATATCTGCCGGTCCCCGCTGGCCTGGTTGAGCATGTAGAGAAAATCGGAGTTCTCGAAGATATTTTCAATCTCCCTGGAAGCCAGCAAATCCTTGATGTTTTGGGTAATCTGGCTGTTCTTACCACGCGGCTTTTTATCCGCGTCTCTGGAGCTTTCGCTCATTTTCATCGGTACGTCCATTCGCACCCAGCATAGCATATCTTTTTGCCACGGTTTCCCGTGTCGGCTGGCAACGCGGCCTCTTGGAAGCGTTATATTCTCCCCAGGGGAGGTTCAGCTTCTATGCGTTGCGTGTGACCGCCCTTTTACCGGCAGCCTTCCACTCGGATCAGGGCGCTGCCCCCTTCCCGGTTTCTTCCGCGTTTATCCTTCTAACCTACCTGCCGACTTCGGTTAGAACGGCGGGCCTGCCCTTCAAGCGGCTATACAGGGGCAGGCCAATCCACCCGTGGGGATTCCGCCCCATTTCCGAAAACGCTTCCAGATTTCAACGCTCCAGGCCGCCAGCTCACCCTTTAGAAGCAGATGAAATTCATCCACATAGTACCGGGTCGTGCGTTTCCGGGCGCGGTTGACTGTGACACGGTTCCACACCTGGTCCTGAATGATTAACATGCCGAGCTGCTTGAGCTGTTTCCCCAGCTCCTTGATGTTGAAGCAGACCAGGCGCTTTTCCAGTACCACGTTGGTGCGGTGGTTAAAGACGTTGAGAGAACCGGAAACGTACAGTTCCAGCGCCGCCGCGATGCGTTTTGCCTCCGGCTCCGGCTGCTTTAACAGCTCATCATAGAGGTCTTGCAGGATTGGCATACGCTCCGGGTCCGGGGCCGCCAGATAGGGCCGGTAGACGTTTCGCACACACCGGTCAATGACGGTCTTTTCAATGGGCTGTAAGCCGTCCTTGTTCCCCACCACGATGTCGCAGAGGGAAAGTAAGAAGTCGGCTTTTAAGGCCAGGGGGCTGTCATCGTCCGAATAGTTGAGATTGATGTCCATCGGGTTGACATACTGGGTGCTGGTGGGGGAGATTTTCACCACCTGCCCCTCGCGGCCAAAATGTTCCACCAGGGAGGTATATTCGTCCTCCGGGTCGCAGATCAGAATATCATCATGGGTTACAAGCATGACGTTGGAGATTTCACGCTTGGCGGAAAAGGACTTGCCGCTTCCCGGAGTGCCGAGTATCAGCCCATTGGGGTTCTTTAATAGTTTTCGGTCCACCATGATTAAGTTGTTGGAGAGGGCGTTCAGGCCGTAATACAGCGCCTCCGGCCCGTCCTGAAACAATTCCTGGGTGGTAAACGGAACGAAGATGGCGACGCTGGAGGTGGTAAGGCTCCGCTGAATGGGTATTAAGTTCCGGCCCAGGGGCAGGCTGCTCATCAGCCCTTCCTCCTGCTGGAAGTCCAGCCGGGTGAGCTGGCAGTTGTGTTTCTGGGCGATGGAACTGGCCTGAAACACGTTGTTGTCAAGCTGCCGCCTGCTCTCTGCCGTGTTGAGGACCAGGAAGGTCACAAGGAACATGCGCTCATTCCGGCTCTGGAGGTCCTGGAGCAGCTTCTTGGCCTCCGTCCCGTAGGTAGCCAGGTCGGAGGGGATAATATCCATGTCGTACCCGGCGCGGACCGCTTTTTTCTGTTCCTCAATCTTGGCCCGGTCTAAGTCGGTGATCTTGCGCTTTACCGTCTTGATGGCCCGTACCTGGTCCACGGACTGGATATGCAGGTTCACCACCAGGGAGCTTTCCATGTCCAGAAAGTCCGCCAGCATACGGTCGTTCAGTTCCGGCGCTAAAATCTGGACGAAGCTCACCGCGCCGAAGGTCCGGCCCATGCAGAAGGCTTTGCCGGTCTTGAACTCAAAAGAGGACGGCGCGATGAAATCCTTGGTAGACAGCCCGGAGGGGGCCAGCCAGCCCCAGGAAAAGTGAAACGGCTCCTGTTCGTCCATACGGAAAATATCGTGCATAAGCCGCAGGCGGCCCTTGCCGTCCATCGGCTCACAGGCCACGCCCAGGCGTTTGAAGTTGTTGATTACGTCCGTCTCAATCCGTTCCAGCCGGGGCTTTGCCACCCGGACGTTTTCCGCCTCAATGCCGAAGGTCAGGTACTTGGTTTTAACAAGGCCGTTGTTCCCCTTGGCAAGCTGGTTTTGCAGCATCTCGGTGTACTCCGCCCGGATATGGTCGAAGCCGTCTCCCTGGGGAGATATGGTGATATTCCCCAAAAAGCTGTTCCGGGAGGCCGCCAGGTTTAAGAATGAAAGCTGGAACTGAATGGAGCTGTCAAAGTAGTTCAGAAAATCACACCAGCCCTCAAAGATGGCCGTTTTATCCTCATTCTGCGAAAGCTGATAGTTGATGTCCTGATATTCGATGGTCTTGGTATAAAACGTGTCCGTGACGCGGCAGATGCCGTCCGGCCACATGCGTTCATAGGGGATACTGGCCTGGGCCGACTGCTGCTTTTTATCAGTTCGGTTCGCCCTTGCGATGGCGGCTTCGATCTGTTTTCGCTCGGCGCGGGTTAGTTTGCGTCTTGTGGTTGACAATGCGGTACACCTCCCTGTCTAATTGCTCCTGCCGTGCGAGGACGGCATAAAAGTTGTCAGTCTGATAAGGGCGCACCTTCGGGCGGAGAAAACACACCCGGAGGATATTGCCGATAATGATTTCTAAGGGCTGGCCGTTCTTTTCATACATCGCCAAAAGAAAAAATGGCAGCATGATGATGACCATGCACATGGCCGCCGTACTGGTTCCGGCAGGCCCTTTGAGCAGAAAGAAAAGCGGAACGCCGAGAAGCGCGCCGCCTCCAAAACAAATGAGCTGCCTTTTAGTGAGGTTGAACATGACCTTGGTCTTTACTTTTGTGAGGTCCTTGGGGACTGGCACATAAGCCATTTTGATTCCCTCCTTCCGGGTTAGTGGGCGGCGAACAGACTTTTCGCCAGGCTGCCCGTCTTAAAGAGCGTGAAGCATAGAAGCACGGTATAGCCCATGCAGGTCCAGATGGCTGCGCTGATGTCGGTATCCACGGCGATGTTCTGGACCAGGACGGCGTAAATCGCCACACAGACGATGATGAGAAACGCCTGGAAGCCCAGGGCGAACAGGGACCGCAAGTAGTTCTGGCCCATGCCGCCCCATTCCTTGCCCAGCATGGTGGCCATCGGGATCGGGGCAATCGAGGTTACAAGGTAAATCTCAATCATGCGCCCGTAGCAGATAAGGAAAATACAGATGGTAAGCGCCCACATGGTAATGCCCACGAACAGGCTCTGAAACCACAGGCCGAACAGCGGCCCGATGTCCATTTCCGTGAGCCGGGCCTCCAAATCCGGCAGGACGCTGGCGAGGTCAATGCTGGTGTCCCCGATGATGACGCCGGACGCCTGCCCGACTACCTGCTGGGCCACATCAAACACGCCCATGACGATGTTCCATGTATTCGTCACAATCAGAATCGCGCAGGCGGTCTTAAATATCCACCGGAAAAAAACGGCGGTTTCTATGTCGTTAAAGTTGTTCTTGTCCATGATGATCTGGACCAGTTCCAGCGTCATGACAAAGGCGAGGATCACACCGGCGATGGGAAGGATAACCGTCTCGGACAGGTTTTCAATCATGTTAAAAATGCCGGAGTTCCACGCCTGGGGCGACGTGCCGACCTGACCGGAGATGTCCGCCACCTTTTCATTGACGGAATCGAACAGGCCGGATAAGTTGCTCATAATACCGCTGACTAAGATTTCTTTGAGCCACTCCTGAATGGAAGTCCACAGAAAATCCATAAGGTCGGTCCTCCTTTCTGTCCCCTCCCGCGTGGCACGGGAGGGGACGGGGATTTAGGATTTTCGTGGATTAGCCGAACAGACCGGCCAGCAGGGGAACCAGGGTGAGGCCCACAAGAGCAACACCGCCGCCCGCCATAAGCTGTTTTATCCCCAATTAGGTGTAAAACTCTGCTCGATGGCGGGCGGCGGCGTACAAAAAATCTATATGGTGTTTTTAAGAGAACCGTCCCGGCGGGGCAGGTCAGGCAGTGACCTGTTCCACCTCCGGG
>ERZ894236.1090-NODE-1090-length-22598-cov-89.2686_pt1 | contig 22598 bp, 19 predicted proteins | sample MGYA00380297_ERZ894236 | MGnify/ENA primary metagenome ERZ894236 (study PRJEB32331, sample SAMN06328420) | human gut metagenome | biome: human gut microbiome; feature: stool | host: Homo sapiens | collected 2014-08-04 ... | reverse complement strand
TCCTGAAATGGTCTATAAGTATTATACCATTTCAGGATAATAATGTAAACTTATTAAAATCGAGTTATACTAGGATCCAGGATTGATGATGAAATGATGGAAAGATTAAAGCGTCATGCCAGCAGTAACTGCTAAAGTGGTCATGACGCTTGAAATTGAGTTTATATTTTTTGCCTTCTGCATTTAAACAATTTAGGCTAATGTACGGTCTGTGTTGCAGTTTATCTAAGAGTAGTTATCTTGGTCTCCGCATACGCAATAATCTGATACAACACCCCCGACACAATACAAAGTATCACAATAGAGGTCACCACCATGGTCATGGCAAAGGTCTGGGAGCCATAGGTAATCAGATATCCCAGTCCGGCTTTGGCGCTCAGGAATTCACCTATAATCACGCCCACCAGACACAGTCCGATGTTCACCTTCATATTGCTTATAACAAGGGGAAGGGAACCGGGCAGCAGAACCTTCAGGAGCACATCCTTTCGTCCGCCTCCCAGGGAGTAAATCAGCTTGATTTGTTCCGCATCCATCTGGGAAAAGCCTGTGTATAAGGTCAGAATGGAGCCAAATACAGCCACGGACACGGCAGCCACCACAATGGTCCGCATGTTATTGCCCAGCCACACAATCAAAAGGGGGGCCAGGGCGGATTTGGGTAGGCTGTTTAACAGGACAAGGAAGGGCTCCAGCACCAGGGCCACGCTTTTGCTGGACCACAGAAGCAGGGCGCATGCCAGGCCGAAGATTGTGCACACGGCAAAGCTGATAAGGGTTTCCATAAGGGTCACCCCTGTGTGGAGGAACAGGCTTCCGTCCTTTGCCATGGAAACCAGGCATTTGGCAATCATGACAGGGGAGCTGAAAATGAAGCTGTCAATCCAGTGCATGTCGGCCGCCAGTTCCCACAGGGCCAGGAGAAGGACCAGCAGCATGACGCGGCATATGGTCACCTGGTGGTGGCGCCGTATTTCACGGGCCACATATTCCTGCTGGGCCACGGACATATTGCAGGCTGATACGGGCTGTTTATCTCTATTCATATGTCTTCAGCTCCTTCCATACCATATTAAAGTAAGCAGAGAATTCCGGACAGTTCCTGCGGTCCAGGGAGCGGGTGCACATTTCCGGAAAATCAATGGACAGGATTTTCTTGACCCGGCCGGGACGGGGGGACAGGACCAGGATGCGGTCAGCCACGCTGATGGCCTCAGACAGGTCGTGGGTCACCAGTATGGCGGTCTTGTGTGTCTGACGGATGATGGAGCTGATGTCGTCGCACACAGACAGCCGGGTCTGGTAATCCAGGGCTGAAAATGGTTCGTCCAGGAGAAGAAGGTCCGGTTTAAGGGCCAGGGTCCGTATGAGGGCCGCTCTCTGGCGCATGCCGCCGGACAGCTCCGAAGGTTTGGCATATTCAAAACCTGCCAGACCGTAGGCCGCCATCATTTCCAGCAGTTCCTGCCTGGCAGGTTCGTCCAACCGCTTTTGAATTTCAAGGCCAAGGGATATATTGGAGAAAATATTTCTCCATTCAAATAAATGATCCTTCTGCAGCATGTATCCAATGGCAGAAGGAGATTTGGTCAGGGGGACGCCGTCTATGCTGATGGTGCCTCCCTCAGGCTGTGTCAGTCCGCACAGCATGGACAGAAGGGTGGACTTGCCGCATCCGGAAGGTCCCACGATAGCCAGGAATTCCCCGGGGGACACATCAAATGATATATGGTCAAGGGCCAGCGTCTCACCATCCAGCGAATGGTAGGAATAGCTGACCCCGTCTACTTCCAGTTTGGGAATCATGAAGAAGCTCCTTTCAATTAGAAATCAATTCCTTGATTTATTATATGTAGACAACGGGAAACCGTTCGCCCGGAGCAGGAAAAAAGAAAACAGGCCCCCGCCGCTTGGGCGCGGCAGAAAGCCTGCATGATAACAATATGAGTGGGAGCCGTAAGCCGTTACTTCTGGTAGCTCCAGCTCACCGGCATGGGCCTGGCTGAGTCAAACACCTGGGCGGCGTCAAACAAATCGGTCAGGCGTTTCCTGGCCGGGTCTGTCTGGATGAGGTCCTCATACAGGCGGTAGCCGTCCAGGTTTCTTCTGGCCATACGGAAGTAGTTTGTACCCATCTGGGACCAGTAGGGCTTGCTGGCATCCACGTTGCAGAAATAGCGGAATCCCTTGGATTCCAGGTAGGCAAAGCGGGGATTGTCCTGATGGTAGGGACGCCAGTCGGCAATGTCGTTGCCATAAGGATAGAGGATGATATCGGTGGGCCCTATGAGGGACTCCACCTCGGCCTCCCATTTGTCCGTATCGGTCCGGAAACGCTCCTCATCAATGGCAAATCCGGCCTCCGGGTCATCCGCCACGCCCAGGTGCAGGTGGCCCCAGCTGTGGGAAGCCAGCTCCCAGCCATTATCCTTCAGACACTGGGCCACCTTGGCTGCCTGTTCCCGGTCAGCCTCATAGGTGGGGCTGCCCTGGTAGGAGGAGGCAGTTCGATATCCCAGTATGCCTTCATAGCCGGTAAATGCGATAATGGCCCTTGCCCCTTTGTAGGAAAAGTCGGGGTGCTCCTGTATGAAGTCCTCCAAAAGCGGAATCAAATCATAGGAACCGGTGGATGTGGTGCCGTCGTCCATGACCATCTCGCAGGTGGGCTTTCCATCCTCGCCAATCACGACCCGTTTGGCAAACCCGTCCCCGTCCATGTAGGGATAGTAGCAGACATCATCCTGGGACATGACAAAGGGCTTCTTTCCCTCCGGGAGCATGACGCTGCCCTTTACAAAGCGGACGTTTCCGTTCTCATCAGGTGCCTCGTAGGCCACATCGTGGATGCGGACCAGCACATAGCCCTTCTGGTACATATCCTCCAGTATCTTAAGAAATTCATCCCTGGTGGTCATGACGGAATTATAGTTGGCGCTGTCCGTATCCCCGTCAAATGCCTTGGAGGTATCCATGATAAGGGAGTGGAAGAAAATGTGGGTGACAGCGTTCATGTCGGCGGGAGCCAGGGCGGCCTTCTGTGATTCATACCGTGCCAGCGCCTCCTTCATACGGGAGTCCTTAAGGTCCAGGCCGCTGGAGTTGATAAGCTCTGCCGCCTTGTCGTAATCATAACCCATGGCGATGCGGTCAGCCTGGGCTATGAGCCGGGAAATATCGTCCTGGGGAGCTACCGTGGAAGGCTGGTCCGATGAGCCGGAGGAACTATCTCCGGAAGCCCCGGAGGAACCATCGCCGGAGACTCCGCCGGAAGCCCCGCCGGAGGAATCCGGACCATCGGAAGCGCTGCCACCGTCCGGATTAGGAGAGCCGCCCTGCCCTGATGCGGCAATGACCTGGACCGTTCCGTCCGGCTGTTTCGCTAAAACAAACCGGTAGAGGGCGAAAGTGCCTCCCCCTGCCAGTACAGTGATTGCTAATAATAAAATAAATATAGGAAGATGCCGTGACATCCGTGCAAGCTTCTGCCTGCGCCTGCGTGACTGCCTGCGTCTGAAATCTGTTCTGCTCATAAAATCTCTCCTGTATCTGGTACTTGCCTACTCATTATAGCATAGAATCCATGAAGTGGGTACTATGAAAGAAAAACAAATATTGGAATTGAAATTCATCTTTTTCCGTGGTATGTTTAAGTAGATATGAATAAACATAAAGGAGAACAGGAACATGGAAGATATGGTAAAGGATCCTAATTGCGCATATTGTATGCAGGGAGAACTGGTGGCTAAGTTCGGTTATCCTGTGTGCGAGATGAAGACAGGCTTTCTCTATGTATTTAAGGAGCAGAGCAAGAAGGGCAGGGTCATCCTGGCCCATAAGAAGCATGTCAGTGAGCTCATTGACCTGACCGACGAGGAGAGGAATGATTACTTTGCAGAGGTGGCCCAGGTGGCCCGCGCCGTTCATAAGGTGTTCCGGCCGGACAAGGTAAATTACGGCGCTTACGGAGATACAGGACATCACCTGCACTTTCACATTGTCCCCAAGTATGAGGGCGGTGAGGAATGGGGCGGTACCTTTGAGATGAACAGCGGAAGGACCATGCTCACAGACGCTGAGTACGAGAAGATGGCAGAGGACTTAAGGCAGGCCCTGAAGGAAGTATAATTATAATAAGGCAGGAAAATAAGGTAGGAAAAATGCAGCAGGATCCGGTATAATCACGGCCCGCTGCATTTTTTTGCGGTAGAAACCAAGGTTTTGCGGGCATAAGCTGTCTGTCCACTCCCATACAATTAGTAGCAGATGATTTTATTGGAGGAAAATATGAGACGGATTGCAGCGATATTGTGCTCAGCAGCAATACTGGCCTCCTATCCCGGGATTGCCGCCCTGGGTCAGGAGCCGGAAATAGCCATCCCCGTGGGAGCAGGGGTATCAGGGAGCAGTCTCTATGGACAGGAAGAAGGAGGGACAGGAGGGGATGCGCAGGCGGCGGGAAGCGGGCAGGAAACGGGAGGCGCGCAGGCAGAAGGAAATGCCCAGGCAGCGGGAAATGCCCAGGCAGCGGGAAATGCTCAGGCAGCAGGAAATGCCCAGGCAGCTGAGGCGCCTGCGGACCAGAACCAGGCAGCGGTCCAGATAGCCGCTCCATCGGCCATTCTCATGGAAGCGTCCACCGGACAGGTAATCTATGAAAAGGGTGCAGATGAAAAGCGCAGCCCGGCCAGTGTTACCAAGGTTATGACGCTGATATTGATTTTCGATGCCCTTCAGTCCGGGAAAATCCAGCTGACGGACGAGGTGGTCACCAGCGCCCATGCCAAATCCATGGGAGGTTCCCAGGTGTTCCTGGAGGAAGGTGAGAAACAGACCGTGGAGACCTTGATTAAATGCATTGTAATTGCATCCGGCAATGACGCGTCTGTGGCCATGGCGGAGTACATAGCAGGCAGCGAGGATGAATTTGTGCGGATGATGAATGAAAGGGCAGCCGGCCTTGGCATGGTCAATACCCATTTCGTGGATTGCTGCGGCCTTACGGAATCCGCGGACCATTACACCACGGCCAGGGATATTGCCATCATGAGCCGCGAGCTGATTAATAAATATCCGCAGATACATAATTATTCCACCATATGGATGGAAAATATAACACATGTCACAAAGCAGGGAACAAAGGAATTCGGCCTGTCCAATACAAATAAGCTGCTTAAGATGGCAACTAATTTTACGGTCACGGGCCTTAAGACGGGTTCCACGTCCATTGCCAAGTACTGCCTGTCAGCCACGGCGGAAAAGGACGGGGTACGCCTTATCGCTGCCATCATGGCTGCGCCGGATTTCAAGGCCAGGTTTGCAGACGCCCAGACACTTCTCAACTATGGTTATGCAAACTGCAAGCTCTATGAAGACAAGGAACATCTGCCGCTGCCCCAGATGCCGGTTACAGGAGGCGTGGAGGATGAGGTAGGGCTGACCTACGAGGGAACATTTTCCTACCTGAGCCTTAAGGGGGAGGATTTGGGAGCCATCGAGAAGAAGCTGGTGCTTCTGGAATCCGTACCCGCCCCAGTGGAACCGGGGCAGAAGGCAGGCGTGCTGGAATACTCCCTGGGCGGCAAAAAGCTGGGAGAGGTTAATGTGCTGACCAACGGAAGCATACGGGAAGCAGGGTATATGGATTATTTGAAGAAGCTTGTGGGGGCTTGGAAGCTGAACCGGCAGTAGGGCGTTGGGGGTTGGGTATTGCGGGTATTAATAGGCTGTCCTCCTGGTGGAGGACGGCCTTTTTAGAGGGATTTTTAACGGAAAATATGGCTGCATTCATTATTAGACAATGAATATTAAAATAGAAAAAAGTACCAATTACATCAGGCGGAAATAAAGATAATATAATGTATATGACAAACGATTTTTCGTCTCATTTCTGTGATTCTATAAAAATGCATAAAAATACCCCCCTAATCAGGAAAAAGCCCCCCTTATTTGTGAAACTGAAGCTTGGTATAATAGAACCAGTGATAAAAGTCAGACAATGGATTATGAAGAAGGACAGGTGGCTGAGAATGAACGATACAATTGTTTCCATGGAGAATATCTGTAAGAGTTTTCCGGGAGTCAAGGCATTGGACCATGTGCATTTTGAACTGCGCTCAGGAGAAGTCATGGCGCTTCTGGGAGAAAATGGTGCGGGAAAAAGTACACTGATGAAGGTGCTCAGCGGTGTCTACACAAGGGATGAAGGGAAAGTGGAGATATTCGGCAGGGAGTACGGGGACATGAACCCGAAGCAGGCCCAGGAAGCCGGAGTGGCAATCATCCATCAGGAACTGAACATGTGCAGGCATCTGTCGGTGACGGAAAACATGTTCCTGGGGCGTGAGAAGGTAAAGGGTATGGTCCTGTCAAATAAGGAGATGGAGGAGGAAGCCAGAAAGATTCTGGAGGATTTGAAAATCGATTTGGACCCGCATCAGGTGGTGGGGGACCTGCCTGTGTCCAAGCAGCAGATGGTGGAGATAGCCAAGGCACTATCCACCCATGCGGAAATCCTGATTATGGATGAACCCACTTCCGCCCTGACAGCCAGGGAGATAGAGGATTTATTCCGAATAATCCACAACCTGAAGGAAAAGGGATGCGGCATCGTGTACATTTCCCACCGGCTGGAGGAGCTTCAGTCCATTGCGGACCGTGTGACCATTATGCGGGACGGTCAGTACATAACCTCCATGAATTTCCGGGACACCACCCTGGATGAGATAATTGCCAACATGGTGGGACGTGAAATTAAGGAAAAGTTCCCGCGCGTTTCCTGCAAAAAAGGAAAGAAAGTACTGGAAGTAAAGAACCTGAACGCAGGCAGGATGGTGCGGGATGTGGATTTCTCCCTGTATGAAGGGGAAATCGTGGGATTTGCAGGGCTGATGGGAGCGGGCAGGACCGAGACCACCAGGGCCATATTCGGCATTGATCCCAAGGAGAGCGGACAGATTTTCCTGGACGGAAAAGAGGTGGCGATTCACAAGCCCGAGGATGCCATAAAGGCAGGAATCGTGCTGGCCCCTGAGGACAGGAAAAAGGATGGACTCTGTACAAAACTGAGTATCCGGCATAATATAGCCCTGCCAAACCTGGATTTGCTCTGCAACAAGATGGGCGTGGTAAGCCGGTCCAGGGAAGATGAGATGTGCCGGAAGGTGGTGGCTGACTTAAAGGTCAAAACCTCCAATGTGGATGTGAATGCAGGCAATCTGTCCGGCGGCAACCAGCAGAAGGTGGTTGTTGGAAAATGGCTGGCCCGTAATTCCAGGGTGGTAATATTTGATGAGCCGACCAGGGGAATTGATGTGGCTGCCAAAGTAGAAATATATAATCTGATGAACCAGCTAAAGCAGCAGGGAATTGCAGTCATGTTCGTGTCCTCGGAGATGCCGGAGGTCATGGGAATCGCTGACAGAATCGTCGTCATGTGTGACGGCCGTATTACCGGTGAGCTGATGGCAGAGGAGGCCACCCAGAACAGCATCCTGACCCTGGCAACCAGATTTGAGAAGAAGATTGACGCTAAGTGCTTATAATGAGGAGGAGAAAGGTATGAATCACAAGAATCAAGGGGCCCTCAGACAGTTGTTGAATATAAGGGGCATGAGAGGGGCTTTGACTGCCTTTGCGGGACTCATTGTCATTTACATAGCATTCGGGGCAATTAACCCCACTGTATTTTCAGGACAAAATGTTACAAACCTGTTCCGTTCCATGTCAAAGTACCTGATTATCGGTATCGGTCAGAGCTACGTGCTCATAACAGGCAACATTGATTTGTCCATTGGTTCCGTGGTGGGCATGAGCGCCATGATATCAGCAACCCTCATGACCCATGGGGTTAATCCCATGGCCGCCATACTAATTACACTGGTCTGCTGCCTGGCCATCGGCGTGGTAAACGGTATTCTGGTGGGAAAGTTCCAGCTTCCTCCGTTCATAGCAACCCTGGGCACCATGTTCGTGGCCAGAGGCGTGGCTTACATGGTAAATGGGAACCGCAACACGGATGCCATCAGTTCCGGCATTGGCAAGGAAGCGGCTGATAAGTTCCAGGCATTTTTTTACTATGGAAAAACGGCTGGGGTGTTTAATACCTTCTGGATTGCCCTGGTACTGTTTATCGCATTCTTTTTCCTGCTCTCCAAGACCAGGACAGGCCGCCATATCTACGCCATTGGTTCCAATGTGGAGGCAGCCAAGCTCTCCGGAGTCAGCGTGGTGGCGACAGTCACAAAGACATATCTGGTCAGTGCCTTCTGTTCCTTTGTGGTAGGTCTGATTCTCTGCGGCCAGGCCAATATGGGCAATATGGAAGCAGGCAATATGTATGAGATGTATGCAGTGGCAGCCGGCGTCATCGGCGGTATCTCGCCACTGGGGGGAACGGGAATCCTGCTGGGTACCTTTGCAGGGGCGGCTGTATGGCAGACCCTTGAAAATGGACTCAACATGATTGGGGTCCAGGTAGGAATCCAGCGCCTTGTCATTGGCATCATCGTGGTATTTGCAGTACTTCTGGACGTGGTGCTCCGCAAGGGAATGCTCATAAGGAAACGTCCGGCAGCGGAAAAAAAGGCTTAGGAACTTTATGGAATTAGACGTCACGGGCCAGCTTCCCTGACGCTAATATAAAATGAATGTGAAAGTGAACATGCGTGTACGCAAAAAAGGAGGAAATGCAATGAAAAAAATGTTAGCACTGGCTTGTTCCCTGGGCCTGGCCGCGTCCCTTATTACCGGGTGCGGCAGCAAGACTGAGGTTGTATCAGCCACCACCGCAGCGCAGTCATCGGCAGAAGCAGCAAAGACAGAAGCGCCGGCAGCTGGTTCCGACACCATGATTGCCCTGATTACCATGGATTCCATTGACCAGCACTGGGTGACCCTGAACGAGGGCGCGCAGAAGGCTGCAAAGGAGCTGGGTGTAACGGTCCAGTTTATGGCTCCCAACACCAAGGATGACGCGCAGCAGATTGAATGTGTGAACAATGCGGTATCCGCAGGCGCCAAGGCCATCATCGTGGCAGCCAACGGTCCGGACGCCATCTCATCCGCATTAAAGGAGGCGCAGTCCTCAGGCGTAAAAATCGTATATGTAGACTCCCCGGCCAACGTGGACGCAGAGGCAACCTTCTCCACGGATAATAAGGCGGCGGGCAAGACAGCAGGCGGGGAAATGCTTAAGGCCCTGAAGGATGCAGGGGTGACATCCGGTTCCATCGGCATCATCAATGTAAATGCAGCAACCGATTCCTGTGTAATGCGTGAAGAAGGATTCCGTTCCGCATTTGAGGGCAGCGGATTCACCCTGTTAGAGACACAGTACGGCGAAGGCGACGCAGCCAAGTCGCAGAGCATTGCGGAAAACTATATCACCCAGGGCGTTGTGGGCATCTTCGGCTGCAACGAGGGTTCCACCACAGGGGCCGGCAACGCAATCAAGGCTTCCGGCAAAGACGGAATCATCGGAGTTGGCTTTGACAAGTCCGATGCAATCCTCGGCCTGATTGACGACGGATACCTGCTGTGCACCATGGCCCAGAACCCGGACGTTATGGGCTACAAGGGTGTGGAAGCATGTGTGAAGGCTCTGGAAGGCGAATCCTTAGGAGGAACTGTGACGGATACAGGAGTGTCTGTATTGAAGAAGTAAGAAATCACCAAGAATGGATATGCCAGGAACGCCGCTCTGAGGAACGGCGTTCTTGTTGAAATGTAAAATAGGGCATGTTATGATTAAGGTCAGAGGAAGGGCGCGGGTATAGCCTGGAAGGCTGTCTTAGGGGGAGTGGTATATGTTAAAGGTAATAATAGCGGACGATGAGCGCCTGATATGCAGGCTGGTGCAGATGCTGGCGGACTGGGACTCACTGGGCATGGAGGTGGTGGCCATGGCGGAAAACGGCCTGGAGGCGCTGGAACTGGTACAGTCTAAGCGTCCCGACATACTGATTACGGACATCCGTATGCCTGGCTGCGACGGGCTGGAGCTGATACGGAGCGCGAAACAAATCATGCCGGACCTGGAAGTGGTGATCATCAGCGGCTATGCCCATTTTGAGTATGCCCAGAGCGCCATGCGGTACGGGGCCGGCTACTATCTGTTAAAGCCCATCAAACAGGCGGAGCTGATGGAGACACTGGAAAAAATCCGGGAAAAATGTGAATCCAGGCTGGAGACAATGGCATCCATCAGCAGGCAGCATCAGAACAGCCAGAAGGATTTGAGACGCATCCGGGAGAGTCTGGTAAAGGATTTGATGACGACCCCTACGGAGCTGACAGCGGAAGCCCTGAGGGACATCTACCATGTGGAGACATACGGCGGCATATACCAGGTGTTCATGGTAAAAATAGACGGCAGCACTGACCAGGTCAGCCGTTCCGGCCTGGAAGTCATGCAGGAGAAAATAAAGGACATCTTCAGTAACTCCCTGGCCCCGGTCTGCCATGACATGCTGCTGTATTTCCAGTCCTGTACCGGCTGCGGCGTCATGAATTACGACCCGGCTAAAAAGGATGAGGTGCGCAGAGGGCTGAGGGAATGCCTGAATCACCTGGAAGTAAAGAGAAGTCTGCTGGGCCCCTTTGAATTTTCCGTCTCCCTGGGAATTGCCGTGGATGCGCCGGAGAAAATGCCCCTATCCCTGGAATCAGCCAGGAACGCCATGACAGAGCGCCTGATTCAGGGAACCGGAAGGCTGCTGGATACAGTGCCGCCGGGCTCCGGCATAGAAAAGCAGAACCTGCTGGACAAATACGTAAAGGTGATGGAGCACACCGTGGACAGCCTGAGCACAGCAGAGGCAGGGGAGGCCTGCCGTATGCTGGAGACAGAGGCCCTGGGGCTGGATCATATATGCGGCAGGGAGATACTGGAGCTGGTGCTGTCTGCAGGCCGCCTCTTCATCGCCCGTACAGCCCTGAGCAATGTGGAGGAAATCCAGCAGGAATTTGTGAACAGCTGCAGCCAGTGCAGGACAGCGGGAGAGCTCTTTGGCCAGCTGGCCCGAATCCAGGAACGGCTGCTGTCTGAGGCCAGGGAGCTTCGAAGCAGTGAGGCCGCAAGACCGATTCGCATTGCCAAACAATATGTGATGCAGCACTTTGACGAACCCATTACCCTGGAGACCGTGTGCGAGGATATCGGTTTCAGCGTCAATTATTTCAGTATGCTGTTCAAGCGTGAGACAGGGGAAGGATTTGCAAAATACCTTACCAGGGTACGGATTGAGGAAGCCAAGACACTGCTTCGCGAGACCGGTATTCCCATTGCAGAGATATGTGAGAAGGTGGGGTACAGCGACAGGAAGCATTTTACCCATACCTTCCACAAGGCCACGGGACTGAATCCGGTGGAGTACCGGAAGCTGTATGGATAAAGGGAACAGGAGGGAGGCGGGTAAATGGAACAAAACAGGTTCAGATATCTTTCAGTGCGGGTCATGGCGCTGCTTATTGCCGCTCTGTGTTTAACACTGTTTCTGACCGTGGCCTGCCTGGTCCAGGCGTTCCGGGGAAATGCACCCTTCTGGCCCGGCGTCATGGGCGCTGCGCTGCTGCTCCTTTCCATATGGGCCTTCAGTACATGGATACTCAGGCCCTACCTCCAATTGGAACGGACCATGCACCTGTTCCTGGAGGGATATACCACCACTGATCTGACTGACTTGTGCCAGGTGGTCCCGACTCCCATGGTGTACCGGATGCTGGAGCACATGATGAAAATTATGGATTCATCGGAACTGCTTAAGCTTAACAAGCGGCAGGCCCAGTATCTGGCGCTCCAGAACCAGATTAACCCCCATTTCCTGTACAATACCCTGGAGAGCATCCGCAGCGAGGCTTTGATTGCAGGGCTTACCAGCGTAGCGGATATGACGGAGGCCCTGGCCACATTTTTCCGCTACACCATCAGCAAGGTGGAAAACCTGGTGTCCGTGGAGGAGGAGTTGGAGAACTGCAGGACCTATTTCCGGATACAGCAGTACCGGTTCGGTTCCCGTCTGAGCCTGTCCATGGAATGCGATCCGGAAGACCGGGAGGAGATATACGGCTGCCGGCTGCCGAAGCTGACCATGCAGCCTATCCTGGAGAACAGCATCATCCATGGAACGGAGTGCAAGATAGGCACAGGTCACCTGACCATCCATCTGGAGCGGAGCGGAAAACGGCTGCTGATACGCATCTCTGACGACGGGGTGGGGATGGATGAGGAGGTATTGTCCAGGATGAACGAGCGGCTGGGAAAGAGCGGTCAGGCATTTGCGTCCCAGGGTTCAGAGACCCGGGGCGGCATAGCCCTTGTAAATGTAAACAACCGGATTCACCTGCTCTTTGGAGAGGAATACGGGCTTCATGTATTCTCCATGCCGGGAGTTGGGACAGATGTGGAAATCAACCTGCCTGCCATTACCAATGACAGGGACTTAAAGAACAAAGAGGCATTAAAATGAGGGAAGAGATTCTGCGCATGGAGCGGGTGACTTACCGGGAACAGGGAGTGGCCCTGCTGGAGAATTTCAGCATGACAATCTGGGCCGGCGAGATACTGGGCCTGGTGCCGGTAAACCACCTGGGCCTGTCCGCCCTGGTGCGTCTGCTGCAGCAAAACCTTCCCCTGCATTACGGCTATGTGTATTATAAGGAAAAGCTGGTAAACGACTGGCGATTTCCATGTACAGGCGTGAACCATACCATCATGAACCTGACCGCCATGAATCAAACCACCATGAACCGAATCAGCGTGATTCGCAACCGGAGCTGCCTGGCGGAGGGACTGACTGTGGCCGACAACATTTTCGTGCTCCGTCCCGGATTCAAGAAGCGGCTGATGCAGCCTCATATACTGAGGGAACAGTTGAAGCCCTTCATGGAGGATATTGGAGTGGAGATTCCGGCCGACGCCTATGTGGAGGAGCTGACCAACTTTGAGAGGTTTGTGGTGGAGCTGCTAAAGGCAGTGGTGGCAGGCAATCATCTGGTGGTGCTGGAGGACATCAGCACCTTCATCAGCGACGCAGAGCTGGAGCAGCTGAGCGGAATCCTGCACCACTATGCAAAACAGGGCATGTCCTTTCTCTACATAGCCGCTCATTTCGAGGAAGCGCGCCAGGTATGCGGGCGGACGGCCCTCATGCTGAACGGACAGATTATAAAGTGCTTCCAGGCAAAGGACAAAGCGCCGGACCCATTTTTCCTGCACTGTACCGAGGACTTTGACCGTCATGTGCGGGAGCAGATGGACCAGAGGCCAAGACCAGAGGAAAACCGGATTGTGTTTCAGGCAGAGGGAGAACTTAGGTTTTCAGTGGCAAGGGGAGAATGTCTGGTGATGCAGGATTTGGATAACTGCATGATTCAGGAACTGATTCCGGTCCTGTCCGGTGAAGGAAAGCCGTCAGCGGGACAGATATTCATTGAAGGAACGCCCCTGGGAGGGAAAAATGACCGCCGCATCGCAGTTATCCAGGAACTGCCGGTACATTCCATGCTGTTTTCCAACCTGAGCTATCTGGATAATCTTTGTTTTACTCTGGACCACCGGGTCAGGGGCGTGTGGGGAAGCAAGCGCATTAAGAAAAGCCTGCGTCAGGAATATGCAGGACTTTTGGGAGAGGATGTATTTGACCTGCCTGTGGACCGTCTGACGGAATGGCAGAAATACGACCTCATATATACCCGCATATACCTTCAGAATCCCAAAATCGTGTTCTGTGTGCAGCCCTTTAAGAGCGCGGAGGTAGCCCTGCGCATCCATATCATGGAGCTGCTGGAACGGTTTTTAAATAAGGGGATTCCTGTGGTGATTATGGCGGTGAACCTGGCAGATTCTCTGGCTCTGGCGGACCGGCTCCTGCGGGTGCGCCGGGGCGGGCAGGTACAGGAGTATCATAGGGATGAGTTTGCGGCATTGCCGGTGAATACGCCATGGCTGTATTTGTATCAGGAGAAGTACAGACAAGAGTGGTAAGGCGGCGTGGATGGGTGGCGGACGGCGTGGATGGGTGGCGGACGGCGTGGATGAGTGACAGGCGGAGTGGGTGAGTTAAATGGAATCAGGCCGGATTATATACTGTACGGCATTTGGGCAGGTAACAGTTTATAATCCGGCTATTTATAGTTAAGGGAGAGGAAAATTATTTTGCCGCCTGCTCAGAAAACTGTGTGGTAACAAGGTCCTCATAGGGAACCCGTGCTGACAGTTCACCTGCCTCTTCCAGGATGTTTTCCAGAAGCTCAAAGCTTTCTTTCTCAAATACGGTGTCATCCTTCCATGTATCCTGTTCCTTATAACGGCCTACGATGACCGCGAGTTTATCCACCGGCGTTTCCTTGAACTGGGGCTGTATGGTTTTGGCAATTTCTTCGGCTGAATGGGAATTTACGTAGTCCATGCCTTTTTGGATGGCATTGGTAAACTTCTGAATGATTTCCGGGTTTTGCTCCACATAACTCTTCCTGGCACAGTAAGCAGTGTAAGGGACATATCCGGATTCTGTTCCAAGAGAGGACACCACATACCCGCTGCCTTCACTCTCCAGAGTGGTTGCAAAAGGTTCAAATTCCACGGTATAGTCCGCATCATCGCTGGTAAAGGCAGCTGCGGTCAGACCGAAGTTGATGCTCTGGTCAATGGAAAGGTCTGTCTTGGGGTCCATGCCGTGTTTCTTCAGGATATACTCGAAGACCATCTGAGGCATGCCGCCTGCGCGCCCGCCGAGAACCTTCTTGCCTTTCAGGCTTTCCCATTTAAAATTGTCCTCAGGCTGACGTCCCACCAGGAAGTTACCTGCCCGCTGTGTCAGCTGGGCGAAGTTCACCGCATAGTCCTGGGAACCTTCCTGGTATACGTAGATGCTGGCTTCGGAGCCCATGAAACCGATTTGGGCGTCGCCGGAGATAAGGGCGGTCATTACCTTATCTGCTCCGGCACCGTTGACAAGGGTCAGGTCGATGCCTTCGTCCTCAAAATATCCCAGCTCAATGGCTGCGTATTGAGGGGCGTAGAAGATGGAATGGGCTACTTCGTTGAGGACCAACGGGGTGTTGCCGGAGGATGCACTGCCGGAGGATTTTGAACAGCCGGTTAGGGCAGCGGCGGTCAGGGCTGCTGCCAGAAGAATGCTAATTGCTTTTTTCATCAATATGCTCCTTATATGATTTGGTATATTATAGTCTATTAGGGCTGGGGGGAATCGGTGAGTAAAATTGGGAACTGAGAAATAAAATGGCTGCGGGAAGCTGTGTTTAGCGTAAAATAAATTTCGGGAAATGGGAATTTATGTAAACCATAAAAAGGAATGAAAAGAAAGTTCCAGATGAGGATAAATCTATTAGTGATTGCTCATCGCTTAAGCCGATCCTTTCTGATTTTTTTGTCCGCCATTCCGACTTTCGAAAAGTCCTCCGTATACAAAGATAGAGTTCTGATATCTGTAAGGCAAATTTGACCATTCTGCACTACCTCCGCCAAATCCCATTCCATCATTCAAATGAATATTCAACAAAAACACTTGACAATACCGATGAAATGTAGTAAATATAAATATAAGGACATGTTATGGACATGACCGAAACTAGAAAATCCAAAAGACTGCAGCTTTTGGAAAGGGGATAACCAAGGAGGTCAGAATGAACGAAGGTGTTAATTATTTGGATTATGCCAACAGCCCTCTGATGTGGGCAGCAGCGGCTTTGGCAGTAGCGGTGGTAGTGTTTCAGTCAATTCCGTTTATGAAAAGGTCTATAAAGGCAGCCAGCGAGTCAGCTCTTACCACGGACCAGGTACACAAGGCAATCAAGAGCAGCGTGATATCATCCATTGGCCCGTCCGTAGTAATCCTGGTCACCATGATATCCCTGCTGGTCACCATGGGTGCGCCGGTGGCGTGGATGCGTCTGTCATTTATCGGTTCTGTTAACTATGAGGCCATGGCAGCCGGATTCGGCGCGCAGGCTATGGGAAAGACACTTCAGACCATGGATACCATGGCATTTGCCTGCGGCGTGTGGACCATGGTATGCGGCTCTCTGGGCTGGCTGATTTTTACCTTCCTGTTCTGCGATAAGATGGACAAGGTTAACCACTTAATGTCAAAGGGCAATGCCAAGATGGTTCCCATCATTTCCGCAGGCGCCATGCTGGGTGCATTTGCCAACCTGGCTTCCGGCAACTTTTTTACGGCTGAGGGTTCACTGACCTTTACCAACGCACCGGCTATCGCTACCATAGCGGGCTGCGTCATCATGATGATACTGGTGAAGCTGTCCAGGGCCAGGGATATCGGTTGGCTCAGGGAGTGGGCATTTGCAATCGCCATGTTCAGCGGCATGTTTATCGGATATGCTGTCAGCGTAATCTAAGGAGGGTTAGAAGATGAAAAACGATTATTATTCTGGTACATATATCCCCGGAATCGTGAAATGGGGAAAGATTACACTGCTGCTGGGCATTTTCGCAGGATTCCTTCCTGCTCTGGTGATGGCCTTCAGAGGCTACATGCCTCCGGTGTCCGCCATTATCGCGGGCACTCTGATGCAGATCAGCGTAAGCGGAGCATTTTACATTGTTGAGCCCATTTCCTACTTCCCGATTCTGGGTATTCCGGGCACCTACCTGACCTTCCTCTCAGGCAATACCTCCAACATGCGTGTGCCATGTTCTTCCGTGGCACAGGAGGCGGCCGGAGTGGAGATGGGTACGGAGGAAGGCTCCATTATTTCCACCATCGGCATTGCAACATCCATTCTTGTCAATGTCGTGATTCTTACCGTGGGAGCTGTTGCGGGAAGCGTTATCCTGAACATTCTCCCTGCACCTGTGAAGGAAGCGCTTAATTTCCTGCTTCTCGCACTTTTTGGCGCTGTATTCGGACAGTTTGCCGCAACACGTCCCAAACTTGGCGTGGTGGCTGCCATCATCGCCATTGGTATGAACTGGCTCATGAAGCTGGGCTTCCTAAGCTTCATACCGGGCAATCCATCCTATGTGGTAATCCTGGTAGCTGTATTTGGCTCCATCTACGCAGGCAAGCTTCTCTACAAGAAGGAGCTGCAGGCTGACTGACAGGGTGGATATATATGGAAATGACATATATGAAAAGGATATAGATGGAAAATAAAGATTTTTGCACAAGCGCCCGAAGCATGGGCGCTAAGTGTACATGAAGGCCTATAGAATGAGGAGGATGACTATGCTGTCACGGGAACGGATGCAGGAACGTTTTTTGGAATTGGTTAAGATTTACAGCCCTTCCGGCGGGGAGAAGGAGCAGTGCCAGTGGCTTATGGACTATTTTAAGGAGAGGGGAATAGAGGCTTCCATAGATGAAGCCGGGAAGGCATATGGAGGAAATGGCGGAAATATTATCGCCCATATCAAGGGCGAGCCATGTAATCCTCCCTTCTGCTTTGTAGCCCATCTGGACCAGATTGAGCCGTGTAAGGATGTGAGACCGGTGGTGGATGGACACATCATCCGCACGGACGGAACCACAACCCTGGGAGGCGATGATAAGGGGGCCGTGGCCTCCATACTGGAAATCGTGGAGGATATTGTGGAGACCAACAGACCCCACAAGGAGTTTTATATCATGTTCACAGTCTCTGAGGAGACAAGCATGCAGGGAACCAAACACATGGACCCGTCCCGCCTGCCATGTAAGAACATGGTCATAGCAGACGCAACAGGCCCGGCAGGAATCATTGCCTATAAGGCTCCGGCCATGGAGGCCATAAGGTGTACGGTGAGAGGCCGTAAGGCCCATGCGGGCATTGAACCTGAGAAGGGAATCAATGCCGTCGTGGCAGCGTCCAGGGCAATCAGCCGGATGCATATCGGGCGGATTGACCAGGAGACCACATCCAATATCGGGCGGATCGAGGGAGGGGCAGCCACCAATATCGTGACCGATGAAGTGACATTTACCGCCGAGATACGTTCCCACAGCATGGATAAGCTTAAAAATGAAGTGGCCCACATGGAGGAATGCCTGAAAGCAGCCTGCCTGGAGATGGGGGCCGCCTATGAAATGGAACATGAACTGGCATATCCTTCCCTGGAGGTAAGTCTTGACAGTGATTTGTACCGCATGACAGCCCAGGCCATGGAGAAGGAAGGAATCGAACCTAAGCCCATGGTCATCGGCGGAGGCAGCGACGGCAATATATTGGCCGGATACGGCTGCTGCAGCCTTATATTAAGCGTTGGCATGATGGATGTACATACTGTACAGGAAGCATTGGATATGGACGAGCTGTGGAACGCCGCCAGGGTTATGAGCCGGATGACAGAACTTTAAGTAAGATGACAAGGAATGATGATATGGACAAAGAAGAATTGAAACAGAGATGCCTCAATGTGATTGAGGAACACCAGGACGAGATCATTGCCCTGGGAAAGGAAGCTTATAAAACGCCGGAGCTGGGCTATAAGGAGTTCAGGACAGGAAAACTTATGGAGGAAGCCTTCCGCAAGCTTGGGCTGGAGCCGGAGACCGGTGTATCCTATACCGGCTGCCGTGTATCCTCCGGTCCCAAGGGAAACGGTCCCAGGGTGGCGGTGATGGGCGAGCTGGACTGCATTATGTGCGACTCTCATCCGGACGCGGCTGAGGGCGGACTGGTTCATGCCTGCGGGCACAATGTACAGCTGGCAAACCTGTACGGGGCAGCCGTAGGAATCCTTACGTCAGGCGTTATGGAGCACCTGGGCGGCGCCGCTGACTTCATAGCCATACCGGCAGAGGAATGCGTGGACTATGAGTACAGGAACCGCCTCATGAGTCAGGGAACCATCCACTATCTGGGAGGAAAACAGGAGCTTATGTACCGTGGAGGCCTGGACGATACGGATATGGTTCTTCAGTGCCATATGATGGAGATGGAGCCGGGAAAATGCTGTATCCTGGACACCAAAGGCAATGGATTCATCAGCAAGACCGTGCATTTCCTGGGAAAGGCAGCCCATGCCGGGTTTGCCCCGGAACAGGGAATCAACGCCCTGAACATGGCGGAGCTGGCCATGAACAATATTCATGCACTGAGAGAAACCTTCAGGGACGAGGACAAGGTGCGGGTAAGCATTGTAATCAAGGAGGGCGGAGGCCTGGTAAATGTGGTGCCGGAGCGTGTTACCATGGAAATCATGGTCCGTGCCTTTACCATTGACGCCATGGAGGATGCCTCCCATAAGGTGAACAGGAGCATGAAGGCAGCTGCCATGGCTCTGGGGGGCAAGGTGGAGATTCACGACTGTATCGGCTACCTTCCCCTGAACACGGACCGTCAGATTGCCCGTCTGTACCGGGACAACATGATAGCCTACGAACACGCCGGGGAGGATGCGTTTGTGGAGGACTGGGAGACAGCCGGTTCCACGGACCTGGGGGACATTTCCCAGATCATGCCCTGCATGCACATTTGGGCAGGCGGCATAAAAGGCGGCCTCCACACGGAGAATTACCGGATGGACGACCCCTACACCGCCTACATTGTACCTGCTAAAATGATGGCCCTTACCATCATCGACCTTTTGTGGGATGGAGGCGCAAGGGGAAAGGAAATCATGAAGGATTTCCGGCCTGCCCTGACAAAGGAGGAATATCTAAATCTCTTAAAAGACCATCAGGTGGTTGATTTATACGACGCTTCTGATTTATAATCGGTATAAGGCGCGCTGTGCGCAAAAATCGGGAGGTTGACAGTATAAATGATAGTGGGAGTAGTGGGGCCAAAGGAATCCTGCGGAATCATCAGGAAAGCAATTCATCAGATTGACCAGAGTCATGAGGTGCGTTTATATACAAGGGAGCTGGTAAGAGAGGCCGTGGATGTCATTGACACCTGCGAGCAGGAGTGCGACGGTGTGATATTTACCGGAAGCGGCATCTGCGACTATGTGCTGGGGCATCACCAGATGCACAAACCTTACACATACATCAAGCGGTCCGCCAGCAGTATTTCGGAAGTATTTCTGAAAATGGTCAGGGAAGGGCGGGAAATCGACACCTTCAGCATTGACGTGGTGGAAAAGCAGATTATCGAGGATATCCTGGATGCCTTTCACATACAGCCCAGGAATATATATACCTGCCCGCTGCTTGCAGGTGTGGCGGAGGAAGAGTATGTTGCATGGCATATGGAGCTGCTGGAGAAGAAGATGACCGATGTGGCGGTCACTGCTTATGTGGCAGTCTATCATATGATAGAAGAAAAGGGCGGCAGGGTCTTTTACCTGGAGCTCAAACGCTCCCAGGTCAGGGATGCCCTGGCCGATCTGGAGAAGGGCTGGGCCCTGGCCCAGGCAGAGTACTCGCAGATTGCGGTGGAATTGATTCAGATGTCCAACTTCCCTGAGAAGGAGGACCAGTATTACAATGCCATGGCAAGCAAGGCGGAATTTGAAGTGGAACTGATACGCTACGTAAGGGGAATCCAGGGATCTGTATTCCCCTTTGGGCGTGATGAATATGTGATTTATGCCAATTCCGGAGTGGTGAAGGGCAAGAAGAACCACAAGGACCTGAGGATTCTTCAGGGGGAGGGAAAGAACCTGGGACTGGTGGTAAATGTAGGTCTGGGCATGGGCGTGACAGCTTACCAGGCAGAGATGCATGCCAGGAAGGCTCTGGAATATTCTCTTGGCAAGGGGGAGGGAGGAATCTTCCAGATTGATGAGGAAGAGAAGATTCAGGGCCCCCTGGGCCTGGTGCAGCAGCTTCGGTACAGCATGATATCCTTTGAACCCAAAATCCAGACGATCTCTGAAAAGACTGGACTCAGCATGGAATCCATTCTGAAGATTCAGGCCATTGCGGATGTGAGGAAGAGCTATGTGTTTGACGCTTTGGAACTGGCCGAATGTCTGGGCATTACGGTCAGGAGCGCCAGGCGGATTCTCAGCAAGATTCAGGCAGCCGGCCTGGGGACGGTCTGCGCCAGGGAAAGCGCTGCCAAGGGCGGCCGCCCCAGGGCTCTGGTAGAGCTGAAATTCGGTCTCAGGGATATGGATTAATACCTGTTCCGGTTGTCACTGCGCTGTATTTCTGATAAAATGGTTCCTTGGAAATGTAATTGGGAATAGAGAAGCGGATACAGGAGAGAAAAGCAATGGACTACAAGATAATCGTACTGGATTTGGACGGTACACTGACCAACCGTGATAAAATCATCACGCCCAGGACAAAAGAGGCCCTGATGAAGGCCCAGGAAGCAGGAAACGTGGTGGTGCTGGCATCCGGCCGTCCCACGGCAGGCGTGGAGCCGCTGGCAAGGGAGCTGGAGCTGTCACGTTTCGGCAGCTATATCCTGTCCTACAACGGCGGGATGATAACCAACTGTAAGACAGGTAAAACCGTGTTTTCTTCATTGCTGCCCAGGGAGTCCAATCAGAAGATCATCGGGCTGGCAGAGGAGCACAGGGTAGATATCCTTACATATGAAGGCGGGGAAATCATCACCAACAATGAGGAATGTCCCTACGCCATAGCCGAGTCCAACATCAACCATCTGCCTCTGCGCCAGGTGGAGGACATGAAGTCCTATGTGGATTTTAAGGTGCCCAAGTTTCTGATGCTGGATGACGGCGATTATCTGGTGACCGTGGAGCCCAAGGTAAAGGCCGCCATGGGGCGCGATTTCAGCGTGTACCGTTCCGAGCCGTATTTCCTGGAAATCATGCCAAAGGGAATCGACAAGGCCCAGTCGCTGGCCCGTTTGCTGGAGGTGCTGGGGCTTGACCGGGAGCAGATGATAGCCTGCGGCGACGGATACAACGACCTGACCATGATTAAGTATGCCGGCCTGGGCGTGGCCATGGAAAATGCCGTCCTTCCGGTGAGGCAGGCCGCTGATTATATCACTGCATCCAACAACCACGACGGCGTAGGGCTGGTGGTTGAGAAATTCATGCTGTCCTGAAACAGGCAGGGAAAACAGAAGAAAATATATCCGGGAAACGCACAGAAAAAGTGCCGGAAAAAATCTGAAAAAAATGCCCTTATAAAATCTCCTGCCACGTATGGACTTTCAGACTTTAATATGCTAAAATGAACAAGTATGGGGCTTATATGACCTGTAATCATTTTACAATACATATACGGAAGGAGAAGGCCGTATGAATTATAAGGAGAGATAACCAGGACATGAACAAGAAAATTAAAACAGAAGCAGTGGACCATCTATTTGATGCCATACTGACCTTAAAGACTCCGGATGAATGCTATAAGTTTTTCGAGGACGTGTGCACCATCAATGAACTGCTGTCCCTGTCCCAGCGCTATGAGGTGGCCAAGATGCTGCGGGAAGGCAAGACCTACCTGGAGATTGCGGAGAAGACCGGCGCATCCACAGCTACCATCAGTCGGGTAAACCGTTCGCTTAATTATGGAAGTGACGGATACGACATGGTATTCGCCAGGCTCACAGGGGGAACGCAGGCAGACAAAGGGGATAATGAAAGCTGAGTATGATAAAGGGTGTATTAAAAAACGGATATAGCGGCAGGAATTGCCGCGATATCCGTTTTGGGTGCGCCCGGCGGGCGCACGTTCTAACGGGTGAAAGTCCCTGACCCGCCCGGCAGT
>ERZ894236.1074-NODE-1074-length-23069-cov-18.4206_pt1 | contig 23069 bp, 19 predicted proteins | sample MGYA00380297_ERZ894236 | MGnify/ENA primary metagenome ERZ894236 (study PRJEB32331, sample SAMN06328420) | human gut metagenome | biome: human gut microbiome; feature: stool | host: Homo sapiens | collected 2014-08-04 ... | reverse complement strand
ATGTGTTGATGCCGCCATTGTCAGCCACCGGAAAGTATGTAACGCCCCAGTTCAGATCCGGGAAGGACTGCTCCAGAGTGGCCACTTCCCAGGAACCGCCCAGCATGGTGGCGCATTTTCCATTGTGGAACTCCTGCTTCATGGGGTCAATATTGGCATAACCATTCTGAATCAGGCTGTTGAGGAAATTGGCTGCTTCAATTCCTTTTTCACTGTTCACATAGCCGTCTGCCTTGGAACCGTCTTCACTTACAAAGTCAGTGCCGTTGGAAATCCAGAACTGCTCCAACACATAGGGAAGTCCCTCGCCCTTATCCATGATGATGTTGGTTCCGGCCACATCGCTGGTGGTCAGCTTCCCGGCAATGTCAGCAAACTCAGACCAGGTCAGGGCGTCCTCCATCTTATCCGGCATGGTGATGCCGGCCGCGTCAGTCATATCCTTATTGTAGTACAATGCCACGGAACTCTCTGTTGCTCCCAGGGCGTACAGCTTGCCGTCATAGGTTCCCTGCACCTTGATGGATTCCACGAAATCACTTAAATCCTCCTCTGTAAAATAGGAGTCAATGGGTACGATGATTCCGTCCGCCGCGTAATTGGATATGTTGGGACCGTCCACAAACAGAATGTCAGGCAAATCATTGCTTGTCACGGCCGCATTGATTTTATCCTCGTAAGCATAGGAATCCGCCCGCACGATAGCTTCCCTCTTAAGCTCGATTTCTCCCTTGTGTTCTTCATTAAAGGCATTGATTTTCTCACCCCACCACTCTTCAATAGCCGGTTCATCCGTGGGACTCCAGATAGTCACCAGTTTAGCCCCGTCGCTGCCTGTCTTTCCTCCCCCTGATTTGGAACTGCTGCCGCAGCCGCTCAGTGCACACGCCGCCAATACAGCTGCCAGTGTCATACATGCCAATCTCTTATTCTTCATAATCCTTCTCCCTCTCTTCATGATTTATGGTTCCAGATGGACTCCATGGTCCATACCTCCAAACGCTTCAGACTTCCGGCAGCAAAATCCGCCTCCAGATGCCCCCTGGTGCTTTCCTGGTAAAACAGCTTGGTGCCTGCGGCCTCGCCGTGGTTTAAGTAAACCTCTGCCACCCTCCGGTCCATAAAAATCTCCACATAGCGGACCGTGCTGACATCAGACGGAAAACGGACCTCACTCACTTCCTTCCTGGTGGATACCAGGCTTGTCACACCATTTTTCCGTTCCAGATACAGGGCGTCATCTCCTTCCCTGGCAAGGGTCACAAGGAAATCCCGGTCGTCTCCAAGCTTGATTTTCACAAAAAATGAGTTGCCCGGAACAATCACAGGCGGGACTTCCTGTCCTGACACTGCGAAAATACGCTCCTTCAGCAGTCCGTAACATTCCTTTACCGGCTCCGTGAACAGCCTTCCTTGTTCCATGTGCAGTTCCCTTGGAAGGGAAAAACTGCCGCAGGCGCCTGTGGGCTTAACCCGGTGTTCACCGTAAAAATCAGATATCCACCCTATGGCAATCCTTCTGCCGCCGTGTTCAAAGCTCTGCACCGCATAGAAGTTGCTTCCAAAATCATACCACTGCTGATGTTCTGTCTTAAACCTGCCCCCGTCAAAGGTCCCGGTATAACACCGTGTCATCTGATACCGGCCGGCCTCATCTCGGTGGCACATCCATGCACCTGCGGCCACATATTTCCCATCCAGTTCAAAAAAATCCGGGCACTCAAAGGTCCTGATTCCCGGTTCGTGCTCCTGCAGGAGAGGACCTTTAAAGCTCCACGCTCCATTCTCACGGACATACAGCAGGATAGACGGCACACCGTCCAGGCTGGATCCCAATACCATATAGTCCATGCCTTCTATCCGCTGTACCTTGGGGTCCCTGAAATCAAAGGACGCTCCCTCCGGTCTTTCAGTAATACACGGGCGCTCCTTCTCCACATGGATGCCGTCCCAGCAAACAGCCTCTGTCTGCCATTCCCTGGTTTCCTCACCGTCCTCCTGGGGACCGTGGTGGCGGGTCAGATACAGATGCATCTGTTCTCCCTCCACCTGGGCGCTTCCCGAAAAGGCTCCTCCTTTGTGTTCTTTATCCCTCCACAAATCCGGCTGCGGTTCCAGAACATAGGGCATATGTGTCCAGTGAATTAAATCCCGGCTCACCGCATGGCCCCAGTACATATCATTCCATTCCTGTCCAAAGGGATTGGACTGGTAAAACAGATGGTAATATCCCTTAAACCAGCAGAGTCCATTCGGATCATTTACCCAGTTCATAAAGGGATTGAAATGATACTGTTCCCTTACAGAAGTATCATACCATTTTCCCAATTCCATTTCATCACCGCTGTCCGGATCCAGGAATCTTATTCCCCTGTCCATCAAATCCGGTCCCCCGCTCAGATACATCTGGGTGAAAGAGACCCCTTTACGGCTGATGCGGTATATCCCCTTCTCAGGAAGGGCCAGCTGTACCAGACGGTACCAGTCGTCATTCATGTGAACCTGCTGTTCCTTTCCTCCGGGTCCTTCCAGACAAATCCAGCCATCCCTGTCATCTGTTTTTTCAGCAAATATACAGACGGACTCATATTCCCCGTTGTCAAATTCCAACATCCACATCACCTCCTTTTATCCTGTCTGTGTCTATTTTTCCTATATGGAACCCGTTCCATATCCACACTATAGTACTATTAGATTGATATGTCAATATGCTTTTGTAAAAAAGCGCAAAAATGGTGCACATTATACAGCTTTTCGCCTCGCATATTGTGCACCATTTTCATTCTATTTCCAATTTTTGTATCTATCGTATTTAGCCCTTCTGCGCGTTCCACATGGAACACATTATACCGTTCCACCTTTTTGTATGGAAACAGGCAGAATTTGTTCCATTTTTACCTTCTTACCATCTAACAGGTCCATCATGGTATCCACACAGGCTGTTGCCAGTCCCGGTATATCCTGCGCTATGCTGGTAAGCTTGGGTGTAAACAGCCGGGTCATATCAACTGCGTCATAGCCAACAATATGGAGTTCCTCCGGAACCTTCACACCTCTTTGGTTTGCTATGTTAAGGCAGTAAAGGGCTCCTATATCCGTAGTGAACACCCCGTCAATATCCCGGTAAATATCCATGTACTGTTCCATGATACGGCAATAGTAATCATATTCCATCATATTCCAGGCCATTTCAATGGTTTTGACAGATGCCCCATTTTCCTCCATAACCCGATTAAATTCCTGGTGCCTGTCATTGGAGGGCGTATGGACGCGGAAGGAGCCGCCAAAGTTCAGCACATTCCTGCAGCCTGCATCCAATAGAAGCCGGGCCGCCATCCTGCCTCCTGCCTTGTGATCCGAATGTATTATGGGAATGTCCGGTCCCAGGTTCCGGTCCATGGCGACCACCGGCTTATTCAGGTTCAGGTACGCGTAATCCTGGAGGGAATGGGCACCGGTGATGATGCCGTCCATTACGTTCTGGCGCAGCATGTCAATAAAGTCCTGCTCACGGTTGCTTATCTCAATGGTATTGCAGATCATGGCCTTGTAACCGTTCTTATAGAGCTGGATCTCCATATGCTTCAGCAGCTTGCTGAAAAATGGATTTTCCATATCAGGCACCACAATTCCAATGATTCCCGTCCTGTTCCGGAACAGGTTCCTGGCCAGCTCATTTGGCTGATAGTCCAGTTCCGCAGCCATTGCAAGGATTTTTGCCTTTGTATCCTCTGCCACATAGCCAGTTCCGTTAAGCGCGCGGGAAACAGTCCCCACTCCTACACCTGCTTTTTTTGCCACATCCCTGATACTTGCCATTTGTCCAGACAACCTCCATCGCATAAAACTTCATTACATTGCACTAATTACATAGTACTAATATCTTAGCAGGAGGAAGGTAAAAACGCAAGCGGCTCCCGGAAAGGTTTCGACAGGTTCTGGCAGGTTTTGGCGGCTTTTGGCGGACATCTGTTTTAATATTTCGTCAATATTCACAATTTTTTCTGACTAATTCAGTCAAACACGATATTCTTTTAAAAGAATATTGATTTATATATTATATATGATAGACTAAATACCGTTATAAGACAAATATTTAACAGCTGATATTATCAGATGAATTTGTTACAATTTTATATTTCACAGACTTGGAACGAGAGTTTGGCAGCCTTTTACAAAGAGCTGCGGCTCTCGTTTTTTTATTTGTGCAGGCAGCAGAGCATTAAATCTCCAGGAGTTTGGCAACCTTTCACAAAGTGTTGAAGCTTTCATGAAAGCGTTTTTAAATATCAAAGAAAATCAGGAGGGAAAACAACAATGTCACAAAAGAACACAGCAACCAGCACTTCAAAATTCCAGCTTGACGGAAGGCCCGGTATGAAGGAGGCAGTGCCTTTAGGCCTGCAGCATGTACTGGCCATGTTTGTAGGGAACATCGTTCCTATGATTTTAGTCGCGTCAGTAGCCAACCTGTCTGTTCAGGACGCCAACATGCTGCTCCAATGCTGTATGCTGGGAGCTGCCATCTCAACCGCAATCCAGCTCTATCCCATACGAATCGGCAGCATACAGATTGGCTCCGGCCTTCCCTGCATGATGGGACTTACATACGTATTCCTGCCGGCCTGTCTTTCCATTGCCGGCAGCAAAGGAATTCCCTATATCTTCGGCGCCCAGATTGCGGCGGGTGTCATTGCCATCAGCTACGGAACACTCCTTAAGAAAATGTCATCCTTTTTCCCTCCGGTGGTGACGGGAACCATTGTCATGACTGTTGGTGTTTCCATCTTTAACCTTGCCATCGGCAATATTGCGGGCGGTACATCATCACCTGATTTCGGTGCCCCCATCAACTGGGCAGTGGGTGTATTCGTGGTTCTGGTCGTACTGGGATTCAATGTGTTCGGCAAAGGCCTTCCCAAGGTTGCAGCCATCCTTATCGGTATGACGGCAGGCTACATTTTATCGGTCATTCTGGGACTGGTAAGTTTCTCAGGCATTGGAGAGGCTGCCTGGTTTGCTGTTCCAAAGCCATTTGCATTTGGCGTAAAATTTGATTTAGGATATATTCTGATGTTTGTACTGCTTTACTTCATTGTTGCCGTACAGATGATAGGCGATTTCAACGTATCATGCATGGGCGGACTGGACCGTGAACCCACCCCGGATGAAATCGGAGGAGGAGCCACTGCAAACGGAATCACATCCATTATATCAGCCGTGCTTAACAGCTTCCCCACCGCCACATACAGCCAGAACTCCGGTATCGTGGCTCTGACCAAAGTGTGCTCCCGTTTTGTAATTCTGGTTGGCTGCGGAATCCTTTTCCTGGCCGGTCTCTGTCCCAAGGTAGGAGCCGTGCTGTCCACCATCCCCAACTGTGTGATTGGCGGCGGTACCGTGGTCGTATTTGCAATGATTGCCACCTCAGGCATGAAGCTTCTTGCCAAGGCCGGGTACTCCAACCGGAACTGCCTGATTATAGGCGTATCCCTGGCATTCGGCCTGGGCACCCAGTTCTGCAAAGGCGCCAGCGCCCAGTTCCCTGCCGGAATCGCTGCAATGCTGGAGGAGAACAGTGTTATTCTCACATCTTTGCTTGCGATTATTCTCAATCTGGTGTTTCCAAAGGATCCGGTTGTGGCGGCAGAGAAGGAGGGCAAGGCGCAATAACTGTTATGACAAAAATAGCACCCTCTCCGGTGCTATTTTTATTTACACGTTATTCCTTCTCCTGATAACTTTCATCTTGTTTTCCACTCAAACTCCGCCTATGCTAATCTGACCAGATAATAGGCCAACGGTACTGCCAATACGTAAGAGGTCCAGTGTACCTGCCTGATTCTGCCCGCACTTACCATGACAATAATATGGGCAATGATTCCCAGGCTCAGTCCGGTAGCCAGGTTATACGTATATGCCGTGCCTACAATGGCGATGAACGCAGGCAGATACTCAACCGCGCTGGTATAATCCAGGTCCTTCATCCCGGTCAACATGGATACGCCGATAACCACAAGGGCTGCGGAATTTACGGCATTGGGCACCATCAGCGCGATTGGTGTAAAGAAGAGGGACAGAAGGAAGAAGGCAGCGCAGCTCACGGATGTAAGGCCGGTACGTCCCCCTGCCTCAATACCGGCAGCAGACTGAACATAGGTAGTCACTGTGCTGGTTCCCATCACGGTGCCTGCTACGGTCCCCACTGCGTCCACAAGGAACGGCTTCTTCATGTCCGGCAGATTTCCATCTTCGTCCAACAGTTCGGCCTTTCCCGCGCAGCCAAGCAGAGTCCCTAACGTGGAAAAGAAGTCATTGACAAAAAACACTAAAAGAAAAGGTATATACGCAATTGAAAGTGCGCTCCTTATGTCCAGCTTAAAGGCAATGGGCATAATAGACGGCGGCATGGAAATAAGATACTCCGGAACTCCCGTAAGTCCCATAGGAATGCCGATTATGGTTCCGGCCGCCATGGCAATAATAATTCCGGCCTTCCATCCCCTAACAGTAAAAACCAGAATCAGAACAAGAGTTATGGTAAACAGCCCCACTTCCCCGTTCATCACGTCCCCCAGGGCCAGGAAGCCGGAACCGGACAACGCAACCAGTTTAACATTGCACAAGCCTGTGGCTGCTATGAAAATGCCTACCACTGCTCCCAGGGTAATCTTCAGCCCTTTGGGCACAATGAGTATGATTTTCTCCCTTATGCCGCATACGGTGATCAGTACGAAAATCATACCGGATATGAAATTGATTCCCAATGCGGTCTGCCAGGTAGCGGCGCCGGAGGCAACAATGGAAAATGCAAACAGTCCGTTGGTTCCCATGGCAGTGGCCAGAGCAAAGGGTATATTACAGTAAAGCCCGCATAATGCGGTAAAAATAGCGGCTGTCAGCAGAGTCACAGTTGCCATGGCCCCTTTATCCATGCCTGCTCCCGCCATAATGGCCGGATGTACCGCAACCAGAAATACCATGGTCATAAAGGTGGTCGCGCCTGCAAGAATTTCTGTTTTTATACTGCTTCCCCGTTCACTTATCTTAAAAAAACGGTCAATTTTGTCCGTTAAGTTCATTGCTGTTCCATCCATAATCCATTCCCTCCTGGTTTAACCAAAACATCTGCATTATCAATGTGCATCAAGCCTTGTACCAGAAAGCAAAACCGTTCTGAAGCTTAAAAGCGCTTTCTCAGTATCTTATAATTCAGCTTTCCCGATTTCAGGTACAGTGTTGCGTGAAGCACAGTGGTATGGTCATAATTGAAACCTGTGTCTTCAAGACACAGGACAGGAGTATCCGCTGATATCTGCAAAAGCCGGGCAATATTTTCACCGGGCAGCACAGGAATGATATCTGCCAACACACAGGCAATGGAATCATTACAGCACTGTTCCATAAAATCAAAATGAGAGGAAGCGCGGAGTTGTTCCATGTGCTGGGCGCCCTTTTCCGCCACGGTTCCGGCAAAACGGTCAATACAATACGCCACCGGATCATTATCCGCGTAAAATACCTTCTCCACAAGAAGATACCGCTTTTCCTCCGGTCCCAGAACAGGGTCCTCCTCCTCCACAAATTTTATCTGAAGGGTCTCGAATCCCGGTTCATAGCCTTCCTCGGCTATCATCTGGGTCAGCTCCGTCTCCAGGTCCAACCTGCATGTGCTGTTTACTATTTTTGGATTTACAATGGTTCCCTTGCTGCGCCTTCTGCTGATATATCCCTCTTCCTCCAGTACCGTCAGGACGTCCCTGAGTCCGTTCCTGCTTACCCCCAGCTGCTGAGCCAGAACTTCCTCTTTTGGAAGCTTTAACAACTCATTGCCATGAATACTCTCCTTTATGTTTTCAAATAACGCATACTTTATTTTCTGTGAAAGCTGCCGGTTATCCAACTGCCTAATTGAACGTAATTCCTTCATGAACGAACCCCCTGTATCAAATGATGGTTTCAATTATAGCATTTTTTTGATGCACCAACAACCGGCAGCCGTACTTTATCATAACCCCTGTTCTGATTTCCACCGGTCAAACAGAGGCAGGTATTTGTCCCCTTTTATGGAGAATTTAAAGGCGTTTCTGGCCATGTCAATCAGTTCCTGTTCCGTAAACCCCATCAGGTCAACGGCCTTTTCATAATTTTCATTCAGATTATCGCTGCAGGGCGGGTTATCTGAATTAATGGAACAAGGAATTCCCCTTCTAAGCATCTCCATGGCCGGATGTGTCTCAAAGCTTTCCACATTTCTTGAACCAACATTGGCTGTAGGGCAGATGGTACAGAGGATTTTATGTTCCGCCAAATATCTTACCAAATTTGGATCCTTCACAGTCTGGCATCCATGATCAATCCGCTTTACATGAAGAAGTTCCAGCGCATCCCATATATTCCGGTACCCATCCTGAACCCCTGCGTCTTCTCCAGCATGTGCCGTCAGGAACAGCCCCATATCTTCTGCCAACCGGTAACTCTCCACATGTTTGCGACACGGATGCCCCTTCTCCTCGCAGTCCATTCCCAGACCATCTACATAATCCAAATATTTCTCCAGCTTCTTTACGAAGTTTACACATTGCTCGGAAGGAAGAGTTCTGTCCAGACCAGCAATATACACCAGTTCCACTCCCAGCTCATCTATGGCCCGCTTTTTCGCGGTTATGTAACCATCCATCACCACTTCAATGGGAATTCCCCTTTCTTCATTCAGCGGGTAGTCCAAAAACAGTTCCTGATAGATTATATTTTGTACTTTAGCCTGTTTGGCCAACTCCATTACCACTGCTTCGTAATCCTCTTCATGGATACAGACAGAATTGATTTTCCGGTTACAGTACATAAATCCATTAAGCCCGTATGTTCCTTTCGTGTCCTTTATCCATTGGCGCAGCCCCTGGGCCGTATCACAGGGCAACTTGACATGGTTCTTTTCTGCCAGCTCCAAAGCCAGATAAAGTGGTATAGAACCTTCAATATGGATGTGGTTTTCTGCTTTTGGCATGGATGCAATCATTTTCTTCTGAAATGGTTGAATCACGGTAAATCCTCCTTTTGTCATTTATTTAGTATAAGGTAGAACCTAGTTCCTAATATTATAATAAAATAGTGTAGGCGTTTTGTCAATACCTATTATCTGTAACACAAAAACGCTATGGAATCATTCCATAGCGGCGTATGTTTATTATCTTCGTTTTTTTATAAAACCAAATTTTTCGGCCAACGTTCCAGCCAACTCCACAGCCATCACCAAAAAAGTGCTCACTGTATTTTCCTCGTACACACCATAACAAAAAATCCGCCACAGTCAATGCCATGACGGATTCCCCCCTAATACCAATACGCCTCCTCTGCGCACTGCCTAATTCTCCATCACCTCCTGATACGTGGCATGGTTCTCCAGCGCCTCAGTCATGGCCGCCATCCGTGATAAATCACCCATTAGAATCACACCGCTCATCCGGTTATTCAGGAAATAGTATTTCCGGTACTGTTCCTTACCCATATCCCTGAATTCCACTGTCTTATAATAGAGGTTCGGGTTTCTTCCGTTGTCGCCCGCGGCAAACAGGGCGGTATTCATGCCGTGGAAGGTCAGGGCCGCAGGTACAGGCATGTATTCCAGACTGTCCCCGGCCGCGTTGGCGCCCGCAGTCTTGCCCTGTTCCACAGCCTCGGGCCAGATGCCGTAATTCCCATCATGGTACTGTGCACAGTCGCCGCAGGCATAGATGCCGGAAACCGAGGTCTCCATGCGCTCGTTGACAACCACTCCCTTCTTTGTCTCCAATCCCATCTTCTTTGCCAGCTCTATGTTGGCGCGGATGCCTGCGGACACAATCACCATCCCGGCTTCCACCACTTCCCCTGTTTTCAGGCGGACACCGCTCACATGGCCGTCCCCCTCGATGGCTTCCACATTGACGCCGGTGCGGATCACCACCCCGGCTTTGGATGCTATTATCTTCAACTGCTCCCCGGAGCTCTCATCCAGCTGACGTCCCATCAGGGATGGAGCCATTTCAAGCACCGTCACCTCAAGACCGGCCTTCTTAAGCTCCCACGCTGCTTCCAGTCCCAGAACGCCGCCTCCGATGACCACGGCCTTCCCCGTGCTCTTCATCAGAGTCTCCACCCTTCTGACATCAGAAAGCCGTCTGATTGCCGCCACCTCCGGTAATCTGCTTCCTTCCATCGGCGGAATAAAGCATTCACTTCCCAGCGCGTATATCAGCTTCGTGAAACGCAGCTTTGTTCCGTCGTCAAGAAGCGCTTGCCTGGCATCCGTATCCACGCTCTCCACCCGTTTTCCCAGCATCTGGTGCACCTGATTTTCCTCATACCACGGGGCATCCACCATAGCTATCTGCTCCGGCTCCAGGCCTGCGACCAGGGATTTGGTCAGCATGGGACGGTTGTAGGACGGATAGGGCTCCTCAGATACCATAATAATCCGTCCTGTGGCATCCCTCTCCCGGATGGCTTTGGCAGCATTAAATCCGGCTGCGCCGTTACCGAGAATCAGATAGTCGTTTGCCGTGTTATTGGTAAAATCATTTGCCGCATCCTCCACCGGCACAAAGTTCTCCCGGCCCACGCCGCAGACAGGACAAATCTCGATGGAGGAATCAAAAATCTCCCCGCAAACCAGACATTTAACCAGCCTCCTGCCGCCCTTTGCCGCCGCTGTCCCCGGCTTCTTGGACTGTACCAGACACCCGAACTGATATCCGAACTCATAGGCACCCACCAAATCTGCATCCGAGGGTTTAAACCTCACCTTAAATCCGTCTACCACCTTCATTTTCAACTGTTTCAAGCGCTCCGTGATATGGGGTACGCCCTCGCCGCTCCAGCCGTAACTGCCGAACGCTCCCGCATATTTTCCGCCGTGGGTCACGCTGAACATGCCCAGCGTCAAATCCCATATAGGACGCAGCGCCTCGGCAATGATGGTGGGCGTGCCAAACAGCATTCCGTCTGCAAACTGCAACTCCTCCTGCACCTTCGCCGCATCGGCCGTCACCATATCGTAGCTGCGCACGTCAATATCACCGCTGTCGGCAATTCCCTGCGCAATCTTCTCCGCCAGCATTCCCGTATACCCGTAGGCGCTTACGTAGGGGATGATAACAGTCTTCTTCCTGTTCGGATTCACCACTGAGGACCATTCCCGGTAAAGGGCCATCACCTGCTTAATTCTGTCCCCCACCAGCACCGGGCCGTGGCCCGTGCACACCATGCTGATATCCAGAGACTCCACCCGGTCCAAAGCCTTCAGCATAAACGGTTTATACGGTCCGATAATACAGTCAAAATAGTAGCGCAGCGCCTTTAAATAATCGTCCTCATTCTCAATCTTATCCGACACCACCTCTTTCAGGCAGTAGTGGGAGCCAAAGGAATCACAGGTCACCAGAATCTGCTCCTCCTCGATAAATGTGTACATGGTATCCGGCCAGTGCAGATTGGGAACCAGCATAAAATGCAGTGTCCGCTTACCAATGGTCATCCGCTGGTCGTCCTTCACCGCAATGCTGACAAAGTCCCGGTTCACGATTTCTTTTAAGAAACTAATGGCACAGGGAGTGGCCAGTATCTTCATCTGGGGACTGTAATCCAGCAGCCGTTCCACACTCCCCGCATGGTCCGGCTCCGTGTGGCTGGTCACCAGATAATCAATCTTAGTGACATCTATGACCTCTTTTAATTTTTCCAGATAATCGTCAAAAAACCTGGCCTTTGCCGTCTCAAACAACACCACCTTATCCCCTGTTTTCATCACATAGGAATTATAGGTGGTGCCAAACTCCGTATACATCACAATGTCAAACACACGCAGCTTGTCGTCAATAATACCCGTCCAGCAGAACCCGTCTCTCAATTTAATCGCTTCCATGGTCAGCACCTCTCCTTTACATACATTTATTATAGGGCATATGTTATTTTATGATTCCACTTTAACGCAAATCCCACCCTGTGTCTATTGCATTTGCCACATATTGGCAAACAATTGTCAATCTTTTTCCGGAATCTGCCCAGCTATTTTTTGAGAACTCTGCCTCTCACAATATCATGAAATCATTTTAATTTCGTGTCATAAATGATGCTTCTGATTTTGAACTCAAAAGGCGCCCCAGCCAAGCTGGAGCGCCCTTACATGCGTCACTATTTGGTTATAAATACTTTATCCTCTGTTCCAGCCCTTTCTTTATCAGCTCCATATCCGATGCAACATAAAAACAGCCAATGCCATTTTCTTTCCCGCGTTCTATTTCCTCCTCTGTAAAGGTTTTATCCAGTGCAGTCTTTCCCGCCCCAATAATTTTCTGATAGATATTCATTTTTAACCTTTGGACATCTATATTATGAATATCTCCCGGAACACCACAGGCATATGTTAAATCCATTGTCCCAACCGACAGAAAATCCAGCTCCGGTATTTTTAATATCTCATCCAAATCCGCAATAGCCGTTGCCGTCTCAATGATCGCGCCGATGATTGTACTCCTGTTCTGCGCTCTAGGGAATTCAGAGACCCCCGTCCCGCTCAGTCCGTAATGATTATTTCTGGATTCCGTACTCACTCCCCGCTCTCCCACAGGCGGATACTTGACAGCTTTTACCAACTCTCTTACCTGGGACGAGTCAACTGTATCCGCCAAAAGGATTCCGCCCGCTCCGCCGTCCATAAGCCGTCCAATCTTTTCCCTGTCAATTTGCGACACCCGTATGAGGCAGGGACATCCATAGCAGCCGGCGGCCCTGATTATGTGAAGCATGGTTTCCTCATTAAACACATAGTGTTCCTGATCGATCACAAGCAGATCCACACCTTCCCCAGCCATCACCTCCGCAATGGACGGGTCCGGTATTCTTAAGAACGCACAGGCAATCCTTTGATGTTTCATCATTTTCTCTTTCACATCTGTCATTATTTTCATTGACCGTTCCATCCCTTCAGAACAACACAGGCCGGGGCCGGCACATTCTGTCTGCTGCAAACCTTCCCCAGATGCCCCGATTCCTTATTCCGTTCAATGACACAAAGCTCATTCGAATCCTTGTTGGCCACAACGATGGCCTCTTCTCTGATTCCAAAGCAGATATGTCTGGGCCCCTTTCCGCCGCAGTCAAAGTATCCCAAAACTTCCAGTCTGCCTGTTTCTTTTGAAATAGTAAATGCGCTGATTGTATCATGCCCTCTGTTGGATGAATACAAAAATCTGCCGTCACCGGAAATAATCAATTCAGCGCAGTAGCTGATACCATGATACTCTTTGGGCAGTACAGAGATAGTCTGCGTCTGCTGGAAGGTTCTGTCTGAAGAGTTATAGTCATAAACATAAATATGATTCCCAATTTCAGTCAGCAGATACGCCACCGGCAATGATGGATGAAAGACCAGATGCCGTGGGCCTTCTCCCGGCTTCACATCCAAAGAGGGCTGTTTACTGTTAGGGCTTAAAATTCCGCTCCCCCTGTCAAAATCATAATTCATGACTTTATCGGTTCCTAAATCCGGCACCAAAACTCCCTTTCCATCCGGAGTATACCTGGACGAATGTGCATGAGCGCTTTCCTGACGGCGGGGCACCACGCTATGACCCTGATGGAATATCTGTTGTGTGGGAACCATTCTCCCATCTGACTCATACCGGGCAACCAGCACACTGCCGCTTAAGTATCCCGCCCCTATCACATAATTTCCAACAGGGTCGGTGCAGATATGGGCGCATTTTGCTCCCTTTGCGTTTACCGCATCCGCCAGTGATAAGCTTCCGTCCTCATGGATGCGGTAAGAACGAATGACCTGATAATCTTTTCTTTCATTTTCCGCAAACAGCAGATTATCTTTTATGGCCAGGAATGCCGGATCAATCTCATCCCCGCCGAAAACCCCCAGGGGATGAAGTTTGTTGGTTTCCTCGTCCATGCGGTATATGTATATCCCTTTACTTCCCGTCACTTCCAGATCACTGTGCATTCCTCCGGTGTACGTACCTGTGTATAAGTAATACGTCATATTCTCTTCCTTATTTTCAATATTCATCGGCCCATTTCCATTCGCTTTTTTTCTTTATGTAACCCCATGTATAAGCGTCTGTTCCTGCCTCGCCTATACTTTCCGGGAATCCCGGTATGGTCAGCCCGCCATCCACCAGCAGAGTTGCTCCGGTAATGTAGGATGCTTTTTCTGATGCCAAAAATGCCACTGCCTCAGCAATATCCTTGGCATTTCCTTTTCTTCCCAGCGGAATTCTCTCCGCAAACGCCTCCTTTGCGTCTGCCACTTCAGCAGGCATTCCGGATTCCAGCAATTCCTCCCTTGTACGAACCGCAATTGCTCCAGGCTCCACAGAATTGACCCGGATGCCAAAAGGGGCCAGGTCCAGGCAAAAACATTTAGTCATCTGATTGATTCCCGCTTTAAATCCGCTGTATAGGCCCGCATTTGGCATAGCCCTTTCTGCGCGCATGGATGATATCATAATAATATTACCGCGGACCTCATGCTTTGCCATATATCTTGCGGCCTCTCTGGTACATAAAATAGCGGCTCGCAGATCGGCTCGCATAAGCATATCCATTTCGCCGGTATCAATATCCAGGATACTGCCTCCCAATCCAGGACGGATCGCATTGTTGACCAGCAAATCCACACCTCCCAGTTTATCTATGGATTCATGGACAAAACATTCCGCAGCCCCTTCCTCTTCAAATACGGCCCGCATAACATGACATTCTCTTCCAAAACGTTCCCTGATCTGCCTGGCTGTTTCCTCGGCACAGTCCGGCCTGTTTGCGTAACTGATTGCCAAATCATATCCCTCTTCGGCCAGCTTCACAGAAATCCCTGCCCCAATCCCTCTTCCGCCTCCGCTGACAATAGCTCTTTTCTTTTCCATATCCTAACCCTCCCTGAATCTGTATTTTTTAATCAATCCACGTATTTCTTCCTGGTTCATCAAGGCCTGTATCAACAGTACGGCCAGTAATACAATTCCAATAATAGCCCTTTCCCAATAGGCATTTAAAAAATTCTGCAATTTGAAAATATTAGACAAGATCGCCACTACCATAGCCCCGAACATACAGCCGGAAAAGGTTCCTTTTCCTCCGCTCATGGATATCCCTCCGATGACCACAGAGGCAATGGCCAGCATATCATATCCGTCGCCAGCCCCGGCAGTCGCAGCGCCTGTCCTGGCCGCCACATTAATTCCTGCCAGACAGGCCAATACACTGCAGATGATATGTGCCGTTATCCTGGACTTAAACACGCTGATCCCCATCATCCGGGCTGCATCCTCATTACCGCCCACCGCGTAAACGCTCCTTATAATAGGAATCCGCCGGATGGAAAAAGCGCATATTCCAAATATGGCCATTAAAAACACAAAACCCAGCGGAAGCAAATTAAACAGCATTCCATGTCCCAGATATTTCATAATAAGACTGTCCGTACTTATTTTCAGCGTGATTCCATTGGTTAAAACCAGAATAAGCCCCTTTATCATAAGCTGCATGGAATAGGTTGCTATCATTGGCGGGAATTTTACTTTTGCAATGAGATATCCGTTTATCGTGCCCACGGCAACACCAAAGAGTACAGCTGCGGCCAATGCCAGCGCAAAGGAATAGGGCAGCAGCCAGACTGTTATATAACCTGACATGGCCACCGTGGCCGCAACGCTCAAATCAATGGATCCGCTGATTATAACAAACGCCATCCCATAGGCAAGCAGCGCGTTCGTTACAGTCTGGCGCAGTATGTTTTGCATGTTTGAATGACTAAGAAACAATCCGGGATTAAAGACAATCCCCACGCAAAATACCAGTACCAGCGCCAGCACTCCTGAAGATACATGAAAACCGGCCTGTGTGCATCTTTTTTTACTTAGATTCATCCCTTTATGCCTCCTTCATTTTCTTCAGATTTTGAAATACCACTGCTGCAATAATAATGGCTGCTGTTATAATATAAGACCATTGTTCGGAAATGTTATTCATATTAATCATAATGGTAATAATCTGTAAAATAAATACACCAAAAACCGTGCCCACAAAATTCGGCCTTCCGCCTGTTATCGAAGTCCCGCCTATTACTGTTGCCGCAATTGCGTCCATCTCCATCAAAATCCCCAAAGCCATAGGATCTGCGCTGGACACGCTTCCCGCGTCAAATATGCCTGCCATTGCGGTCAGCAGATTGCAGATCACATAAGCTGTCACGGTATAAAAAACAACACGTATCCCTGATTTTTTTGCCGCGTCCAGATTATCGCCGCACGCTTCTATGTAAATACCAAAAGGAGTTTTCCTGACCACCAATACTGCTGCCGCCAGTGGAATCAGAACCAAAAACAGCTGTATCGGAACCACACCGCCAAAGAACTTCATATAGCAAACCTCTTTCAGCCATGGGCTGCGAATCCTCACCGTGGCTCCATTGGTCAGAACCTTGGCCAGGGCACGCAGAATATACATCATCGCCATTGTGGCTATCATTGGCTGGATTCGAAACCTTGCCACATTTACGCCATTGATCATTCCAATTACAAAAGCAGAGAAAAGAACAACGATAAATGAAACTGCCAATGACTCCGTACTGCGCAGAACCAATGAAAACAGCACAGCATTCCACGCAAATCCGCTTCCCAGTGATATGTCAATACCGCCGACAGCTATGACAAACGTTGTGCCGATGGCAACCAATACCAGAGATGTGCTTTGAGTCAGTATGCTTCTCACCGTATACCAGCTGGCAAAATTCCTGGTAAAAAAACAGTTCAGCAGAAACAAGAAGACAAATACCAATGGGGTTGACAATGTATTTTTATATTGTTTCAGCCTATTCATGATCCGTCTCTCCTTCCTGCGTCCGGCTGTCCGCGATTAAGTCCATAATATGTTTCTGGGTAATATCCCCACCGGTTAGCTCCCCTACGGTTTTTCCTTCCTTAATCACTGTTACCCTGTCACAGATGCTTACCACTTCAGATAAATCAGAGGAGATAAAAATAACTCCAATTCCCTTTAAGGCAATCTCGCGGATCAATGACATAATTTCCTGTTTTGCACCCACATCAATGCCTCTGGTAGGTTCGTCCAGTATCACCAGCTTAGGCCCTGTGGCCAGGCCTCTGGCCAGCAGCACTTTTTGCTGATTCCCTCCTGATAAATATTTAATTCCCTGTTCATGGGAAGGAGTCTTAATTTTAAATCTTTCAATGTAATGATTTACCAGATTTCTGCACTTTTTTTCATTAATGAACCCATACCGCGCTATTTTATCTGTGCTGCATAATATCATATTGTTTCTAACCGACATGTTGGGAACTATACCATCTACCCTTCGGTTCTCAGTACAAAACACTATTTTTTTACGCCTTGCCTGCACCGGTCCGGATATGGATGAGGGTTTTCCTTCCAGATACATGACTCCTCTGTCCATCTTTCTGCATCCTGCTATTATCTGTGCCGTTTCCGAGCGCCCGGATCCCAGCAAACCGGCAACTCCAAGTATCTCTCCCGGATAAACCTTCAGGTTAACATCCCACACCCTGGGAAGGCTTCTGGCGTGCTCAAGCTCTGCAAGAGGTATATCTTCTGATGAATACTTCTTGTCGGATGGTATTCTTATACTGCCTTCCACCTCCCGCCCCACCATCAATGTCACCAGTTTGTTCTGGTTTATGCTGCCAATCTCATAGGTCCCCACGCATTCCCCATCTTTTAATATGGTTACGGAATCACAAATCTGGAATATTTCCTCTAAACGATGGGTTATAAAAAGAAATGATACGCCCTGGTCCTTTAGTTTTCTTATGATGGAAAATAATATCTCCACCTCTTTTTTGTCCAGGGACGAGGTAGGCTCATCCAGTATCATAAGCTTGCAGTCTTTTCGCAATGCGATGGCAATGGAAATCATCTGCTGCGCGGCTGCCCCCAATTTGGAAAGTTCCATATGGGGATCCATAGATAATCCCAGCCTGTCCAGCAATCTAGCCGCCTCCCCATCAACCGCTTTCCAGTCAATGGCAATCCCTTTCATGGGGTAATCTTCCAAAACCAGATTTTCCGCCACAGACAGATAGGGAATTAAATTTAATTCCTGAAATACAGCCCTGATACCTGCATTTTGCGAATCGTATGTGCTATGAAACCCAACAGGCTTTCCTTCAAATAGAATTTGACCGCTGTCGCTAGTATATACTCCGGTCAGGATTTTGATTAAAGTTGACTTTCCCGCCCCATTTTCACCGCTTAAAGCCCGGACCTCCCCTTTCTTTACGGTAAACGATATCTTATTTAATGCCTTTACTCCGGGGAAGCTTTTGCTCACCCCCTGTATATCTAAAATATTTTCCTCTTTTATCCCCATATTGTCTCCTTCGCAGTATCTTCGGATTGGAATATATTAGAAAATAATCTTTCCGCTGTCCAGTTCATCCTGTGCGTTCCCCGGATCGCACATCCGCAGCTTCAATCCCGTAATCTTTGGATAATCCTCACCCTCCAGATATTTTGTATAATTGTCATAAAGTCCATAGACAATGGCTTCCGGATCAATAATCAGGCAGCTGCTTAATTCACCATCCAGTATAGACTCACACATTTCCATGGAAAGATCGATGCCGCAGGTCATTACATCTTTCCCCGGCTCCAGGCCAAACTCTTTTACCGCTGCAATAGCGCCCAGGATCATCTCGTCATTATGGGCATATATTACATCCACTCCACCCTGAGTGGCCTGAAGCACATTGAGCGTCATTTGCTGGGCGTCAATTCTGCTGCAATTAGCACACTGTGTAGATACAAATTCATGATCCGGTCTCTCAGCCTCAATTGTCTCCACAAATCCCTGCCCCCTGTCCAGGGACCATGACTGGGACATGGAACCAGTCAGATGAAGAATCCGCATGGTACCTTCATTTTTATAGTTCTGACTGACCCAGCGTGCCACCTCGGCTCCCTGATCATAACATTCACCGATTCCAAGAAACAGATAGTCCGTTCCCGGCTCATACCCGTCCGCTTTCGCATTAAATACAACCATATCAATGCCAGCCGCCTTCACCTTATCCATAACCGTACTGCATGCAGATGAATCCACCGGGTTAAAGAAAATCGCATCCATTCCCTGTGCAATCAGATCCTCCACATCAGCTACCTGCTTTTCTACATTGTTGTCTGCATTAAGAAGGGTTACCTGGTATCCATAATCTTTGCCAATCTTTTCAAATGCCTCTGCCTGGGAAACATTAAATCCAGCGCTGACCTCAGCGTATGAAATCCCCACCTTCCTGCCCGTGTCAACCTGTGTATCTGATTCCGGTTTTGTCTCCATATCCTTGTTTTCTCCTGCAACAGACACAGACGTCTGTTCCTCCGGTGCTTTTTCTGTTTCTAAAGAACAGCCTGCCAATCCCATTGCTAAAATCCCCGCCAACAATACTACTGTAAATTTCTTCATTCCTCTTCTCCTTTTTCGTCTGTTTTTACTGCCAAGATACCATCTCTTCGTTACCAATACGTTTTTTCGTGCAGAATCCATACACATCCTCATCCGATTCCACCGTCATATCTGTCAGCCCAGGTAATGTAATTCCTCCGTCAACTGTCAGATTAGCGCCCGTTATATAAGAGGCCTCCTCCGACGCCAGCCACAATACGGCATTGCCAATCTCCTCTGCCATCCCCTGTCTTCTCAAAGGAATTTGCTGCCTTGCAAATGTTTCTCTGTGTTTCACCTCTGATTCTTTGACCCTGTTCTCTTTGACAGCATCTTCCGAAAGCGTATCAATACATCCAGGCAGAACACAGTTAATGCGGATCCCGTACGGCGCCGCGTCCAGGGCTGCGTTTGCGCTGCTTCGCAGAATAGCCGCCTTTATTCCTCCATATAGTGAAAATTTCTGATGTGAGCTGACAGCGCTCTCCGAATCAATATTCACAATCGACCCTTTGCAGTTATTCTTGATCCAATACCGAATGGCATCCCTCATAATCAGCATATATCCCCTGTAATTTACGGACAGAACTTCATCAATATGTTCCGCCGTATATTCATACTGATACATCCTGGGAGGCATGATTGCGGCATTATTTACAACCAAATCCAGTCTGCCCATTTGTCCGGCCGCAGTCCACACCACACGTTCCACCTCCGCGGCATTGCGGAAATCAGCCTCTTGTATAAAGCACATCCTCCCCAGTTTCTCCACTTCCCGTTGTACCGTCTCTGCTTTCAGACGACTGAAATAGTATGTAAAAAAAATATCATATCCTGCCCGGGCAAGCCTTAAAACAATCCCCCTCCCAATTCCCCGTTCTCCGCCAGTGACCAAAGCAGCTTTTCCTGTTTCATCATAATGAACCATTCACTGTTTCCTCCTCCATTCTTTCATGAAATACTTTTATCATTGTATTAATTGAGAAACGCCAGCGAAGACGCTTCCTGAACCGTCACAGTATCACATACCCCTCCTATTTCTCCTAAAGCACTGTTATATTCAAGAGATACCACCTCTCCGTCTCCTTGATTGCAGACAACTATGTAACGATTATCCGGTGTAAATTCAAAAGCCCTGGGGCAATGGCCGCCGCTGGAAAAGCTTACCGGATTGGAGAGTGTACCTGTCCCGGAATCAATATCCAGGCGTATAATCCTGTCATATCCCTGCTCTGTAAAATACCCCCGCAAACTCGCAAACAAAAACCTTCCGTCCGCGGATACCTTAATTTCAGCGCCTTGAATCTCCGGTCCCTCATAAGTATCCCAAAAGCTTCGCGGTATAAGCTCTATCTTCTGCCGGCGCACAGACATAGGATCCGGCCCGTGAAACTCATAAAAATAAACCGCACATTCTAATTCCGCAAACAGGTAAAACCAATCGTGAACCGGATGAAACACGCCGTGCCTGGGTCCGTCCCCGGGATCGGCCTGATTCGTCCGCACCCTTTCCATGCTGCCATCTTCCTCATTCCATCTGATAATATGCAGCCGATCCGCCCCCAGATCAGGCACTGCAAAATACGTGCCGCTTTTATCAAACACAATCTGGTGGGGATTTGGCTGGGTTTGGCGCATTCTGGCACCCGCGCCTTCCGGCATCTTCAAGGTATTACTGAGCCCTTTCATATCTCCGCATTCATCCAGTGCACAGGCAATCACATCCGCGCTCTTCCAGCACGGTACAAGAACATATCCTCCACCTGGGGACAGTGCAATATGTACGCCTCCAGCTGAACCATATTTCATCTTGGAGCAAAGACACAGTCTCTCCGATTCCTCATCCAGCCTGTAATGCGCTATCTGCACTTCATCCAGGCGCTCACTGACCGCATACGCATGTCCATTTTTCAAACCGCTTATTACATATGTCGCATTCAGGCCGTCATAGGAAGAATGACACATCTTTAACTTCCCATTGCCATCCATACGTAAAAGGTGCAGTCCCATATCCCCTTTATACGTTCTATAGTCCAGTGTCCCCACCGCTATATATCGATCCATTTTTAAAACCCCCTTGCCAAAAATCCCGCGCTATGGTATAAATAAAAAGGTACACAAATAAAGCCTATGCCAATAGGGAATTATTTGTACCAGCCATTTATCTACTTGCACTAGATAAATGGCATTTTTGTTTTCTAACTGTTCATAATGATATGGAAAGGAATGATTTTCCTTGTACAGAGAATGGATGGATTCTTTAATCTCTCCAGCAGCATCTCCATGGCCGCTTTTCCCATCTCCCAGGGATTACGCTCCAAATAGCTGTAATTCAGCCCAAACATATCGAACTGTTCCAGCTTATCAAAAGCCATGCAGAAAATATCCTGTCCCAAAACAAGCTTTTCCTCCAGCACTGCTTTGAAAAATCCCTCTGTGGTAAAATTATTGCATGTAAAAATTGCCTGCGGCATCTTCCCATTCTTCAAATATTCTTTTGCTGTCCTGTATGCCCCCTCTCTGGTAAAGTCTCCTTCAAGAATAAAATTATCCCTGCGCTCAATTCCGTTTACCTCCAGGGCCTTACAATATCCACGAAACCGATCCCTGACGGTTTTGATCCTTCTGTCTCCCGTCAATATGCCAATCTCCCGGTGTCCGGCCTGTATCATCGCATCAACTGCCTTAAATGCTCCTGCAAAATTATCGAAAAATACCCCATCCCGTTCATCCAGTTCTGCCGTTGCGTCCATGAATACGATTGGTATTTTTGTATTGTTCATTGCCTCACCAAATCTCTGGGAGCTTTGAAAATTATCAAAGTCAAGAGTAGGCGCAATTATAATACCCTGGACCTGCATCTCCTTCAGGCGTTTTAATGCCCGGATCTCTTTTTCAGGATTCCTGTCTGAATTATAGAATACCACGTCAATATCATACTGATCCGCGACAGAGGCAATCCCTTCAAAGGCACTGAGAAAATAGGGATTAGTCATCTCTGATACCACCACTCCAATTGTATGTATCCTCCGAATTCCCGCTTTTCTGGTGTTCTCCGGAATCTGGTAGTCAATATCCTTCAAAACAGACAGGACTTTTTCCCGCTTTTCTTTGCTAACATATCCGGATTCATTTATCACTCTTGAAACAGTAGCTTTTGATACATTAGCTCTTTTTGCAATTTCATCAACGGTCATGTTCCACCTCATATGTAACATTTGATTATATTTCATCATTTATTTCATGATATCACAGTTGTATCCATATGTAAATCGTGTTATTTTTACAAATTTTTATTTAATTTTTATACATTATACCCAAATTTATTTCAATACAATTAAGTTTTTTATGTTTTCAGCATTTCTAGTTCCGATTAGTTTCATATTATATTTCACATTTTGTTTCATATCTTGTTTTCATATATTGTTCCATACAACTTTAACTCATGATAAAAAACAGTAGTTGGGTATCACACATACCCTGGTGTCGTATTGACGTCAAAAGGCACCCCAGCCAAGCCGGAGCGCCCTTACATGCGTCACTATTCAATTAAAAATACTTCTTGCTTCCCCAAAGATTACTCTTCTTCAAATCCAGATACTCA
>ERZ894236.1071-NODE-1071-length-23113-cov-33.5636_pt1 | contig 23113 bp, 24 predicted proteins | sample MGYA00380297_ERZ894236 | MGnify/ENA primary metagenome ERZ894236 (study PRJEB32331, sample SAMN06328420) | human gut metagenome | biome: human gut microbiome; feature: stool | host: Homo sapiens | collected 2014-08-04 ... | reverse complement strand
GCAAGGTAGCCACTGCATGGCACACGCTGGGCTTTGACACCTCCATGTGCCGGGCCACATCTACGGAGCGTACCATACCGCGTTTCTTTTGGAGAACAAGGATGGTTTCCAGGTAGTCCTCCCCGGACGCATGAAGTTTGTTCTTGCTGCTCATTATGCCAGCTTCCAGTTTTTAATAGATTTCTCTTTTTCCCACATAGTTTGATAAAGCGGCACGGTCTGCAACAGTTCTTCATGTTTCCCACAGCCTTGCAATATGCCGTCAGATAGGACAAGTATCTGATCTGAATTTTGGATATAGGACAAAGTGTGTGATACAAGGAACACCGTCTTGCCCTTAATCATTTCTTCTATGCCCTTCTGTATTGCTACGGCATTTTCGGCATCCAGACTGGACAGCGCCTCATCTAAAAGAATGATCGGGGAATCTTTCAAAATTGCCCTCGCAATAGCGACGCGCTGACGCTCTCCACCGGAAAGGCTTGCGCCGCCCTCGCTGATAACCGTTTGATAGCCCTGTGGGAGCTTTTCTATAAATTCGTGACAGTGAGCCTTTTTTGCCGCCTCTACCACCTGCTCGTCCGTTGCGCTCTGGTTTCCCATTCGGATATTATTCATCATGGTATCCTGAAAAAGATATACTTCCTGAAAAACGACACTCACATGACGCACCAGATCACTATGCTTTAATGTTGCCGCATCTTTCCAATTCAACAGAATCCGCCCGTTTTTCGGCGTCACGAATCCCGGAATTAAATTAAGGAGAGTGGATTTGCCGCTTCCAGAAGGACCCACCAATGCAGTGATCGTTCCGGGTTTAGCTGAAAAACTTACATGACTAACTGCGTCACGCTTTCCATCATAGCTAAACGATACATTTTCAAACCGTACATCGGCTTGTGTATCTGCAAACTGTGTAGTTCCCTGTTTTTCATTTTCGGTCGGCAGGTTGTTGATTTCTGCTATATTATCCAACGATGCGTTTGCAAGATTCATCATGGCAAAGGAACCCATCAGAGCTTCCAGCGGACGGTAAAAAATAATACCCATGATTGCAAAAAACAAATAGGTTGCCGGGGCTAATGAACCAGAACGAACCATTGCAATGCCAACACCCAAACTCAAAAACAGGCCCAGATTCAGGCAGATTTTATAACCCATGCTCCAATTCGTCAGCGTCGCTTCATAACGGTCAGAAGCCGTGCAATATCCGTTCACCTGCTTCTCCACGAGCTTACCGGATTGCTCCAGCCGGTATGCCTTGATCGTTTCCATGCCCTGTACATATTCCAGCGTGGAATCAATCATTGCCACCTGCGTATTTTTCTTCTGCTCTCCCAGTTGAACCATGCTCTTTTGAAACTGCTGGTAGAGGATATAGCCGGGGATGATCCCCGCAAACAGAAGAAGCGCCATACGCCAGTCCACACTAAGCAGCATCAGAGCAAATACAACCGTCATGATCATGCTGGAAACGAAACCGGCAATAATCTCCATGATATTCATTTCCACGAAACTTAAATCAGTTGTAAACAAAGATGTAAGCTGGCTGATCTTGTCTTTTGTAAAGTAGTAGAGCGGAAACTGTTTGATTTTCGCCGCAATCGAAAGACGTTCATCCCGCATCATGGCATAAGATACCGGGCGCTGTTTTGCAATCGTAAAGTAATAAAAAACAAAATGCAGGACAGTATAGACCAGAAACATAAGGCTATACTGCATCAGTTTTTCCTTTGTAAACGAGCCGCCCAAAATATCTTTTATCGCAAGGAACAGCATGAAATATATCGCGCCCTCACAAATTGAGGTCAACGCCTGAAACAGCCACGCAAGATAAAGCTGCTTTTTGCGCTCGCCTGCAAGGTCTAAGAATTTCCTTATCATAGCAATCATGCGTTTACACCTCCCATTTTCCATTGATCGGATTGTTCAAAGGCCGCCCACATATCCTGATACGGGGAGCAACGGTTTATCAATTCATCATGTGTGCCGCAGTCAATCACTTTGCCCTGTTCCAGAACCACAATCGAATCAGCTTCCTTGATACTGGAAAGACGGTGCGCTATTACAAGTACGGTTTTTCCCTCTGATAATTTAGCTAGCGCCTTTTGCAGTAAATCTTCATTGTCGGCATCAATGTAAGCCGTTGCCTCGTCAAGAATCACGACCGGCGCATTTTTCAGAATCGCCCTTGCCAATGTGATTCTCTGTTTTTCACCGCCGCTCAACTTGGTTTCCTTGTCTATCACTGTGTCATAGCCCTTTGGAAGCCGCATAATAAAGTCGTGACATACGGCATCCTTGGCTGCCTGCATCATTTCTTCCTCCGTGGCCTCTGGGTTTCCCATCATAATGTTATCCCGGATGCTCTTTTTGAACAGGAACGTATTCTGGGTCACAAAGGAAATCTGGGACATCAGATCGGATAGCGGAATCTGGTTCAGCGGTACGCCGCCCATACAAATCTGTCCCTCGGTTATATCCCAAAACCGGCAGATCAGGCTGGCCGCTGTACTTTTGCCGCTGCCGGAAACACCGGCGAGCGCCGTTACTTTTCCGTCAGGAACAGTAAATGAGACATCTTTTAATACCGGCTGTTCTTCCCCATAGGAAAATGTAACGTGTTCAAACGCAATCGTGTGGTCGGCAAGTTCTGCCTTTGAGGTCGTATCCGCCATTTCATCCAGCTTCAGAATTTCGTCTATCTTTTTTGCAACAGAGGCGTTCATGCCGATATAATCAAAGTTATTAGAAACAGTTTCCAACGGAATCAGCATGGCAAGCCCCATAAACAGATACATAATATAGCTGGCCGCTGTCACGCTGCCGGAGAGGTACATCAAACCGGCAAGCGGAAACAGGAACACAAGGTTGCTGTTTAAGTCGGTATGATTGAAAGCAACATATTTCAAGCAGCTTTGGAACCACTCTGTTACAACGGTGCTGTAAGTGCGGATGCTTTCTGACAGGCGGCCATAAGTGGATTCGTCGGCAGCAAATATCTTCAGTTCTTTCATACCGTTGACATATTCCACCGTCTTAACGCTGACATCGGCAAACGCCTGATTAAATTCGTCCATTTTTTTCATCTGAACGATAATCATAAGAATACCGACAAGAATAAACAGAACGACCGGAATCAGCATGATACCGGTTACCCTGATGTCCAATATCACCAGAAGGATTTCCATACACAGCGGTACAGCGAGGCCGGAAATAATCTCTGGAATGTTATGGGCGTAAAATGTCTCCAACTGTTCCATATTGTCCATAATGATCGTTTTGACCTGCCCGGATGCCGTTGTTTTCACATAGCCCATTGGTAAGCGGGCAATTTTACGGAACAGCTTTTTACGGGTTTCCCCCAATGTCTGGTAGGCTACCTTGTGAGAGATTTTTGTGCCGGTTCCAAACAGCAGATGTTTCAAAATGATTGCTGCGGCAATCAGGCACACATATTGAAAAAGATTCTCTGTCCGTTCATTCAGAAAACAGGTCACAATACCCCAAACGCCCAAATAGGGCAGGATGCCGCACAAAACAGACAGGACGCAACAGATTACTGCGCCAAGCAGACGACGCTTATTTTTCTTATCAATTAGTCCAAACAGGGCTTTTACATCATCCATTACAATTCATCTCCTCCTTGTGGAATAGTGAAATCCCAAAATCTGTCCGATATTCCATTTTGCCAACCAGATATAACAGTAGTTCCATGACTTTAATGCGCATAAGATAATTGCGGTACTGTTCCGGCAGCAAGAGCAGTTCGGTAAAAATATGCTCCACGCTTTTTGTCGCGGGTGCTATAAAGCAACCGCCCGCTGTAAAAAGCCCTTGAAAATCCATGTCCTCGTCAAACGCGATTGTCCCCAGCATGATATTCAGGCTGTTTATGATCTGCGGCAGATAAACCACCACTGAAACGCCAATAAAAGGTTCTTCCCCAAAATCACAGCTTTTCAGGTGGCTTGCACCATTGAAAACAGAAATATAATGGTCGCTCATAATCATCGCTGGCTGGTCGCTGAACAGCATATTCATTTGCCCATGAAAGCAATAGGTAACTTCAATAAAACGATCTTTACATTGGATATTCTTTTGAATTGGAGTTGTAATATAAACATTACTATAAACAATTTCAGCACCGGGCATCACTTCAAAACTCTGCATGGTGCCCTTCCCAAATTTCGGAGAAATTGTATATATCTTTGAATCTTTTTCAACGGAACAGTTACCGATCAGCTCATGGAAGAACAGAAGGTCATTTTCCATTCTCCGCAAAGTTCTGCCTCCTTTCTGACCGCAAGAAAAAATCGCGTAGCCGATGCAGATTGTCGGGGGAAAGTAGGTAATCTTCCTGCTGTTTTCCGTTATCCAAATGAATCACTCTTGTACAGGCTGCCGCTAAAAATTCGTAATCATGGGTTACAACAAAAATTACCTTTCCCATTTTAGAAAGCGTTTGAAATAGCCCCGCAACTTGAATCATGCTGTCATAATCAAGTCCGCTAGTCGGTTCATCAAAAATTAAAACGTCCTTACGGCATACCATACTGACTGCCACGGCCGCACGCTGCTTCTGACCCCCGGAAAGTGTATTGGGATGATGAGTACGGTACTCATAAATACCCAGCCGTTCCATTGCCTGTTTTGCTGCGTCCAGATCAGGATGCTTAATTCCAAATACACATTCCTTTTCCAATGTATCGGCAAATAACTGATAGCTTACGTCCTGCATCACCATATAGGAGCGTTTTAACCGGCTCTTTGCGTTCAGTTCTTTACCATCCCAAAGAATCTGCCCCGTATAGTTTGTGTGCAGGCCGCATAGTGTTCTGGAAAATGTAGATTTCCCGGCTCCGTTATGCCCGATAATTCCTATGATTTCTCCCGGCGCCGCACTCAAATTCAAATCGTCCAGAACCGACTTTTTCTTATAGAACAAGGATAAGTTTCTGACTTCCAAAATCGGCTTTTGAGAATTTTCAGCAATGGCCCTTGGCTGTACCTTTGACAAATCTAAAGCGCGAAGTCCCATACTGTGCCGCTGTTCTTCAGGAATAGAAAGAAACTGGCTCGGAGAAAACACAGCAGATATAGCCCCGTTTTCCATATACACAATGCGGTCAACTAATTCCCTCAGATAATAAATCCTATGTTCTGCAATTAGAATGGTCTTGCCTTGTTTCTTTAGGAGTTCAAGTGTACGCCGCAAATCCTCAATAGCATCCATATCCAGATTGGAAGATGGTTCATCTAACAAGTAAATACTCGGAGACATAGCATAGATGGACGCAAACGCCACCTTTTGTTTTTCACCGCCAGACAATTCAAATATGCTTCTCCCGGTCAAATGGGCTATATCCAAATCCGCAACTGTCTTTGAAATGCGTTCTTTCATTTTTTCCCTTGGATAAGCCAGATTTTCCATTCCAAAGGAGATTTCACTGTCTGTATCTACATTAAAAAATTGAGAGCGTGGATTTTGGAATACAGACCCCACATGCTCGGACACTTCATACATGGGATAATCCTGTATATCTTTACCGTCAACATAGGTTGTGCCGGTGACTTCTCCCGGATAAAAGTATGGAATCAGGCCATTTACAAGACGGGTCAATGTGGTTTTTCCACAGCCACTTCGCCCACACAACAGCACACACTCACCTTTGTTGATTGTTAAATCAACATCGCGCAGTCCGCCATTTTGTAATGATTCCTGATAGGTAAAGGAAACCTTGTCAAAACGAATCATTAGCCTGCACCCCCTTTCAATTTCAGCCAGACCGACACTGACATAAACAAAGTGAACAGGAGAAAGCATACGGCATCCGCAATACTAAAGTGGATTTCCTGCAAGCAGGTTCGGGGCTTCGGATTTTCCAGCCCCCTTGTAACAGCCGCCGCCGACAATTCATCCGCCACTTTCAGTGCTGACATCATCATCGGAACATAGATACATTCCACTGTTCGGGCCTGATGGGTCAGTAGACTTTTGACGGTTGGAGCGACATCGCGCATCCGCATGGCGTCTCTGATATAGCCCCAGTCCTCATGTACCATGGGGAAATAGCGGAGCATGACCGTCATAGGGATAACCATTGCTTTGGGCATGTGAATACGGTTCATGGCCGCCATAAATTCATTTACTCTTGTCGTGCTGACTAAAATACCTCCGAGCATGGCACAGGGAAAGATTTTACGGATAAATACGGTAAATGTTACAATCGCAATCTGCAAAGTCCCTGTCAAATAATTTGTTCCAATGATATGCAGAACAACCATTCCCGCATAGACAGCAGCCATTCTTACCGTAAACCGCTTTGCTCCTACAAGGATGCCGAGAATCACAACGCATACAACCAGCGCAATCTCATAGAGTAAAGAGGGCGCAAGGAACAACGCAACATTTCCGACGATCAACAGATATAGTTTTGTGCGAGGGTCTAAATGTAATGTGGCAAGTGTGTCCTTTGTTTGCAGTTGCATCTCCATTACACTACTCCGGCCTTTTCAAAATGCTTTTTCAATAGTTTCTGGCCTACAAGACCGCTGATAGCAGCACAGATTAACACGCCGATAATCATTGCCGGGAGCATCCAGTTTTGTGCGGTTGAAACCATTGTGTCCATATAGGTCTGCTCTGTTCCCTTTTCTACCAAATATTGCACATAGGCGTCGCGGTCAAACCAAAGCATACCGTAGGAGAAAACCGGGCTGAGAACAAAGATCATGTAAGACAGCAGGTTACGCCCTTTGTTTCTAAAGTTCCCGGAACCGGCCAGCAGATCGGCCACAACGCCGAGAATACAATATGCCAAACACATAGACCAGTACATACCGAGTACGAACAGTACACCTCCTACCAAAATACCGGTGACAATGATTGGGCCATGCTTCGGCACCTTTGCCAGTATCAGCATATAAACCGGGCCGCACAGCAGCGCAATAGACAGCGGGCAAAGGAAAGTCAGTACAGGGAAGAACCCAAAGATAGCCTCGCCAATCATGGCGCATACCATGTACAAAGCAGCAAGGATGCCGGTGGTAATCAAATCACGCACAGACAGCCCTTTTTTCATTTGTTGTGAATTAGACATTTTCAAAGTCCTCCTAATTATTATTTACTGGCAGAAGCCTCATTGACCTACGCACAAAATCGTGATAGAATTGCTGTGATTAGAGTCAGCTAACCAGCCAGTAATGTCATTCTACTCAGTGATTTTTTGGGTGTCAAATCCGGCAAAAAAGGTCAAAACAGGAGTTAAAAGTGGAAAAACAACCGGATATATCAGTGCTTTTTGTGGTTTTGCTGACAGCCTTTGCGACATTTTGGAGCATAAAAAAAGATACTGCGGATTATTCCGACTACATAAGAAACGGGGGTGAGCAGGATGCAGACCGATTCTACACAGGCCGCGCACGAATTAGGGGATGCTTCTTTTTATCTGCATGATTATCATTTTCGACAGGATAATCATAATGGAATCTGCACCTTGCAGCCGCAAAACAGACAAGGCTATGGAAATATCTATCAGGTTCAACCGACAGATGGATTATTCCTGTCAACCGGAAGCTGGATACCATACGCCTCAATGGAACGCAAATATGAGATCAATCAAAAGCTGGTGAAAATTTATTATTTGGAATCCGGCGGTGTTACCCTGATCCAGAATGGGCGGAAAGCCCAACCTATCACAGAGGGAATCCACCTTTATCTAAATAAGCCGTCACAGGGGCGAGTATTATATCAACCCAATATACCAATCAGCTATGCGTCAGTTTTGCTGTTTGAAGATTACATAGAGAAAAATCTGCAAGACCGTTTTACCCCGGACGATTTTGACTATGCAGAGGTTTATGATTGGAAAGCTTTTGATTATAATACCCCGGAAATTGGAACCCTGTTTTTGCAGATACGGGATAAACTGATTGCTGGCGAAACCTCCCGTCTTTACTACGAAAGCAAAGTAGGTGAACTGCTTTCTATTGTAGCAGGCAACTTTCATAAACAACGACAGGAGATAGCATCTAAACAACAGCCTCTTTCCAAACAAGAGAAAAAGGCGCTGGAATCTGTACGTCAGGCCATTGAACAGAATGTTTTGAACCCGCCGGAAGTCTCACAGCTTTGCAAAATAGCAGCGATGGGACAGACCAAACTTCGAGAATCATTCAAAGCCATGTATGGTGTTCCTATTGGGGCTTATATCCGACAGGCAAAAATGCGGTATGCGCTTTTATTGATGTCAAAACCGAATTTGACAATCGGCAATATTGCAGAGCATTTGGGCTATGCCAATGCAAGTAAATTTGCGGCCACTTTCCGTAAAGTTTATGGAAAATCCCCAGAAGAATATAGGAATCAAAAAAGATGAAGTCAGTCTATTTACACTAACTTCGTCTTTTTGATTATATTGTAATTTATTGTTAGGGAATCAGTCGTTAATCAATTCTGCTAATATGATTTCTTCTGCCTGCGCTTTCAGCGTGTTCATCAGCCCCATCCAGCGCATAGGGTCACAGGCTTTCAGTTCCTCCGTGACACCCGCAACTTCCATCATGTGAGGCAACATGGTTTCCACACGCCCCTGTGCTGTCCGCTCAATCTCTAACAGGTGTGGATACAGCTTCTCGCTCATCAGCAGATGGTTGTAGAGAATGGGGCGATGTTCCTTTAGGTAGGATTTTCGCATTCTGCCGTACTTGCCGATAGAAGTTTCCGGCTGTTCAGAAAGTTTTAGGTTGGGTATATCATAATCTCCACAACGAATGTAAGTCAACTTACTCATATTCATTCTCCTTTGCTTCGTGATGATTAGACTGCTGCGCTGGCTGCTATGCTGCCTTTGCGTGGTTCTTCTTTCGGCAGCTGTCCGACAGTAGAAAAAACGCCTTTTTTCATATCCTCAGCCCGGATCAGGGCTTTCTTAGCGTCCATTTCCGCTTTTTTCTTCGCCTTGATTTTGTCCTCATACTGTTTCTGTGCGCCGCTGGCTTTCCGCTTCAAATAATTCTGATGAAGCCTGTCCTTGCGTTCTTCTTTTTTCTGCAGTTCTTCCTGTTCCTCCGGGGTTAAAGGAACCGGCTGTAAGGATGGTGGGATATAGCGTCCTAAAAAATTGAAGTAGATTTCAATTTCCTGCGTGGTGTCCTGGCTGCCTTTTCGGGCGCGTTCGTGGACAAGGATTTTCTCTACAAACTCGTTGAGCATGGTGTTTGTCAGCGTGTCAAAATTCTCATACTTATCAATCAGGGCTATAAATTTCTCTGCGGATTTCTGGCTCTGCTCATAGCCGGTAACAGCCTTTTCCAGCTCCGCAATTTCAATCTCAAGTGCGTCCTGCTCTTTGGCATACTGTGCATCAAGCGCCCTATATCGTGCATCCGACAGCTTGCCGAGGGCATTGTCCTCATAGATTTTGCAAATCAGTTTTTCCAGTTCTCCGGTTCTCTTTTGAGCAGCAGCCAGACGCCTGCGCTTTTTCGATATATCGGCACTCTGTTGAGCAACCTGCGTCTCCTGAACAGTGTGAATAAATTCCGTCCGGTCATTTCTCGAATATTCAGCGATAGCCCGGAGCGTGTCGGAAACCAATGTCAGGACAGCACTCTCATTGATACGGTGTTGTGTAGGGCATAGTGTCCCACACGGAACTTTGGTATAATTGGAACAGGTATATTGAGAAATCCGCTTGCCATTGTTGGTGCGGTGGACATACATCTTGCCGCCGCAATCGGCACAATAGAGCAAGCCTGTGAGGGGAGCCGCTTCGCCCCAGCCGTTTGGATAACGCCGTACATTGCTGCGGATTTTCTGCGCCAAATCAAAGGTCTGCTGGTCGATAATGGCTTCATGGGTATTCTCAAAGATCGTCCATTCGTCCTCAGAAACATAGTGGCTTTTCTTGTCCTTAAAGTGCTTGCGGGTCTTGAAATTGATGGTATGCCCTAAATACTCTCGTTTTTTCAAAATGTTCACGATGGTAGATGATCCCCATCCATAGGGGTCTTTGACCGGCTTTGAACGGTTCACACCTTCGTTGAATCGGGCAAGGTGTACGACAGGAATTTCAATCCGGTCTGCGGACAACTTGCAGGCGATCTGGTAAGGCCCATATCCCTCCAGCGTGAGGGAGAAGATACGGCGTACCACTTCGGAAGCTTCCTCATCTACCAACCAATGCTCCCGATTTTCATCCCACAAGTAGCCGTAAATCACAGTGCCGGTCAGGTGCTTGCCACTCATGCCTTTTGACTTAAACACAGAGCGGATTTTCCGACTGGTATCACGGGCGTAAAACTCGTTCATAATGTTGCGGAAAGGGGTAAAATCATCATCGCCTTTCAGACTGTCCACACCATCGTTGATGGCAATCAGCCGGACGCCGCGTTGCCGCAAAATCTCCATGACCTGGCCGACTTTCAGATAATCGCGCCCCAGGCGGCTCATGTCTTTTATGACGATGGCCTCTACACGCCCTGCCTCCACTTCCTCCATCATCGCCAAAAATCCGGGGCGGTCAAAACGGGTGCCTGAGATACCATCATCGGTAAAGTGCGTAGGGTTGGGCAGCCCATTCCGGCGGGCAAAATCCTCTAACATCTGCTTTTGGTTGGATATGGAATTGCTCTCGCCCTGTAACTCATCGTCCCGGCTCAGGCGCTCGTACAGTGGGGTAATTTTTTCATTTCTCATGGCTGTACCTCCTGAAACAAAAATGCTCTAAGTGATTGCTTCACTAACCATGACAAAATCATGATTAAGAAGTCACTTAGAGCATATATCACCGCTGGCTAACTTGTACTTTTTATACTGCCTTACGGCGAAGTGCTGGGGATTCCTTTTTTCCAGCCCGTCAAACATATAGTCTACGGCGTTCTTAAAGGTTTCGTCGTCCTCCCGGACTTCCATGCTGTTTATCATTTCCACCAGCGTGTTTAGGTTCCGTTCTTCCTCCGGCCCCTCAAACACGATATAGGAAACAAGGGCACAGTACAGAAGCGTTTCGGCTTTGGTCCAGAACTCGTCCCCCTCCTTGCCGTCCCCTTTGGTGTTGGCGATTAAGGCAGTCACAAATTTCAGCACATCGCTTTCCGTCTTGATATAGGCCAGCGGATTGTAGTGCATGGATTTTGAAAAATCTATGCTGTTGAATACCCGCACCTTATAGCCCTGTCTCTGTAAAAAGCGGCCGCACTGGTCGAGGGTGCCGCCTTTGGGGTCTACGCACACATACGAGGAATGGGCCTGAAGGAGCTGGGGCGTGAGCCAGAACCTTGTTTTTCCCGAACCGGACGAGCCGATCACGCAGGCATTTAGGTTCCGGGCGTTGGCCGGATTCTTCGGTCGGGTATTCATGGTAAGAAATTCCGTCCCGGTTAAAATCACATTGTTCTGGAATTTCGGGTCAGCAAACGGCTTTATATCCTCCTTTGTTCCCCAGCGGGCGGTGCCGTACTCCGCATCCCGCCGGAATTTTTTTGCTTTTTTGATTTTGGACTGTACCAGAAGGTACATTCCCGCAGCCCCCAAAAGTCCGACCATGAAATCCAAGCCTCCAAGCCCCGACCAGTAGTTCTCAAATGCCTTTGGAAAGGTGGAGAACATCCCCATGAGCTTTTCTGCAAATACATTCCCCGGGGCGGTCCGGTAAGCGGTTCCCACTTTGGAGAAGAACCAGAACACAAAGAGATACGGGAGGTTTGGGAGCAGATATTTCCTTAACTTGTCACTCAACGTCCTTCTTTCACCGCCTCTCTGGTGTGCTGTTTCTCCTTTGGCTTTTTCTGTATCTGCTCCGTAAAATGGCGGAGCTGCCCGAGGATGGAAGCATGGTCTTTGTTTTTGTTCAGCACTTTGTCGCTGTATTTCTGAAATGCCGCTGTCACAGCGTCTGCCTGGTTTGCCTTGAAAAATAACAGGTAGTGGTCGGGGCTTACTTTGTGAAACGCATAGTCCACATGGAACTCTCTGGCAATCCGGTCAAAATCCTTTGGTGCTCCCACATAGGGCATGGAACTTTTGCTGCCGTAATGGTTCATCAGCTTTTTTACGCTCTGGCGGCCCTGCGGGGTCATTGCTTTCTGATGGTGCTTTTTTACATCCCCCAGTACCTTTTGAAAGGCAGAAGCCAGAATCTTTCCCGACAGCTTTGCCGCCCGTATGGAGAGGGCAACGGTCTTTTGGTTTACTTCTTCCTGCATACAACCTCCTTTCCGTCAGGGCTTCCTTTCTTACGGGAGGACCCCGCTGGTTTGTTTGAGGCAGAACCCCCCGGGCCATCATGGCCCGAGACCTACCGCTCGGCACGTCTGGCGGAAGGCTCCGTTTTTGCCGGTTCCGCCTGTATCTTTTCAGACTGCTCCCGCATGGTCTTTAAGATGGAAGGCTTTTTAGGAGCCGACTGTTCCAGTCGTTCCAGTCCCGAAAGAGCCTTGTCAACGGTTCCTATCATGGCCGCCAGACAGGCCCGGTCTGCCCGGAACGGTGCGGCAATGGTTTTTGCAACCTTTCCTGTGGGCTTTGCCTCTGTTACTGCCTCCTTTCCGGCAAGCACCCGTCCGGCATTTTTCAGATGTTTTCCGGCTTCATGGTACTGTGCCGCCATGGCTTCGATTTTTTCAATGGTCCGGGTATCGGTCTGTACGGCCTCCTGTATGGTGTCCCGGATTCCCTCAAAGCTCTGCCGAAGATGGAAAAAACGGGCCAGATTGTCAAGGGCAGAAATTCCATGCTCCCGGACTTCCGAAAGTGCCTGTCTGCATCCGGTAAGAATGGATTCCTTCAAAGCGGAAATCTGTTCTTTCAGGGAGGAAGCTTTTTCTTCCAGTGTATGGACAGAGGATTGCAGGGCCGATTTTAACGGAGACTTCTGCAAGTTCTGTACCTCCTCCCGCATGGCCGATAGCTGTTCCATCGCCCCGGCAAGCTGGTTTTCCAGTTCTTCCACATGGCGGAGGGCGGCTAAGAGGTCTTTGGTACTGGAATAGTTGTTTCCTTTCAGAACGGCCAGAAGCTCCCGGACCTCCTTTTGTTCTGCCAGCCGTTTTCCTTTGGATCTGCTGATGGTTCATCCCTCCTTTCAGGGCTTCGGGCCATCATGGCCCGAAGTGTCAGCGTTCCGGCTGTTTCTTTGCCGATGTATTTGTTTCCCGGTGGGGCTCTGCGTCGTGTTCCTGCATGGCTTTTAAGATGGAAGGCTTTTTCTGAAGCTGGGAGGGCTTTTCGCCGGACAGCGGTTTGATACATTCCAGACGGTCGGCCGCCCGGATGGCGTTGTCGGTAAGCTGTCTCTGCCATGCCCCCACGCTGGGAGCCCAGCGGAACCCGTTTCCCTTTAATTCGGCCCGGGTGTCCGCGTCCGGTTTCCCGTCAAAAAAGACCTGTAAGCGGTTGTCCTCCCGGTTCATTTCCACATGGCCGCCGTCAAAATCCCAGCCGGAAAATTCCCGCTCTGCCTGTCTGGAAAGCTGTTCAATCCGGTCCTTTACCCGGCGTATCTCTGCGTTATTGTTAGTAAGCTGGTAGCTTTCAAAGGGCTTTGGGCTGCTTCTGTAACTGGAAGCCATGGCAGACTTCAACTGCCCGATCTGTTCCGGGGAAAGGAGGGCACAGCCGTCCAGTGTGTCGTGTTTCCGGTAATAGGCGTTGACTTCTTTCATAATGAGCTGGGAGCGTTCCAGCCCGTCCAGCTTTTTCTGTAATTTCTCAACGGCCGCCGGGTCGTCGGCACTGATCCCGCCCATGCCCGTACTCTGGATCTTCTCTAAAAGCCCCTGGATGTGACGCCATTCCTCCATGTTGCTGTGCCGGGCCTGGTTCTGCTTTTCCTTTTTCCCCACTGGAAAATTTGCGGGACCTGCAATCATTACAGAAGGAACCCTTGCGTCAATGGCATAGCCCTGGTTCATGTTTTCGGCCAGCTTTCTGGCGTAGGTATCAAGCAGACGGTCGATTTTTTCATGGTACATGGGGTCCACCCGGGCTTTCTGGCGTTCTGCCAGAGCGGCGGCCTTGTCCACCATGCTCCGGTATTCTTCTGTGGCACTTCCTTCTTTGTAATCATAGAAGCTGTTCATTTCCTTTGCCCGGCGGGCGGCAGCTTCATTGATGGGATAATAGTTGATCGGTTCCACCTCCTTTGTACCTCGGGCCATGATGGCCCGAAGCGTTACCGTCCCTCATGGGAAGTCCCCGCCTTTTCCTTATGGGGTGCAGGCGGAGACTTCTGGAACTGTTTCAGTGTGTCAAGAATGGAAGGGACGGAACGGGCTTTTTCCGGATAGGTAAAAATCCGGTGCTCTGGCGGTATGTCGCCGGTTCCCCGGTAATACTCCCGGAAGGTGCCCGGGTCAGCCGCCACATATCCGCCGGGGGCAAACACGCCGCCCTCATTGAGCCGCATATCCCGCCCGTATGCTTCATAATCAAAATAGTTCCGTATGTGTTCCGGGATTTCAATGGTATGCAGTTCCTCCGCATACATCAGTCCCAGTGCTTCATCCCCGTCAATCTCCGGGTAAAAGCGGTAAAGGTCAAGGTTCTGTGCCAGGTTTATCAGGTCTTTCACACTCCCGGTATGTTTTCCAAGAGCAAGGGCGGCTTCAAACGCCTCCAGACCGCCCTGTGCCTGTACTTCTATAAGGGTGTGTGCCAGCTCATTCAGTTCGTCAATGCTTTCATATTCATTCAGATAGTCATAGAGCCCCAGCACATCGCTGTCAAAGCTGGTAATAAAAACCTCGGTATAGCGTTTCCCGTCAATCCCGATTTTGGCAAGGGCATCCTGCACCTCCTGCGTAGTGGCGGGAAATTTCAGCACCGTTCCTACCTCAATCCCCATAAGCGGGTAAAGGGCGATATTCGTAAGATAGGCTTCAAACATGGGCTATCCCTCCTTTCCGGTCTGGCCTGCCAGCACTTCATAAATCCCGCCCATGATGTAATCAGCACAAGGGAGGGCGATTGCGTTCCCCAGTGCCCGGTAGCGGAAGGAAGAACGGATTTCCCCGCCGTCAGCCCCGTATTTTGTCCAGCCCTCCGGCAGTCCCATCAGACGCTCGCTTTCGGTTTCCGTTAAAAACCGCACACAGCCGCCGCCCGGGTCGCCCTCATACCAGAAAGAGAATGGCGTCACATCACTGGCTAACAGAGTGGGAAAAGGGTCAGTTGGTAATCCGAAGCTATTTCGGAAGGCTTCTTTTTCCTGCCTTTTGGAAGCTCCCCGCATACGGAAGCACTGAAAGGGGTGGACGATGGGTAATGGCCGCCCTGTTTCAAAAGAAGCTGTTCGATCTCCTTTGGCGGCGGCGTCCCGGCCCTCTCTGCAAGGCGGAGGAAGTGGGAGCACTGGACGGGGCTTAAATAATATGTCTGCGGCACGCCGGCCTCCAAAATCGGCCACGACGAAAATCCGCTGCCTTCTTGCCAGTCTGCGGGTTCCTGCCCAATACTGGGCGTCCATGAGCCTCCAGCACACGTCAGGCGTGCCCCCTCGCACCATTCCGGCTCCTGCCCATCTTCCCGTAGGAGGCATTGAAACTTCGGTGTCTGCGAAAGCGGATAGGACGGCTCTAAAATCCATCCGGTCATTTGTAGAAAACGCTCCCATGACGTTTTCCCAAACAATGATAACTGGATATAAGTGGTCAGTGGCATCCCTCATTTCCTGTATGATACGAAACGCCTGATAGAACAGGCTGGATTTTGCCCCGGCAAGACCGGAGCGGTTGCCGATTAAGGAAAGGTTCTGGCAGGGGGAGCCGAAGGTGATCACATGGACGGGTTCAATCTTCCCGCCGTCAATCTTCGTAATGTCCCCCAGGTGCTCCATTTCCGGAAAGTGCCTTTTGGTAATGGAAATCGGGGCTTTCTCAATCTCGCTGGCCCACACCGGGCGGATTCCGCACCGGGAGGCAGCAAGGGGAAAGACCCCGATCCCGTCAAACAGACTTCCCAGCTTAATGTCAGGCATTTCTGCCATGTCCTTTTACTGCCAGGACTCCCTCTAAAGTCGTTGCCGCAATGCCAAGCCTTCCGGCAACGGCAATATCATTTTTCACATCTTCATCCACTGTTTCCCCGCAGACGATCAGCGTATGGGAACGGCGGAGCATATCCCGGGCCATGTCAATCCCGGCTTTATGTTCCTCGGGTACGCCATCGTCTAAAAACAGCGGAAGGTAGATCAGCGGACAGATAGGAGAAAATCCCGCCTCATAAGCAAGACGGCAGTAGCCCGCCGCCAATTCCATGTCGATTTCCGGCTGTCCGCTCCATGCGGCAGTCAGATATGCTAAGGGTCGTTTCATTGAATAACCTCCGTTTCTTCTTATATAAAATGGGTATCAGCAAGGGTCGCCTTTCCCCTCCGCCCCTTTCCCCGGAAAGGGGGACGGCTCTGGAGAATTTATATCCCCGTCGCTTGACTGTGTAAAAGCATAACTGGGAGAAATCCGTCAAGGGTGCCGTATGGCACCGCCTCCGGCGGCGTATGCCCTTGACTGATTTTCCCGGCTATGCTAAGGGATAACTGGCGACGGGGAATAATATTTTATATCTCCAGAGCTTCGGGGCGTGGGGCAGAGCCCCACAGGGTCTTGAACTCGGGCCAGCATGGCCCGAAGCCTGCCTTACTTTTCTTTCTCGGTCTTTTTGTCCGGTTTTTCCTGGGCCTTCTGCTGGCCTTTCCAGTCGTCAAGGAGCTTGATGATCTGGTCTTTCATTTCCCTCGGGGTGGTTTCCTTTCCGAAATATTTCCCCAGTTCTGCACCTGTCAAAATCACTTTGTCTACCTCCTTTTTATCCTCCATCATAATGCCGTCAATCACATCGCCGTTTAACAGCTTCTTTTCGTCCAGCTCCCTCATGCGTTTGGCCTGTGCCTGTGATGGGGAGGACTGCTGGCTGTCTACGGCAACCGCAATATAGTTCTGGTTCTTCTTGCTGATATAGGAAAGCTCTACCGCTGTGGTAAATCCCAGCTTTTTCTCGTCCATCAGCTTCATCAGGTCCGGCACCAGCTCATTGAGCCGGATATACCGCTGAACCTGTTTGACCGCCATCTTATTCCGCTCGGCTACAATCTCATTGGAGCGTTTCCCGGCGTCCTTCGGGTCAATCTGGCCCGAAGTGCGGGAGCCCTGGTGCTTGATTGCCTCAAGCTGCATTTTCAGTGCCTTTGCCCGCTCACTGGGGAGGATTTCTTCCCGCTGGTTTAAGTTGTCCTCCACCATCTGGGTAATGGCTTCATCATCCGTCAGGTTGCGGACGATACAAGGCATATCCGCATATCCGGCAAGCTCGCTGGCTTTCTGGCGGCGGTGGCCGGAAACAATCTCATAGCCGCCATCCTCTCGGGGACGCACGATAGCGGGCTGGGTCACACCCTTGTCCTTAACGCTGGAAACCATAGCCCGCATTTCTTCATCATCCCTTACCTCAAAGGGATGGTTTTTGAAAGCATGAAGGTCGCCCAGCTTGATATAGACAATCTGTTCCTTTCCCCGGCGTGGTGCTCCTTTGGGTTTTTCCGGCGTCTTTCCGGCTGTTTTTTCCGGGGGTGCGACGGAAACGGGTTCCTTAGAAACCTCTTTTTTCAGCGGTTCCTTTTGGGCTTCGGATTCTTTTTCTGCTTTCTTCGGGGCGGGAGTTTTCCCGGTTTTCTGAGCGGGTTCCTTTTTTGGGGCTGTTTCTTTTGAAGCTGTTTCCTTTGGAGGACGGCCCCGTCGTTTGGGCGGCTCCTGCTTTTCGGCTGTTTTTTCCGCTTTGTCGGGAATGTCAGCTTTTGAAACTTCTTTCGTGGGAGATTTCTCAGCTTTCCCGGGAGCTGCTGTTTTTTCTGTTTCCTTAACCGGTTCTTTTCCTGATGGTGCCGGGCTGGATTTTTCCGGGGTATGAGCCGCCCGTTCCTCTGCCTTTTTCCCTTTCATAATTTCAGAGAAGTTATAAACGGACACGTTAGGGGCAGCCGCTTCTGGTTCCGGCTTCTTGTCTGCTTCCGGGAGTGGTGCGGCCTTTGGCTCCTGTTTTTCCGGTTCGGCTTTGGAAGCCTGCGGCTGTCCGGTTCCCGGCCCGGTATCCGCTGCCGGAATATCCGGGGTTTTTATGTTCTTATCATCTGCCATGTACAAAGTACCTCCTGTTTTAGGTATAAAAAATGGGCCTGATATTTCATCAGACCCGTCCACATGGTTCCTCCTTTCTCTGCCATGATACAAAAATACCGCCCATAGTCTCGGTAGGGCGGTATCATGTGTAAGATTGGCAGTCCATTATTAAGTTTTTTATCATGTTCCCTTTGTACACTGTTGCAATTCGGACGATATATTCGAATCAAATATACCATATCCTTGCCGGAAAAATACTAAATGGGGATTTTGTTTTAGATCTCATAAAGCCGGTGAACCTTGTATGGTTTTCTTACCTAAAATCATTGGGAAGCGTAATTGCTCAGATACTTTTACAGACAATTCCGCTTTTGGCAGTTTTCTCGCCGGTGGTCTGCTCCGTTACCATATGGGGCCGTTTAGGTATGTGCATTGTAGCTTTGCTTTTAGGGCACATTTTATTTTCTCTTATATTTGCTATCATTGGTTTTACTGCTTTTATTTTTGTTGAAGTGTGGGCACTTCGGCGACTTCTTGAAGATACAGTGCAGTTTTTGTCTGGAGCGCTACTGCCGATTGCGTTATTTCCCGACCCGCTGAAAAAAATAGCAGAAATTTTACCATTTCATTATCTCTATGATTTTCCCTTACAGCTATTATTGAAAGAAGAGGTGGCTCAAACAACGATTATCAGCATTTTTCTTGGGATCATTGCGTGGATAGGTGTCTTTGGTCTTCTCCTGTATGTAGTATATAAACTTTCGGTTCGTTTTTGCGTCGTTCAAGGGGGCTAAATGGTGAATCCAATAAAAACCTACTTGTTATATGTAAAAGTTTTTTTTAAGGCTCGAAGTGAATATAAGGTCGGCTTTGTGTTGGGGATCATAGCGAATTTCTATTGCTATTTTCTGACATTCCTCTCGTTTTGGGTAGTAGTGAGCAGATTTCAGAATATTGCTGGATGGGATTTTGAAGACATGTCCATTTTGTATGGATTAAATTTATGTTCTTATGCAATTGCGGGAACCTTTGTCTGGTATAGCGTTTATCATTTAGAAAATGAAATTACCACAGGGAAGTTAGATTTGTATTTAACACGCCCAATGAGCGTACTGGGACAGCTGATATGCAGCCGATTCGGCGATACTTTTATCGGGCAGATTATTGTGACGCTTATGTTTCTTATTAACGCATTGATAAAAAATTCAGGCATACTTTCATGGCAGACGGCAGCTTATCTGATATGTACCCTGTTTGGCGGAGTTGCTTTGCAGATGGGTGCCATGATTCTTATGGGAGCACTTAGCTTTTGGACTTTACGTTCCGAAAGAATTGGAGAATTATTTTATTATCAGCTCCGCACTCTGACACATTATCCGCTTGTTATTTATCCGGGCTGGATCAAAGTCCTTTTGACAACAATCGCGCCATGGGCATTTATTAGCTATTACCCGGCCTTGATTGTTTTAAATAAAGCGGTAACGAAATGGGAATATGTTTGCGGAGTTGTATCGCCGATGATTGGATTTTTATTCCTGGGAGCATCTGTTTTCGTATTCCATTGTGGTTTAAGACGCTATACGAGTGCAGGAAGTTAAAGGGGGATCATATGAAGGAGAACCAGGTAATCATAAAAGCGGAGCATTTAAAAAGAACTTACAGAATAATGGAAAACAGCGGCGGCTTTCTCACACATTTTTTCTCGAACCGCTATAAAGAAATCGCGGCAGTAGATGACATTTCCTTCGAAATTAAACGTGGAGAAATCGTCGGCTTCATTGGGCCTAACGGTGCCGGCAAATCTACGACCATTAAAATGATGACGGGAATTTTAGTTCCCACTGGCGGAAAGGTAGAAGTATTTGGCAAAGAGCCATATAAACACAGAAAGGAAAACGCTTTTCACATGGGCGTAGTCTTTGGGCAGAGGTCACAGCTCTGGTGGGACTTGCCTTTGTCGGATACATTCCAGCTATTAAAGAAAATGTACCGGATTTCTGATGAAGTGTACCATCAGAATATGAGGATTTTTATGGACAGGCTAGACCTCAAAAACTTTTTTGGACAACCGGTTCGGCAGTTGTCTTTAGGGCAACGAATGCGTGGTGAAATCGCGGCAGCGATGCTGCACAATCCGGAGGTCTTATTTTTAGATGAACCTACGATTGGCCTTGATATCGTAGCCAAGCAGCAGATGCGTGACTTTATTCAGACGATAAACCGTGAACGCGGAGTGACGATTGTTTTGACAACACATGATATGAAAGATGTAGAGGATTTGTGTCAGAATATTTTGCTTATTAACCATGGGAAATTGGTTTTAAACATGCCAATTGCTGAAGTTAAGCACCGATTTGGAAAAACACATGATGTTGTGATTGCGTTTGCCGAGCCTCCGACCGGTGTTATTGAGATTAACGGGTGTAAAGGGTTCCCAAAGAATAGCTCTGAATATGTATTTCGAATTGAAAATGATAAAATAAGTGTGAGTGAGTTTATCTCCGCATGTGTTTCTCAATTAAGGATACAAGATATTTCTGTGCAAGGGACGGATATTGAAGAAATCATTCGCCAAATGTACTAGAGCATGTTTGAAAATCATGTAGATTTGGTTATTTTATCCAAATCAAGGATTGAGGGTGTAAACTAAAGTGTGTAAGTTAAGAAAATAATTTCGAGACTTACGCACTTTGTTTGTTATACAGAGTGTGTTAAGATAACAGGAAAGGATTAGAAAAGGATGAACACACTCAGTATGGCAAGAAAGAAAAAAGACAAAACTCTAAATCAACAGCTGGCACAGGCAATCATTGATCAGTACCAGCCCCAAAGCGTAGAGGATATGCAGAACGCTTTAAAAGATATTTTTGGCCCTATGTTTGAAGCAATGCTTCAGGGGGGAATGAACAGTCACTTAGGTTATTCCAATAATGAGCGGGGAGAAAAAGAAACGGTCAACCGAAGGAACGGTTATACAAAAAAGACTTTAAAAACAACGGTTGGTGATGTGCCGATAGAAGTTCCCCGGGATCGTGAGGGAACCTTTGAACCGGTTGTTGTCTCCAAAAGGAAACGGGATGTTTCTGCTATCCAGGATAAAGTTCTGTCCATGTATGCCAAAGGAATGAGCCAGCGTGATATTGCAGAGACGATTGAAGATATCTACGGTTTTGAAATCTCCCATGAGACGATCTCTGAGATCACAGACAGCGTCCTGGAGCAACTTGAAGAATGGCAGAACCGCCCCTTGAAAAAGTTTTATACTTTTCTGTTTGTAGACTGTCTGTATGTTACGATCCGGAAAGACTATGAGACGAAAAACTGTGCAATCTACGTGATTCTCGGATATGATGTGGATGGACAGAAAGATATCCCCGGACTCTGGCTGAGCGAATCAGAAAGTAAGCATCAGTGGATGCAGATATTTGATGAGATCAAAAGCCGTGGCGTTGAAGATGTATTGTTCATTTCTATGGATGGCGTAAGTGGACTTGAAGAAGGAGCGAAAGCAATCTTCCCAAATGTAACAGTCCAGAGATGTATTGTACATCTTATCCGTAATTCGATCAAATATGTGCCAAACAAAGACTATAAGAAATTTACAGCCCAGTTAAAAAAGGTCTATGGAGCCGCCAGCCTGAAAGCTGCAGAAGCCGAATTTGAGCGCTTTAAGCAGGCATGGAGCCAATATCCCGGGGCTGCAGATGTATGGGTGCGAAACTGGCAGCATGCAGCTCAATTGTATGATTATGGAAGTGCTGTAAGAAAGATTCTGTATACGACAAATGCAGTTGAAAGCGTTAACTCCAGCTTACGGAAGGTAACAAAAAAAGGGGCTTTTCCAAACGAAAATGCATTGTTTAAGCTGTTGTATTTACGCATAACTGAATTATACAAAAAGTGGAATGGACGACCACTAAATAACTGGGCTCTTGTCCGAAATCAGTTGGATATGGATGAAAAAATCCAAGAACGAATTCGTAAATATGAAAATGGTGGATTGTAAAAATCAGCGGTAAAAGTTCCGTACAGGATAACCTGTTTGGCTATGGGACTTTAGTGCAATAATCTAATAAAGTTACTGACAATACATAAGGGGAGGTTCCCCTCCCCATAAATTTTTTTTTTTAAAACTTACACAAAAAACTTGACAAACCCGATGAAATATTTTGATGTACTTCCAATGATGGGCTGTTATATGATATTGATTTATGTATGTGATTTTTATCCCTTTCTTTTCTGGGAGTCGTATTGAATAGACCAGACTTTGCCTCTTATGCTACCTCTGTTTTGTCTTATTATAGAGTATTATTTTTAATCATTTCAAAGAGTATGCTTATTCTTGTAAGTAGCCTTATTGCAAAAATATACTTTAAATACAGTCTTAAACGATATGCGGTTGTTCTATTTTATCTTGGTGAGAGTGTAATCTTATTATACATGATAATACGGACATTATCGAATGCGAACATAGATGTTTTTTTGTTGTGGGTATCGTTATTTCTTTTGAATATGATAGGAATATATGCTGCCGCTCAACATTCAATGGCCGACATGGAAAAAGAAGGAAGTTTAATGGAAAAGGAGAAAAATAGGTTATTGGCAGAGGATTACAGATTACTCATAAGCAACTATAATCAAAATTAGGCGTTTTATCATGATCTGAAGAATCAACATCTGGTAATCAAAAATTATTTGGAACAAAAGGAATACGAAAAAGCTGAAGAATATATGGAAAGAATGTACGGCATTAACCATGGTATGGAACTATTTGTATACACAGAGATTGAAATATTGGATTTAGTATTATCCAATAAAATTAGCCTGGCGAGAAGTCAAGGGGTGAATGTCAACATTATGGCTGAGCCGATTTTGTTGCAATTGACCGAGCCAGAGATAACTGCTCTTATGTCTAATATTTTCGATAATGCAATTGAGGCATGTAAGGAGCTTCCTGTATAATAAAAAGCGTAGACATTGAAAATTGAAAATACCTCAG
>ERZ894236.1056-NODE-1056-length-23455-cov-13.0576_pt1 | contig 23455 bp, 31 predicted proteins | sample MGYA00380297_ERZ894236 | MGnify/ENA primary metagenome ERZ894236 (study PRJEB32331, sample SAMN06328420) | human gut metagenome | biome: human gut microbiome; feature: stool | host: Homo sapiens | collected 2014-08-04 ... | reverse complement strand
TTTTGCAAACAAACCGGAATCAGAATGTGCAGTACCAATATTAAATTGACATTTTAACAACTAAGAAAGAGGTTATACGATGATGAAAATATTGTTTAAAGCAAAGAGAATTGATGACGGTGAGTGGATAATTGGAGACTTAATTACAACGGTGTTTCTTCGTAGAGAGGAAGGACGAGAAGATGAACCAATACCATATATTCTTGATGTAACAAAAGCCGATTATGATTGCTTCGATGACTTAGCAGAAGATAATGGGATATTTGAGGTGTTTCCCGAAACCATTTGCAAATATACTGGATTGACTGACAAGAATGGGATGAAGATTTGGGAGAACGATCTTGTCGATTTTGAGGATACCGGAGAAGAAGGGTACGAATACAAAGAGGGATTCGATTTTCAAAATAGAGCAGTTGTAGTATGGAATAATGGCAGGTTTGAGTTAGACAACTTTTTAAGCGATAACAGCGAGGTTATGGAGTTAATGAATAATTGCCATGAAGATTTTTGGAACACTTTAAAGGATTGCCAGGTTATCGGAAATATTATTGACAATCCAGGCTTGCTTAATTCGCAAAATTGACATTTAACCAAGAAGGAGTGAGGCGAACGAGTAAAACAGATTACATAAAGGTATCAGAGCAGCAACGCCGTCGGGCATCCGTCCAGGACTACATCCTGAAGGGGCCGCGGCCGGAGACCTGGTCGGCGCAGATGCCAGCGTATTGTTACACAGTGCTGTGTCCGGTGCCGGGGCTGCGGGAGAACACTGGTGGAGAGATAGGAGGCGATGACAATCAAAAATAAGAGCAAAACAGAGCTGGCCTTAATGGGAGCTATTTTCCCAGAGGATGTTGATAAGTGCAGACAACGGGTTAAGATAGGAGATGCGTTTAATGTGGCTGACAACTCCTGGAAATGCGAGAAGGGCAATGGAGTAAGGCCGATAATGTGTGGCCGTGTGATAGCAAAATATCCCCACTTTGTTATACTTGATTGTGGGACATCCATTACATACGTGCAGATTATCCAATACCGGCGCAAGCGCGGCCGAAATAAATTTGTGGATTAAAGGAGGTGGCGCCAGTGGGGATTATGATCTGGATGAGGGCGGCAGTGATATTGTATAACGCTATTATGGCCTGGCGTTTCTGCGAGAAACAAAATGTGTGTTGGGTTATATATTACTGCACATGGGCAACTATAATGGCTTTAATATGATGGAGGTGAATCCATTGGACAAAGTTGTACTCGTCCATTATTGCGAGATGAAAGAGGAAATCAAGGATATTAGGAGAAGAATAAGGGAGTTGGATAAGTATCTGGAGAATCCGCCTATCGTATCAGATACAGTGAAGGGAACTCGGAGGGATGGAACCTTTGGCCCAATTAAGATTACTGGAATCCCGGATCCGCAGTATCGTCGGAAACAAGTACTGCTGGAGCGATACAGAATGAAGCTAAAATTAAAGGAGGCGGAGCTTCTGGAGCTTATGTGCCAGGCCGAGGAATATGTGGATACTGTTGAAAAACCAGAAATGAGAATGATTCTTCGGCTTAGCATTATTGACGGAATGACGAATATAAAGGTTGCGGAGTGCATGAATCATGTATTCCCAAAGAGAAAAATCAAGTATACAGATGAGAACATCAAAAAAAGAATTCAACGATTTTTTGAAAATGTCCCCCAATGTCCCCTTGAAACCTGCTAATATGATACTATGCAGTAAACAGGTAGGTAGCCTGCTTGATGCAATGCATCCTCCCCCATACGGTCGCCAGTGTGTAACAGCCTGGTGGCCGATTAGAAGCCGACGTTCTTACTGCTTTCTTCATGGCTTCACAAATCGGATAGAAAGCAGCGTTTAGGTGACACGAAAGGGTCCTTGGTTGGTGTCATACCAGTTGGCTGCTGTGCGGCCCGAAAGATACTCGTCAGCCAGACACGCAGAGCTGGTGCATACCGGGGAAGACCCGGTAATGTCGGAACGTAGCTTAATTGGTAAAGCACGCAGCCAGGAATGGCAGCGGATCCCGGTTCGAGGCCGGCCGTTCCGATTGGTATCTGGTTTATCCTCCCAAAGACAGTTTCCAGATACGGATTAGGCACTTGGCTTATGGCTGAGTGCTTTTTCTATTCCTTTTTGGTATTTGATTTAATCGAACAAATGTTCTATACTGATTATACAAAACAGGCAACAATAATATGGGAAGAATTTCCAACAAGGATGTGGTATAATGTAAAAAAATGTCGATTGGGAGGGCGCTATGCAGAGGACTATATATGCATACGATATAAGTATTAATCCACAAAGAGGGAAAAATACAAAGGTGTTGGAAAACTATGAAAAAGATTTTATGATTGTGTTACAGCGACTTTGCCGTCGAAAAAAGCAAAATAAAATAATAAAATATGAAAAAGATAGAAAAATTTTATATCTTGATTCAATATCACATAATGAAAGCTCACATACAATTAAAATGAAGTTTATTTCTGCCAAATATGGTGTGGTTAGAAATGTGATGAATACTATAACGTGTATTGAGCGCGGGCGATTAAAACAAAAACCAGATGGAGATTTAGAAAAGAATCATTTGATAATTAAATTTGAAGAAAATAATCAGGCCGTTATGTTATACGAATATAATAAAGACGGGATAGGGTTTCCAAAACTTATCGATTATATAAATGAGAAAATAAAAGAGATACACGAGAAGAAAAAAGACTTTATTTATTATCATCTGACATATAAATCCATTGTCTCTAGGGATTTTCTGAAATCATTAGAAAAGTTGAAAAGAGTAAAAGCAGTTACTCTTACAATAGATCAGAATGAAATCGGAGTTTCTGAAACAAAGAGCTTTGCAGGGAGGAATGATATTTCTGAAGATATAGATATTGTATTAAAACCAGCGGCAAGAGGGCTAGCTATTAGAGGAAATACTGTTAAAGAATTTTATAAAATGTATAATGATAAAAGTATGCCTATAAAAAGAATAACAGTAAAAGGGGATCGGGACACAAAAGATCCTTTAACTTTCGATACCGAAAAGATGAAAGAAAAATATCCAATAGATGTAATAGAAGAATCGACAGGTGAGGTAAATACAGAAGACCTTTTTAATGAAATGGGGAAGCTGTGTCAGTATTTTTAAGGAGAATCTATATGCATAATCTGTATGAAATTATAGATCCTATAAAAGATTTTTATAGCATGCGACATAAGCAACAGACGGAAATTGTGGCGTATATTTTATTGCCTATTATTGTAGGGATTATATTTTTGATTTTCGATAATATATTTTATACGAGAAGAATGTTTTGCTTGGACGATTTTGTCTTAGATTTATTAAATCAATTAATTACCATGCTCGTTCTGTTTATAAGTTTTAGCATGGCATATTTGTCTATGATAATCACTAGTAGTAGTAAAAATATTGAAAATCTTAAAGGCACATTTTCTAAAAAGTATGTTTTAAAAAAAACCAAAGATTATTGTAGTTTGTATCAAGTTATTGTATGTGAAATTACATATATGTTGGTTTTTGATATAATATTTTTGCTCATGATTTTTTTTGAAAAATTTTACATATATTTAGCAAGCGATGGAAGTATTAAACTAATAATTTCAATTAATATTACATTATTAGTTCATGTATTATTAGTAATGCTAGTATCAGTTAAAGACATATATTATTCATTTTGGCGTTCAGTTTAGTGTGAACTGGCCACCCACCCGTGGCTCTTTTTCCGTATTTAAGGCCAATCTATTCCTTCTTGAAAAATAGAATCGGTATCGTTTCTTTATATTGTTATACGTATAGTATGTATTAAAACGTTGACAATACGTGCTGTACGTGCTATAATATAATCAGAAGGAGGAAAGAGATGAGATTCAGAGAAGTAGAGAAAATGATTTTACAAGATGGCTGGTATGAAGTAAAACAAGTTGGCTCTCATCATCAATACAAACATCCAACAAAGACCGGAAAGGTTACGATACCAGAACATAGAGGGAAGGATATAAATTCCACAGTTGTAAAATCGATACTTAAGCAGGCGGGGCTGTAAAGCCCCAATTGCCTGTATGTAAAACAGGAGGTGATAGAGTGAAATTAGTTTATCCAGCGGTATTTACTCCGTATGAAGATGAAAGCGGCGGTTATGTGGTGGAATTCCCAGATCTGCCTGGTTGTGTAACTGGTGGTGATAATATGGCTGAAGCGATCTTTATGGCAGAAGATGCCGCCAGTGGCTGGGTGCTTACAGAACTGGAAGATGGACAGCAGGCTCCTAAGGCTTCCGAATTTTCGGCTGTACCCGTGGAACCTGGTCAGTTTGTAAATATGGTTGCGCTTGATATGGATGCATATGCTGCGAAATACGGAAAAAAGGCAGTCAAGAAGACGCTGACCATTCCAGCATGGCTTAACACTTATGCAGAAGAACACAATATCAGCTGCTCAGCTGTTTTGCAGGAAACACTCAGTAAGATGGCACAGTCATCAATATAAAATAAAGAATCTCATTTCAGCGCTCAGTTATCTGGGCGCTTTCCTTATGTTTTTAAGTGTCAGGTTGTTTTTCCGTGGGGCATCCCACCAATGGCAGGTGGACAGGGTAGTGCCCTGGGTTCCGGTTCGACTCCGGGTGCTGCTGCTTTCTTCTCGTATGTATCTTCCTTGAGACTAGCACCTTATTTGGGTGCTTTTCTTTTGTCGGATTATGGTGTATGATGGAAGAAAATGGAGGAGGATATATTTATGGGAATGATCAGAATTTATACAGACGATAGTATGGACCTGACAGAAGTCTCATATAAAGAATTTTGTGAAGATAATGCATTAAAAGAAGTGACGGAGTGCCCAAATTGTCATACATCCGTATATTTTGACTTGATGTGTGACGCAGAGGGGGAAACAGGTACGCATTGTACGATTTTACAATGTCCCAAATGCCGAGAAATTATCATGAAAAGATGGGATGAATCCGATGAAGATGGTGAATATAATACAATCGTAGGAATATATCCGCAAACAGTAAAGGAGAGGAAGTTCGATAATATAGCGGCTAAAATATCATCGTCCTTTATACTCGTATATAATCAAGCAAATGCGGCAGAAAGCTATAATCTTGGCGAAATTGCCGGAATGGGATATAGAAAAGCGATGGAATATCTTATAAAAGATTACGCTATAAATAGATTTCCAGAGGATAAAGAGATAATAATAAAAAAAGCGTTATCAAAGTGTATTGATGAATATGTAACGGAACCTAAAATAAAGGCAATGGCAAAAGGAGCCGTATGGATCGGAAATGACGAAACGCATTATGTGAGAAAATGGATCGATAAAGATATATCGGACATGAAAAGGCTAATTGATTTGACTTTGTATTGGATGAATTTTGAGAGGATGACAGAAGAATATAAGGAAAAGATGAAATTGTAATTTGATGGATAAATAAGTAGTTTCGATTACTTCGCATTCTATACAAAAATACGGCGAAAGGTATATATCTAGTGATATATATATACTCCTTTTTGATGAGTACCTGCCACGGGATAGGTGCTTTTGGATTTTGGAGCATAATTAAAGAACATCTTGATATATTTTACAAGAGCCACCCACCCGTGGCTCTTTTTCTATACCCAAAAACAAACACGATTGAGAGGTGGTGAGGCTTGGCAAGAGCGCCAGATGCCAGAGCAGAGCAGGCAAAAGAACTGTTCTTGTCGGGCAAAAAACTAATCGAGATTTCCGAAGCCCTGGGAGTTCCGGAAGGGACGGTCAGGAGCTGGAAGAATAGATATGGCTGGGAAAGCAACGCAAATGCAACGTTGCAAAAGCCAAAACGCAACGTTGCGAAACGAAAAGGCGGACAGCCCGGCAACAAGAATGCCATCGGGAACCGGGGCGGCGCCGCACCAGAGAATAATAAGAATGCAGTTACAACGGGAGAGTTTGAAACTCTCCTTTTTGATTGCCTGGAACCGGATGAACTGCAATTGGTTGCCGCAGTACCAACGGACAAGGAACGACTCCTCCTGCAGGAGATCCAGTTGCTGACCGTTCGAGAACGTCGGATGATGAAGCGGATAGAGAATCTGAAGGATGCAGAGTTTACCACTGTCAAAAAGAAAAAGGGAACCGAAAAGGATAAGCGGACTGATTTAGCTGAGGAACACGGAGCTTTGGGGCAAATACAGGCTATTGAGGATGCCCTGACACGGGTTCAGGCCAGGAAGCAGAAGGCAATTGACTCCCTGCACCGGTTTGGCTTTGATGATGCGCGTCTGGAAATCGAACTGATGAAGACGGAACTGGCTGCATTGAAGCTTGGCGGCCAGGAGACGGAGCTGGAGGATGATGGATTCCTGGGTGCGTTGAACGCAGAGGCTGGCGAACTGTGGGGTGACGTGGATGACAGCTAAAGACCGTATTGAAGGATTGAAGGAAAAGCTGAACCTGATGAAGGGGAATCGGAATATCCTGTCAAAGGTACAGGTATTTAAGTTCCGGCCTTTCTCCAGGAAACAGAAGCAGGTGCTTACATGGTGGCTGCCTAACAGTCCAGTTAAAGATTATGATGGAATCATCGCCGATGGAGCTATCCGTTCTGGAAAGACAGTCTGCATGTCATTATCATTCGTGTTCTGGGCGATGGATAGGTTCAGCGGCCAGAACTTCGCCATGTGCGGTAAGACCATTGGCAGCTTCAGGAGAAATGTCCTGTTTTGGCTGAAGTTGATGCTTCGGAGCCGTAGATACCACGTGCAGGACCATCGAGCTGACAATATGGTAGAAATCAGCCGGGGACCGACTACCAATCACTTCTACATCTTCGGCGGCAAGGATGAACGCAGCCAGGACCTGATTCAGGGAATCACGCTGGCCGGCGTTTTTTTCGATGAGGTTGCCCTGATGCCAGAAAGCTTTGTCAACCAGGCGACTGGCCGATGTTCGGTGGATGGCTCAAAGTTTTGGTTTAACTGTAATCCGGATGGCCCCTATCACTGGTTCAAGCTTAATTGGCTGGATAAAGCGAAGGAGAAACGGCTTCTTATCCTGCATTTTACGATGGAGGATAATTTAAGCCTGTCGGAGCGCATCAAAGAGAGATACCGGAGCATGTATACCGGTGTCTTTTTTAAACGTTATATATTGGGGCTGTGGGCGATGGCGGAAGGCATCATCTATGATATGTTTGACCCGGCCAGAAATACGGTGGATACCGAAGCCCTGGAGGCAGCCTATCAGGAAAAAACGGACGGAGACTTTTGGACAGACGAGCGGTATGTGAGCTGCGACTACGGCACCCAGAACCCCACGGCCTTCCTGCTGTGGAATAAGGGCGCCGACAAGAAATGGTATTGCCGTCGGGAGTATTACTATTCCGGTCGAGATAAGGGCCGGCAAAAGACAGACAAGGAATTTTCAGACGACCTGACAGCCTGGCTCGATGGCGCCACAATCAAGTCGGTCATTTTGGATCCGGCGGCAGCCAGCTTCAAGGCCCAGCTGGAGAAGGACGGCTATAAAGTAAAAAAGGCAAAAAATGATGTCTTAGACGGAATCCGGTTTGTGGCTACGCTGCTGCTTCAGGGTTCCATTTTTATTGACTCCTCCTGCGTCAACCTGATTAAGGAGTTTGCTTCCTACATCTGGGATGCGAAAGCCGGGGAGCGCGGAGAGGATAAACCAGTAAAGGAACACGACCATGCGCTGGATGCACTGCGTTATTTCTGCATGACTGTTATCAAGATGCGGGTCGGCATGAGGATTATGAGATGAGGTGAAGTAAAATGGAATTAGATACGATGAAAAATCTAATCAAGAAATATATGCCAGGGCATAGTCGTTTTCTTGTGCGGGTGGAGACAGCAGATCGGTACTACCGGAACAAGACAGATATCCTGCTGAAACCGCCAAAAGAAAAGAATCAGGAAGAAAACCCATTGCGAAATGCGGACAACAGAATCCCGTTTAACTTCCACGGACTCTTAGTTAATCAGAAAGCCTCCTACATGTTTACGGCGCCGCCCTTGTTTGACTTGGGAACTAAGCAGGCAAACAAGGAACTGACAGCATTTTTAGGTGATAAGTATGCCAAAACATGTAAGGATCTGTGCGCGGATGCTTCCAATGCATCCATTGGTTGGTTGCACCTCTGGAAAGATAAGACGTCTGGTCAGTATAAATATGCAGTGGTTCCACCAGGGGAAATTGTCCCGGTGTGGAGCAAGAACCTGGAGAAAGAACTGAAGGGCGTGCTTCGCTGTTATCACGATATCAGCGACGAAGGCGAAGAGCTGGATGTGTATGAGTATTGGAATGATAAGGAATGCCAGGCTTATGCTGTGAGGGCTGGGGACACTGTTTACGATGGATTGACACCATATTATTCATTTACGGTGATTGATACGGCGGGGAACAGCAATCTCGCTAATAAGTTCGAGCACGACATCGGTGAAGTCCCGTTTTTCCCATTCTTCAACAACAACATCGATACAGGTGATTTAGACAACATAAAGCCTTTGATAGATGTATATTGCAAGGTGTTCAGTGGATTTGTCAACGACCTTGAGGATATTCAGGAAGTTATTTTCGTGTTGACCAACTATGGCGGCGCTGATTTGGGGCAGTTTCTCCGAGAACTGAAGGATTACAAGGCCATTCAGGTTGAGAGTGATACTGAGGGAGATAAGTCGGGAGTTTCCACGCTGACCATTGAACTGCCAGTGGAGGCCCGTAAGGAGTTGCTGGCCACAACCCGGAAGTGCATCTTCGAGCAGGGCCAGGGCATTGACCCCGACCCTCAGAATTTTGGAAATAGTTCAGGCGTTGCCCTTGGCTTTCTTTATTCCCTGCTGGAACTGAAGGCCGGACTGATGGAGACAGAATTTAAGTTGGGCTTCGGTCGGTTCATCCGCTGTGTCTGCCGGGTGATGAGCATCCCAATCAAGGATGATACCATCATCCAGACATGGACTAGGACCAGTGTTAAGAATGACCTAGAAGAGGCACAGATTGCGTCCCAGAGCAAGGGGGTGATTGCAGATGAGGATATCGTGCGCAAGCATCCTTGGGTGGAGGACTTTGAGCGCAGCTGGAAGGCTTTTAAGGAGCAGGAAGAGCAGGGAGAAAAGGAGATATCTGATATGTTTCCACCGAAAGGTAGTGACGAACCGGGAGAGGATGATGAGTAATGGGCTATTGGGAGAAACGGCAGCTTGAGACTTATAAGGCCGGGGAAATGCAGGTTAACCAGTATTTTTCCAGACTTGAACGGGCCTTTAACCAGACGCGGCGGGAATTGCAAAAGACGGTGGAATCTTTTTACTGGCGTTATGCAGAGGAGAACGGCCTATCCTATTCGGCCGCACAGCATAAGCTAAACGCGAAAGAACTGGGAGAATTAAAGGACTTCATCGACCTGTCCATGAAGAATATCGGAAAATACAATCAGGCGGTCAATAATCTGTCCATCAAGGCACGGATTACCCGGTATCAAGCATTGGAGGCGGAGGTGGATGCCCTGCTCCGGCAGATGTACGCAGTACAGTATCAGGATGCGGCGGAGAAAATGATGCAAGAGGTGTATGCGGAGAGTTATTATCGGACCTGGTACAACATTGACCAGTACCGGGGATTTCATGCTGCCTTTGCCCAGATAGATCCGCATGCGGTTGAAACTCTGCTGGAATATCCATTCAACGGTGCCGATTTTTCCAGCCGGCTGTGGAAGCAAAAGGACCACCTGCAGACGCAGTTGATGGAGTCCCTGACCACTATGATGGTGCAGGGGAAGAATCCACAATCTCTGGCAGCTGACTTTGCTAAAAAGATGCAGGCAAAAAAATTCGATGCTTACCGGCTTTTGCAGACAGAGAGTTCCTTCCTGATGAGCGAGGCCGCCCACGCCGGATATAAAGAGGATGGGGTGGAGAAATATCAGATACTGGCTACTCTGGACAGCAAGACCTGCGGTGTTTGCGGGGAGCTGGATGGGAAAATCTATCCAGTGGAGGAGGCGGTAACAGGAAAGAATATGCCCCCCTTTCATTGCTTCTGCCGATGTACGGATGTCCCTTATTACGATGACATGGATTTATCGGACACGACCCGTGCGGCCAGGGAACCGGAAACGGGGAAGACTTATAGTGTGCCGGCGGATATGACGTATCAGGAGTGGAAAAATCAATTTATCCCAAAGGATATGAGCGATACGCCAGTTAAGAAACGAACAGAGCTGGAGATTCAACGAAAGTGTGAAGAAATGAGGCACTCGGTTGAGTCCATGACTGGAAGACGGAGTAAGTGGAGTGGAAAAGCGATCGTTAACAACGCTCTGTGTGAAAAGGAACAATGTGCCGGTGAAAAATTATGGAACTGTGACATTCTTCTAAGAGATGATGTGCCGGATCATACAGTCATCCATGAACTTTTGCATTCTTGTTCGGTCAGTTATTACAGTCCTGCAGAGTATGTCCGGCACGGAAAAATCGAAGAAGGAAGTGTCGAACTGCTATCCAGGGAGATTGCCCATTCAATGCGGCTTCCGGTTGAACTTACAGCTTATAACAACGAGGTAACAGTTTTACAATCCTTAAATCAGGGCCTCGGTTTATATAAGACGGATCTAGATTTTGCATTAGACCTTTTCAACCAGCCTCTACCAAATCGTTTTAACTGGTTGATGGAAAAGGTAAATACAGGTATAATGAAAAGAGCAGATGTAACAGTTAATGACATGCAGGAACTTGCGGACTTTATGGCAATCCTGGAAGGTGGATATGATGGATGATAAAAACTGGGAAGTATTGAAAAAGGCTATGCGGGAAAGCAGGGAGTTAAGAATGCGACTATTCGAGAGCAGTGATTTGGGCGATCGGCTTTACTACCAGCTTTGTTATTCCGCTCCCCGGGACACAGAGGGCTGGATGAAACTGTATGGGCAGGTACATGAATACCTCAAAGGAGACAATCCGGAAGAAAAGAAAAGCCGACTGATGCAGTATACAGAAATGCTGGCAATGATGAAAGAAGGCGCAAGGGAGGTTCAAAGCATGGATATTAAGGGAATAAAAGAAACGGTACCAGGGCTGTAGAGGCCTTGGTATTTTTATGTTGTTGCGACGTCGCAACAGGAAGGCGCATATGATTGATATATTTTGTTCGGGTGGCGCCATGTGTAGCATTCAGATGTCTTTTGACACAATGGAGCGGATCATGCGAGACGATTTTATAAAGGATGATGATTTTGTCCCCATCACATTTTATGATGGTGTCCGTGGGGCTGTTAGAAAGAGATATATCAACTTTTTTTGCGAACACGCAGAGGTTGAGTAAGACACGCGGGTATGGCCTGGGTGTTATTTTTTCGCCTTTTTGGTATCCCAGGCGGTAAAGAGGGAGACATCACCGGACACGACCGGGTAACAAGTGAAGATGAATTGAAAGGAGCAAAAAGTCATGAAGAAAGAAGAGTTAGTAGTAAAAGGATTATCGGAGGAGCAAGCGCAGATTGCTGTTGATGCATGGAATGAAGCAGTTAAGGGGTTCGTACCAAAGGAACGGTTTGATGAGGTAAATGGAAAGCTGAAAGAAGCGAATACCACAATCGAAACGCTGAAGAAGGACAACTCAGATAATGAGGAACTTCAGAAGCAGGTCAAAGAGTACAAGGAAAAGGTGACGGCCCTGGAAATGGCATCGGCAAATACTGTAAAGGAATACGCCCTTAAGGATAAGCTGAAAGAGGCAGGTGTGATTGATGCCGATTATATTATTTATAAACAGGGCGGGCTTGACAAGTTCACGTTTGACAAGGACGGGAAGCCTATCGGAATCGACGATATTGTGAAGCCCTTGAAAGAATCCGCTCCCCATTTGTTTAAGGCAGATCCGGGACCAGACTATAAGCCTGCTGGCGGTGGAACTCCTCCGACAAAGAATCCATTTGCAAAAGACAGTTTTAACCTGACAGAACAGGGGAGGCTGTTAAAAGAAAATCCGACACAGGCGCAGGCATTAGCCGCTGCCGCCGGAGTGACTATCAACGTATAAGAAAGGAAATAGGTGATTAAATGCCAGTAACAAGATTATCAGATGTTATCGTACCAGAGCTGTTCACGCCTTATGTAGTGAACCGGACTATGGAGTTATCCGCGCTCTTCCAGAGTGGAATTATAACAAATAATGCAGAGTTTGACCGTCTGGCCAGTGAAGCGGCGCCGATTCATCAGATGCCGTTTTTTGAGGACCTGTCTGGGGATTCTGAGGACATTATTGAGGACCAGAATCTTACAGCAAAGAAAATCAATTCCAATAAGGATGTATCTACTACTATTCGCAGAGCAAACATGTGGGCAGCTACAGACCTTTCTGCCGCGCTTGCCGGGAGCGATCCAATGGCCGCGATTGGTGATTTGGTGGCAGGGTACTGGTCCAGGGAGTATCAGAAAATTTTAATCCAGGTCCTGGCCGGTGTGTTCGGAAGTTATCAGACCACAAGCGAGCCAGCGGAGACAAAAACGCCGCTTGCGGACCATATCCTTGATATCTCTACAGCAAGTGCTGCAGCTGCGCAGAAAATTAGCGCCAGTGCTTTTATTGACGCCCTGCAGTTGCTGGGGGACGCGCAGGGACAGCTCACAGCTGTGGCTATGCACAGTGCCACGAAGGCCTATCTGAAGAAAAATAACCTGATTGACACTGAACGGGATTCTACAGATGTTGAGTTTGACACTTATCAGGGCCGAAGGGTAATCGTTGATGATGGCTGTCCGGTTGCTGATGGAGTATATACAACTTATCTGTTTGGTCAAGGCGCCATCGCCTTCGGTAACGGTTCGCCGGTTGGATTTGTTGCAACCGAGGTTGACCGTGACAAAAAGAAAGGTTCCGGCGTGGATTATCTGATTAACCGTAAGACATTTATTATGCATGCCCGCGGAATCAAATGGACTGACCTTGCCAGAGAGCATGTGGAGACACCAACAAAGGCAGAATTAATGAATGCTATGAACTATGAGAGAGTATACGAACCGAAGCAGATTCGTATTGTTGCGTTCAAGCACAAAATCGGATAGGGAGGATTGTATGACGACATCGGAAATAATGGGAACAGTAAAAAATAATCTGGGAATCCAGGATGACAAAAGCGACCTTTTAATTTCCGATGTCATCCTGATGGTATGCGATTACTGCAATCTGGAGCCGGATTGTATCCCGGATATTCTGGAGCCGTTCGTCCGGAAGAAGGCGAAGGGAATCATTGATTATGAGGCGGCAGAGGGGACAGGATACAATCCGGAAATTGCCAGCATTAAGGAGGGTGACGGCGGTATCACCTGGGCACAGACGGAAGGAAATACAAAAGCCAGTATCTACGGGCTGTCTGAGAACGATAAGGCAAGTCTGAGGAGACACAGGAGGTTGAGAGGATATGCGAAACCCGTATGCAAGACTGTATGATGCTAAAATGGATGTGTACAGATGGACAGACGTTGAAATAGATGGTATCACCAAGCAGGTGAGAACAGCTGTGGCAACAGAGCGGCCCTGTCGGTACAGTTCTTCCGGTCAGGCGCCTGCCGGCGTGCCCAATCCGTCTATTGCCAACAGCCATACGCTGTTCTGCGGCTTGGAAGAAGATATCCGGGAGGGTGATCAGCTGCTGATTACTCTGCGCACTGGAAAGACTATTGAAGTTGATTTGGGAGAGTGCCATCCGTATACGTACCAGTGGCAGTGTGAGATAAAGAGGGATGATAATGCATGAGCAGTAATTATAATGCCAATAAGGCCGCCATTGACCAGTTTCGGAAGGAGCTTATGGAGATGGTAGAGGATATCAAGGAAGTCGATGAACGGGTATTGAACCGGGCAGTTAATGCAGGAGTCGTCTACGCAAAAAATAATTCTCCCGTCATTACAGGCTTTTATCGTAAGAACTGGCGGTCAGCTCCGGCGGTAAAGGCGAAAGCAGGGGGCGCCACAAAGACTTTGCTGAATAATGCGGAATATGCGGGCTATGTAAATTATGGACATCGCACGGTGGATAAAGACGGAAACACAACTGGTTATGTAAAGAGCCAGACGGGGGACCATCTCCTGGAGCGAACGGTGATTTTTATCGGCAAACAGTTGGAAAAAGAATTTGATAAAGAAGTAAAGGCGGTGCAGAACCGGCATGATTGAAAAACTTTATAAGAATATCGCTGCAGGGCTGAAAAAAATTCGGCCATACCCAGTATATGTTGAAGACGTGCCGCAGAATTTTAAGCAGCCGTCTTTTTTAATAACCTTTTACGAACATAACCCTTCCTGTGGCATTAACGGCCGGCTGAAAAACATAGTAAATGTGGACATATCCTACTTTCCGGAATCCAGGCAGGAAGCGAATGAGGAGTGTTGGAAAGTTGGCCAGGAACTGCAGAGGGAATTTACAGTAGAAGATTTTAAAATTAAGAACAGAAACTTAAAAATTGTGGATAATGTGCTGCATTTTATGTTTGATGTGGAGTACCGGGAATATCGGAATACGCCAGATACCAAGATGCAGGCAATAGCCCAAGACATAGATATAAAGGAGGAATAACCTATGGCAGGAACATGGGAAAGTCAGAATAAAGTACTGCCCGGAGCCTATATCAATATCCGGACGAACGAGCCATTATCCATCGCACCGGGAGACCGCGGTACAGTGGTGATTTTACAGGAAATGAGCGCCGGGGCGAACAAGAGCTTGTACACGATAACAGCAACAGAGGCAAACTGGCCGGAAAATGCAACAGCGGCAGATAAACTGCTCGCAAACGAAGCTTTGAAAAAGGCTAAGACTGTGCTTGTCTACAAGCTTCCGGCTACACATACTGCCGAAGACGTTACAGCGGCCCTTGCAGACTTAAAAACGGTACAGTTCAACACACTATGCTATCCATTTGATGGAGACTCGGAAACGGCGAATAAGACGGCAATTGCAACTTGGATTAAGGCTATGCGCGACGATGAAGGTGTAAAGTGTCAGGCAGTACTTGCGAACCATACCGCGGACAGCGAGGGAATTATCAATGTCACACAGGGTATTATGATGTCAGGGGGAACGGAGCTGACAGCGGAGCAGGTAACGGCCTGGGTGGCGGGGGCGACTGCAGGAGCCAGCATTACAACATCAAATACTGGGATGGTTTATAATGGAGCAATTGATGTCAGTCCCAGGATGACCAAGTCGGAGATGGAGACGGCTGTTAAGGCAGGGGAATTCATTTTCCGGGTTGACGGCACCCAGAATGTGACGGTTGTATATGACATCAATTCCCTGACTACCATAACAACAGACAAGGGTAAGATGTTTACAAAAAACAGGGTGATTCGAACCATCGACAATATCGCAAACGACATAACCAAGATATTTGAGGCAAACTATGTAGGCAAGGTAAATAACAACGATGCAGGCCGTTCACTGCTTCGAGCGTCTCTGGTGGATTACTTCACAACCCTTCAAGGGATGGAGGCCATTCAAAACTTTGACGTGTCTGACGTGGTAATTGTCAAGGGTAACGACTCGGACGCAGTCGTGGTAACAGCAAATATCCAGCCAGTTGACAGTGTTGAGAAAATCTACATAACTGTCAATCTTTCATAAGGAGGTACAGGTATGGCAGGAAATTATACAAAAATCAGTGATTTGGTGACCGGTAGTGAGGGAAGCGCTTTTATCACGGTGGATGGACAGAACCGGTATTTCTTCGAACTGTCAAAGATTGAGGCAAACATTGAGTTCACGGTCATAGCAAAGAAGCTTCTGGGCCACCGAATGAAGCAGCATAAGACGGTCGGCGCGGAGGGTAAAGGCTCTATAACTATGTACAATGTCAGTCCGGCGGCTCTTGCGATTTATCAGGAATATATCAAAACAGGAAAAACCCCGCAAATAAGTATACAGACCACGAATGAGGAGACTAGTTCTACGGTCGGAAAACGTACCGTGGTAATGCGAAACTGTATATTGGCCAAAGCACCTGTGGCTTACCTAGAGGATGGAAGTGAGGATTTAAACACAGTGGATACGGACTTTACATTTGACGATGTGGATGAGCTGGAGAGCTACGTATTGCCTGAGAATATGAGATAAGATTGATTAGTTTTTCCTCTTATAGTATAATATTGTTAATTTATAGGGGGAGGTAGTTGCATGGGAAATTTAAAACTGGAAAACCTGGGAAAAGAATTAATAGTAACGGATAATGCGGTTATAATTCAACAAAAAATTATAAAATCCAGTAAAATTATTCCTTTGACGAATATTATTTCTGTGCAGGTAAAAAAGCCGGGACTAATGGCTGGATATATTTATTTTCAAACATTAGGAGGGTTAGATAATCGCATTAAGAAACCTGCAGATATTTCAAAGGATGAAAATTCGTTTATCTTTAACGGTAACGGAAACTATAAAATAGCTATGCAGATGAAAGAACAAATTGAAAATTGTAGAGAGCAGTCCTCTACAAGTGTGGTTCAAGAAAATTCGTCCGCAGATGAAATCTTGAAGTATAAAGGTCTGTTTGACGCCGGGATTATTACTCAGGCAGAGTTCGAAGCTAAAAAGAAGCAGTTATTGGGACTATAGGTATAAGAAAGAAATTAATGATTGAATAAAAAACGTCGCAAAATGTGGCGTTTTTTTATTTTGCAAAAATAGAGAAAGAGAGGATATAACATGTCATCATTAAACGCATTTTTACATCCAGAGCAGGTAGAAAATAAAGCGATAATTGTATCAGAGCGGTTTAAAGAAGATGGAAAACCAGTTCCATTTATTATCCGGCCTATTACTCAGAAGGAAAATGAGAGTATTGTTCGGAAGCATACCAAAAAGGATAAAAAGGGGAATGAGACTTTTGATCGTATTTCTTATATCCAGGAACTAACAGCGACAGGAGTGGTTTTTCCGGATTTACAGAGTGTCGAAATCCAAAAAGCCTATGGGGTACTCGGAGCAGATAAGGTATTACCAGCTATGCTGTATGTTGGAGAATTTACGGCGTTGATGCAGGAGGTTCAGGGGCTGTCTGGCCTTGATATAGATATCAATGAGGATATCGAAGAAGCAAAAAACTTATAAAGCAGGGCGATCCAGAGCTGAATTATGCGCACTTCGCTCTGCAAAAATTACATATACGGGCAGGTGTATTGGCGGGAATCTGTGGAGCCAATGAGCCGATGGGACAGAAAGAACGGGCCTTCACTTATGCCAGCATTGATTTGAGGATAGCTGAGGAGAAGCGGGAAGTTGCAAAACTCAAAGGATAGGAGGTGAGATATGCCTACTTTAAAAGCCATGTTTAAACTTTTTGATGGCTACAGCGCAACAATAAATAAGATTGCTTCTGGTACTGATAAGGCATCCGTTGCGGTTCTCGGAGCCAGTAAAAATACGGATACCTATAATCAGTCGTTGAGGAATACAGGGGCAGTAGCCAATGTAGCCAGTTCTGGGCTGATGCGACTTGTTGGCGCAGTTATCAGCCTCGCCGCAGTAAAAAAGAGTATGGACTTGACGGATGCCTATACCAATACAAATGCACGCCTTGCCATGATTACGGACAATTTGGAGGAGCAGAAAGCTTTGCAGGAGGCGATCTTTGCAGCCGCCGACCGTTCCAGGGGCAGCTATGTAGAAATGGCTAATGCAACAGCAAAAATGAAGATGCTGGCCGGAGATGCTTTCGGGAGCAATGAAGAGGCGTTAGGCTTCACAGAATTATTGCAGAAGTCTTTGAAGGTATCCGGAGCGGGGACGTCAGAACAGCAATCTGCATTTCTGCAGCTCACACAGGCCATGTCTGCAGGTAAACTGCAAGGCGATGAATTTCGGTCGGTTATGGAAAACGCGCCTATGGTGGCGAATGCAATTGCTGAGTATATGGGCAAGAGCAAGGGTGAGCTGAAAGAAATGTCATCTCAAGGGCTTATTACAGCAGATATCATTAAAGGCGCCATGTTTGAAGCGGCGGATGATATTAACGGGAAGTTCGCCCAGATGCCAATGACATTTGCAGATGTATGGCAGAAGATAAAAAACGCGGGGATGGAAGCCTTTGGAGGAGTTTTTGAAAAAGCAAATGCCATGTTGAATTCAGAGATGGGGCAGTCTGTAATCCAGAACTTGATTGGAGTAGTTCATATGGCCGCCGGAGCTTTTTCTGCGGTCCTAGACGGAATTGGATGGGTATCGGAGAACCTTGATTGGCTGGGGCCAATTATATTTAGTGTTGCTTCCGCATTTTTGGCTTATCAGTTAGCTACCGGGCTTGCCGCAGCGGCACAGTGGGTTCTTAATTCAGCAATGCTGGCCAGTCCTATTTTTTTGTTTGTGGCGGCTATCGCTTTGGCGGTGGCTTTAACTTATAAGTTTGCGTCCTATATAGCGACTACAACTGGGGTAGCGTCCAGTGGATTTGGTGTCATTGCTGGTAGTGTTAATGTTGTGATTCAGTTCTTTTGGAACCTACTTCTGACAGTCGCTAATGTTGCAATTGGCATATCTAATGCAATAGCCGCACTAGGTAGCAACATGCAGATTGCTTTTGGTAATTCTATTTCTGGCGTAAAAGCGTGGTTTTATGATTTATTATCTACCGCGGTATCTGTTATTGCTGGTATTGCGGCTGAATTAAACAAGTTGCCTTTTGTAGAATTTGATTATTCTGGTCTCATATCAGCAGCAGATAAGTATGCCGCTAAATCAGCATCAGCGGCAGCAGAAAAGCAAGAGTATGTTTCGATTGGAGATGCTTTTGAGAATGGAATGAATACATATGACGCGTTTCAAGATGGTTGGGTTAAAAACGCTTTCGACTCCGGTGCATCTTGGGGAGATAGCGCGATGGATAAAATATCTGGAATGCTGGGGGGATTTGATAATACTGGGGCTGGTTCGGAAATAGACTTCTCCCAGTTTGCGACTGCTGGAAATCCAGCAACCATAAAAGGTAAAGGAAAAGGCGGAGCTGTCAAGGTAGAGAACGAAGAAGATATTGAATGGATGCGTAAATTGGCGGAGAGGGATTACGTGGCCAGGATTGCCCAAAATACCCTAGCTCCAAACATCAAGGTGGAATTTACCGGCCCCATCACAAAGGAGGCTGATGTGGACGGCGTGACATCCCACTTGGCTGAACAGTTAAAAGAGATGATAGCGATTGCACCGGAAGGAGTACCAACATAATGGCATATTCTGTGTATTTTAAATGTGGCGGTAAAAAGTATAAACTCCCGGTGAATCCGGAAGAGATTAAGAGAACAAGAAATCTGAATGTGGAGACTTACCAGGTGCTTGGCTCCGGGCAGGTCTCCATCCCGTCATATTGCGAGTTGGAGCAGTATAGTTTCGAGGCAGAGTTCCCGAGCCAGAGGTATCATTATATGGAGTCTGGCACCAAAGCAGATGCCGATTATTATGAAAAGATGTTTCGCAAGGCGCAAAAAAAATTAAAACAGATACAGTTTATCTGCTCCAATGGAGTGAACGATGACATCAGCTGCAAGGTGCTGGTGAAAAGTGTGGAGGTCATCGAAAAGGCCGGCGAAGTGGGAGATAAATACATCACCTTAACGCTGATGGAATATAAGGCACCCAGAAAACGCACCGTGGCCATCCAGACAGCGGCAGCAGTTGTAGCACAGGAAGAAGCGCCCCCTGCTGAAAATCCGGCGGTTACAGAAAATAAAACCCATACGGTACAATCAGGTGACACGCTTTGGGCAATAGCAAAAAAATATTATGGGAATGGCGCGCAATACACCAAAATTGTCTCGGCAAATGGAATCGGGAATCCAAATTTGATCCATCCAGGCCAGATTTTTATAATACCAGCGTAAGGAGGGGAAAATGCTTGGAGTTATTGGTGGAAACGGAAGGAATGATTTACGACATATCAAAATCCTGCGAGAAATTATCCTGGTCGGATGTCTTAAATGACGGAGCAAGCAGTCTAGAATTTTCCTATATCGCCGGTGGACTGATAGTCCAGAATGGGGATGTCGTTCGCCTGACTGAAAATGGTCAGGCGGATGGCATTTTTTTTGGAACTATTTTTAAAGTATCCGGGGATGAGACGGGGATTGTGACTGTCAAAGCATATGACCAGTTACGGTATGCAAAGGCGAAGGAGATTGTTGTCCTTGAAGGTGGGACTCTAAAGACCTTGGTGCAGAACATGTGCGCATTTCTGACGCTGACACCGGGGACGATGGAGGAGCCTGGGTATGTTTTGAAAACCATCGCGGATGAAGACAAGACATGGATTGACCAGATATATAGGGCAGTTTCTGATACGCTTATCGGTACGCAGGAGATGTACTGTGTACGTGACGAGTATGGTGCTGTCTGCTTATGGAACATGCGGAACCTGCAGCTTCCACTCGTACTTGGAGACAAATCTCTGTGCACCGGATATAGTTGGGAAAAGTCAATTGATGAAGATTTTTATAATCGTATTAAGGTAGTGTGGAAAAATGAGTCATCCGGGAAAATGGATGTGGGCGCGGCGGTGGATCAGACATCGGTGAATCGGTACGGCCTTTTACAGTATTTGGAGACAGGAAACAATATTGATAATGCAGCACAGGCGCAGGAACGAGCCAACAACTTGCTGAAGCTTTACAACCACGCAGTATTTTTGGAAGCATTGAGGATATTGACCTGGAGAAACGATTGATTGTGCAGAAAGTTACACACGATTTTCTTCCGGTTCACACGATGTCATTGGAGGTGATGGCAGATGGATAAAAATGGGGCTCATGATTTTTTTAATACAATCAAAACAATCGTGGACAACTACCTGAATAATCGAAAAGTGGCAGCTGTCATGGTAGGAGTGTTTAATGGCGCGGCCATTGTGGTGAATGACCGGCTGCCGGTGCCGATGAGCATGATTAGGGGAAATATGTCCGGGAAGTTGATTCCGGGAGATAAGGTTCGGCTGCTCCGGAACGATGGGGGTGGTGAATATTACATCCTGGAAATTATAGGAAAGCCATACCAGACAGGAGGCTGATGCGATGGAATTGACAACGGACCTGGTACTTCGGGAACAAACTTTTTCGGGAAGAACGTATCAATTATCACAAACTAAAATAGAGGGCTTTGTGGATGAACTGGAAGCACTAAAACAAACGATATACAAAATCTTATCCACAGAGCAGTATGAATATCCAATTTATAGCTTCAACTATGGGATTGCCTGGAAGGAGTTCATCGGTGAGGAACAGCCTTATATTCGGGCCGAAATGAAAAGGATGATCGAAGAGGCACTGTTACAAGATGACAGGATAAAAGAGGTTGATGGGTTCAGCTTCACATTTTCTGGCGATGCATGCCAGTGTTCTTTTATTGTCTCCAGTATTTATGGAGATATTGAGATTGATAAGGAGGTGCCAGTGTGAGAGCAACGTATGAGGAGATCTTACAAACGATGCTTGATAAGGTGCCAGGTGATGTAGATAAGCGCGAGGGGAGCATCATTTATGACGCCTTGGCGCCGTGTGCTTTCTTCCTGGCACAGCAGAACTTTCAGCTGGATAATTTCGTGGATTTGGTTTTCCCAGATACGGCCATAGGAGAATATTTGGATAAGGCTGTTGCACCGTTTGGAGTTACACGAAAACCGGCTATTGCGGCCATCAGGAAGATGGAGACATCTGACGCGGTTGCTATCGGGTCAAGGTGGGGAATTAATAACCTGGTATATGTCACAACGGAAGAGCTGACAGCCGGTACGGAGTACAAGGTTGAATGCGAAAGCACAGGCGAAGTTGGAAATCAATACAGCGGAGCAATGCAGCCGATATCGAATGTGACAGGAGTTACAGCTGAGCTGGCTGGAATTATTGAGGCCGGAACAGATGAGGAAATGGATGAAGCTTTGAGAGCAAGACTCTACCAGAAAGTCAGACTGCCTGCAACATCCGGAAACGCATATCACTATAGATTATGGGCATTGGAGGTACCTGGTGTTGGAGATGCGAAGGTGTTCCCACTGGATGGAGGACCTGGCACAGTGACAGTGATGGTGGTAGATAATGATAAGGCGGTGGACGAGACAATAGAGGATGCAGTATTGGCGCATCTGAATGCAGTGAAGCCAATTGGAGCATCCATCACTGTAGGCAGTCCGACTGTAACGGCGATCAATGTAGCTGCACAGGTACTGCTGGATGGCAGCCGCACGATAGCGGCCGTACTGGCGGATTATAAGCAAGTGTTGAACGATTATCTACGCGGGCTCGTTTTTTCGGATTACCGGGTGAGTTTCGCGCGAGTTGGCAGCATCCTCCTGTCCGTCGAAGGAGTGCAGGACTATGATGGACTGATGCTGAATAACACATCAGGAAATGTAATCATCGGAGAAAAGGCTATTCCTGTGCTGGGAATCATCACTTTGACGGAGGTGAGTGTGCTTGGAGCTGATTAGATTATTGCCGGACATATACGATAATAATGAGACGATGCAACTGCTGCAGGGGATTCTGTCGCAGGAGGTAACTACTCTGGATGCTGGAATGTATCATACGATTGACCAGTGTTATGTCGGGAGTTCTTCGGAAGATGGTACACTTTCAAGATATGAGAGGCTCTTAGGAATTTCCCCGGATACATCAAAGTCAGAACGATATCGAAAGGAGCGCATCAAAGCGAAGATATTCGGAGCGGGAACAACAACAGCCTCACTTATCCATCACATTGCAGAAAGCTATACCAATGCAGCAGTAGAATTGACGGAGCAATTTGCAGATTACACTGTGACAGTAAAATTTGTAGGCACGTCTGGAATACCTGGGAATATTGCGGATATCAAGGAATCTATCGAAGAGGCAATCCCAGCTCATCTTAAAGTTTTATATGAATACATCTTTAATACTTACGGTAGCGTCGGTACGTTTACCCATGCTGAGCTGGCAGCTTACAGCCACTATAAAATCCGGAACGGCCATCTAAAGAACCGCATCCAAGAGCTACAGCGATATCAATATGTAGAACTGAGTCAGCTGACACATTATCAAATATCGAAAGGAGATTTACCGAACAATGGCAACTAATACAACAAACTATAGCTTTAAAAAACCAGATGAAAGTGATTTTTACGATGTGCAGGACCAGAATGGGAACTGGGATATGGCAGATGAAGCGTTGAAAAGCCTGGATACGCCTACTTTTGAGGACTATACCGGTAGTACACCGGTCCCGGCGGCAAACACGGCGATTGATGGAATAAAGAGTAAAACGAAGTTATCCGCACTGATGAGTAATATAAAAGCAGCCTTTAAAGGGGCTTGCTTGATAGGACATATCGTCAATAACTGCGTGACGAACAATCCGAACTTGCCTTTAAGTGCCGCTCAAGGAAAAGTTTTGATGGATCTGTATACTCGGTTAAATGGCGAG
>ERZ894236.1055-NODE-1055-length-23459-cov-40.2521_pt1 | contig 23459 bp, 23 predicted proteins | sample MGYA00380297_ERZ894236 | MGnify/ENA primary metagenome ERZ894236 (study PRJEB32331, sample SAMN06328420) | human gut metagenome | biome: human gut microbiome; feature: stool | host: Homo sapiens | collected 2014-08-04 ... | reverse complement strand
AGACGGTAACGTGGTTGGGGAAATGTGTTCCCCAGCCGATGCCGACACATGTGGAGACGGTATGTTTACTATCGAGAGTAAAGGAAGAAGTGTCAAAAGAATAAATATTAAAAAGGAGTTATTTCATGAATACACACACAAAGAAATTAACATTATCAGCTATGTTTTTGGCGATCGGTATCATCCTGCCGTTTTTCACCGGACAGGTACCACAGATTGGGAATATGCTGCTCCCAATGCATTTTCCGGTGTTTTTATGCGGAATGATCTGTGGAGCGCCGTATGGTTTGGCGATTGGATTTATTCTGCCGATTTTCCGATCTTTTTTATTCGGGATGCCGATGATGTATCCAATGGCGATTGCCATGGCTTTTGAACTTGCGGTCTATGGTGTTGTGGCAGGGTGGATATATGGACGGGCAGAAAGAAAGAACACGCTGGTTGTTTATCAAGCGCTTCTTCTTGCTATGGTCTGCGGAAGAGTTGTCTGGGGAATGGTAGAAATCTTGCTTCTTGGCATTGGAGGAAATGGATTTACATGGCAGATGTTCCTTGCCGGAGCACTTGTGAATGCAATTCCGGGAATCCTTCTTCAACTTGTGTTGATTCCTGCAATTATGGCGGTTGTCGTACATAAAAAGGTGGTGCCGGAAAATGCAAAATAGAAGTCCTTTTCTGATTGCCATAGATGGAAGATGTGCGGCAGGTAAGACAACTTTTGCGGAAAAACTTTCTTCTATTATGGAATGCGGCGTGATTCATATGGATCATTTTTTCTTAAGACCGGAGCAAAGGACAAAAGAGCGTCTTGCACAAGCCGGAGGGAATGTAGATCGGGAACGGTTTATGGAAGAGGTGCTGAAGCCATTGAAGGCAGGCAAAGCGTTCACTTATCGGAGCTTTGACTGCCATCAGATGTCTTTCGCAAAAGAAATAGAGATACTCCCTGCGCCTGTAGTAATTATAGAGGGTGCTTACAGCTGCCATCCGGAATTTGTGCAGTCGTGGGATCTGACGATTTTCATCGATATTGATCAAGAAGAGCAGCTTCGAAGAATTGAACAGCGCAATGGAGCAGATCAGGTTCCGGTATTCGAGAAACGATGGATTCCAATGGAAGAAGCTTATTTTAAAGCGTTTCAGGTGAAAGAACACTGTCGATTACTTCTGCGGCAGCCAATGCACGGTCGATAATGTAACGGAATTTGGACTCAAGTTTTACAGACTCGTCAAGGTGGAAGGATGTGTTATCAAGAAATGCATTAGAGAGCTGATAGACATAATACTCCCCATCCTCCTGTCTGTCTGCAAGTAAATCTCCATTTTCACGCATATCGTCCGTGTTTGTGTTTTTGCCGAGGCTTAAGTCCGTCAGTACCTCCAGTAAAATGAAGAAATGTGGTTCGTCCCACGCCGACAGATACATACATTTGCACAGACCTTTTGTAAAAAAGGGAAACTGGCTGTAGCAGTCCATCAATTCTTTAAAACGTGTCCGGTGACCGGAACTTTCAAAGAGTTTTGCTTTGTCGAGAGCAAATAAACACGCATCTTTTTGGTTCATGAGTACCCCTCCTCATAAAGAATTAATAAAATTATATCGAAAGAAATTTGATTACTCAAGGGATTTGAGAAAAATATCGGAAAATATTGACTTTATATATAAAATAGTTCAGGAGATTAACTATGCAGTATTATCTTGCCCCATTAGAGGGTGTTACAACACAAGTTTACCGGAATGCTTATCACAAGTATTTTCGCCCTATGGATAAATACTTCACCCCATTTCTGGTGCCCCATACGAAGAAAGGATTTAGCGCGAAAGAAATTAGGGAGATTAATCCGGATAACAATAAAGGACTCTATGTTGTTCCGCAGATTTTAAGTAATCAGGCGGAAGACACTGTAAATACTATACATAAGCTTGAAAATTATGGTTATAAAGAAGTGAATCTGAATCTGGGGTGCCCCTCCAAAACAGTGGTGTCTAAAAACAGAGGTTCAGGTTTTCTTGCTATGCCGGAAGAGCTGGATCATTTTCTGGAAGAAATTTTTGAAAAGACGGAGGTAAAAATTTCTGTCAAAACAAGAATCGGAAGAGATGAGCCGGACGAATTTTATAAGCTCATGAAATTATATAATAAATATCCGTTAGAGGAATTGATTGTTCATCCGCGGACGCAGAAAGATTTCTATCGAAATACACCTAACCTTTCCATGTTTGGATATGCTGTGGAACAGAGTCGTTTTCCGCTGTGTTATAACGGAGATGTGAAGAAGAGAGAAGACAAAGAGAATATTGTAGAAACATTTCCCGGAATTTCAGCAATCATGCTTGGACGCGGAGTCATTGCGAATCCATTTCTTACCGCGTCTTTTGAAAAACCGGAAGAGCAGAACGAAATTGACAAAGACACGCTTCGAAATTTTCATGATGCGCTGTATGAAGGATATGGGCAGGTAAGCGACGGGATTCTTCCTGTTTTATTTAAAATGAAAGAAATATGGACCTATATGAAAGAGTTGTTTCCGGAAGATAAAAAACGGATCAAAAAGCTGAAGAAAGCGGAGAATGCGAAAGATTACGAGCAGGCAGTCGCCGAACTTTTTGCTTTACTTTAAAAGGGAGATAACATATAATAGAGGGAACTTGGAGATTGAAAATGAAAGGAGTTTGCAGCATGGAAAATCAGAAACAGCGCGTATATGACGCACTCGATAAATTGAAGATCAAATATGAAGTTGTAGAGCATGAACCGGTACATACAATGGAAGACATGGATAGACTCGGTCTGCCGGAAAAAGGAACTCTGTGCAAAAATTTGTTTTTGAGAGACTCCAAAGGGAAGAGACATTTTCTTGTAACTTGTGAGGAAAGTAAGAAGGTAGACTTAAAGGCTCTTGGAAAACAGCTTGGCGGAGGAAATTTAAGCTTTGCATCCGAAGAACGTCTTGAGAAATATTTGGGATTGAAACAGGGAAGTGTATCACCGTTCGGCCTTATGAATGACGAAGATCATGCGGTAGAATTTTTTATTGATAAGGATCTCAGCAAATGCAAGAGTCTTGGGATTCACCCGTTGGAAAATACAGCAACGGTATTTTTATCTTACAAAGATCTGGATAAATTTTTGTGGGATCTGGATATTGATGTTGTCAAGATCCGACTATAATATATGAAATAGTAAAGAGGATAATTATGGAAGAACAGAATAAAAAGACGGTGGGAATGATGTATCCCGACAGTCCGGGGAAACAGTTTTGGCATATTTGGGGGCCTCTGATCATTAAGATGGGAATTGGATTTATTATTTCCAGCATAGCAGCAGCCATTTTTGGCGTGTATTATCTGTGCAGGCATTATGGGATTAATGCGGAAGTGCTTGCAGATGCAAGACAGATGCAGATCATTTCAGAACGTTTTATGCGGGATTCAATGGAACTGGCACAGACGATCAGTTTGAAATTTTACGATTACACAACGCTGGTGGACGGTGTTGCGTCGTTTATCACAATTCCTGTGATGTGGTTTATGTTCCACAGGGATCGTGTGCGAGAAAGAAGAGTCGGATATGTCCCGAACAAAAAGGCTCCGCTTTGGAAATATGCGGCAGTCATTATTATGGGAATCGCACTTTGCGTAGCAATGAATAACCTGATTTTAATTGGTAACTTCTCCAGTATCAGTGAGGAATATCAGATGGTAATGGAGGCAATCTATTCTGCACCGGTGCCGCTCCAGGTGTTAAGTCTTGGAATTTTGGCACCGATTTGTGAAGAGCTTGTGTTTCGCGGTTTGATCTTTAAGAGAATCCGTATGAGAACCACGTATTTTCAAGCTGCCTTTCATTCAGCCCTTGTATTCGGGATTATGCACATGAATCTGATTCAGATGTTTTACGGATTCTTCCTTGGCTTTGTTTTCGCTTATGCCTACGAAAAATACGGTTCTGTGAAAGCACCGATTGCGGCTCATGTGGCAGCCAATCTGGTATCGGTATTTGGCACAAATTATAATTGGTTTGGGTGGATGATGGAAGACCCGATGAGAATCAGCGTAATCACGGTCATCTGTGCGACAGCGGCAGCTACAATGTTTGTTTTCATGCAGAGAATCGAGGAAAAACCGGACAAGATAATGTTACAGAATTGTTAAAAGTTGTTGCAAAAATGTTGTCTGTAGTATATAATTACTCTTGATAAAGGTTTACTATGTCAAAAAACTTGTAAAAAGGATGAATAGAATGAAGAAATTTAGTACAAAATTGTTAGCAGCAGTAGTGACAAGTTCACTGATTGTGACACCGGTTATGGCTGCGCCATCAACAGAGAGTATAGAACAGGAGAAAGCGGTAGCTCAGAGTGAAGCGGCATCTTTAAAGTCTCAGTTAACAGAAGTAGTGACTCAGATCAACCAGATTGAGGAAGATTTGACTGAGAAGGGTGAGCAGATCATCCAGACAACTGCTGATCTTGAAGAGGCAGAAGAGACAGAGAAGCAACAGTATGAGGATATGAAACTTCGTATCAAATATATGTACGAGCAGGGAGACGGAAGCGCAGTAGAGGCATTAATCTCTTCAAAAGATTTTTCCGATCTTGTAAACAAAGCAGAGTATGTGCAGAACGTACATGATTATGACAGACAGAAGCTTGCAGAATATGTAGCAACGAAAGAACAGGTTGCTGAGCTTAAGACGAGTCTGGAAGAAGAGCAGAAAGCGCTGGAAGAGAAAGAAGCAGAGTTTACGGAAAAACAGGAAAACCTGAATACAATGATCACTTCTAAGGAAGCAGAGATTGCAGATCTGGATGCAGAATTACAGGAGATTGCAGCAGAGGCAGCCCGTCAGCAGGAAGAAGAACGTCGGGCACAGGAAGAGGCTAATAGAAATAATAGCAATAATAACAATAGTAACAACAGTAACAATGGTGGAAACAGTAGCGGCGGTAATAAAGGAAATGGTGGAAGCAGCGGCTCCAGTAGCAGTTATGTTCCGGGAGATGCAGTGTCCCGTGCGAAGTCAGCGCTTGGGAAACCATATGTATGGGGAGCAGTTGGACCAAATGCTTTTGACTGTTCAGGATTAGTAGGCTTCTGTCTGACAGGAAAGTATAAACGTAGTTATACATCCAGTTCTTTTGCCGGACTTCCGGAAGTCAGTGATCCGAGACCGGGTGATGTATGTTACAGAGTGGGTCATGTAGGAATTTATGTAGGTGGTGGTCAGATGATTCATGCACCTCATACTGGATCAGTGGTGCAATATGCAAGTGTTCCGAGCAATATGATCATTGTCCGTCCATAATTGATAAATTAAATAAAGTATATTAGTCAATGGCAGTCCTAAAAAGGCTGCCATTTTTAATGTATGGTAAATTGTGCTTTAACTTCTGATTTTAGGTTCCAATTTTTGGATGGAAAAAAGTATTGAAAATTGCAGAAAATTGTTGTATGCTACTCTTATACTACGTGGGGGCGTATGAGGGAGATTAATAATTGATAAGGATGGGTGATAACATGAAGAGACGATTGTTGCAGACGCTCATCACTTGTGTTGTGATGAGCTCTTTAATTGTAGTTCCTGTTTGTGCTTCTCCGACAGAGGATAAAGAGACTCTGGAAGCAAAGAAAAGCGAGGCTGAAGCGCAGGCTGCCAGTGTAAATGAAGAGCTGGTTTCACTTCTTGTGGATTTTAACGCTTTAAAACAGGATATGGCAACGCAGGAAGATCGTATTGCACAGGCAGAGACTGATCTTGCGAAGGCAAAGGAAGAAGAAGAAAAGCAATATGAAGATATGAAGCTTCGTATTAAATATATGTATGAACAGGGCGATGCTACTTTTTTTGAGACAATGGTAGACTCTTCTTCTTATGCAGATCTTGTCAATAAGGCGGAATATGTGAAGAATGTCCATGATTATGACAGGGACAAGTTAAATGAATATGTAGAGACTAAAAACGAAGTACAGACATTAAAAACTGAATTGGAAAGCGGACAGGCAGAGATGGAATCTATGGCGTCGGAGATGGAGACGCAGAAATCCAATCTGGAAGGAACGCTTACCGAGATGAAGAGCCAGATAGCAGATTTTGATGCACAGCTTGCACAAGCGGAGGAAGAAGCTCAAGTTCAGCTTGAGGAGCTGACGGAAGAGTCGGATACGTCAGCTAATGTTACAGATACTTCATCGGATAACAATAGCCAGTCATCCGACAATCAAAGTACAAGTTCCAAGCCATCCGGTAATCAAGGCGGTAATCAGAACAATGGCAATCAAGGAGGTAACGGCAACAGTGGAAATAATAGTGGGAATAGTTCCACGTCCAAGCCTTCGAATGATACAAAACCATCTAAGCCATCCGGAGGAAACGAAAGTTCCACATCTAAGCCGAGCAATGCATCCCTCGGACAGCAGATTGCAAATAAAGGGTTGGAATATGTAGGATATCCTTATAAGATGGGTGGAAATAGTCTGACTAATGGAATCGATTGTTCGGGTTTTGTTCAGCAGATACATAAAAAATTTGGCATATCCACACCTAGGACATCAGGTGCAATTCGAGGTGGAGGTAAATCTGTGAGTGTATCTAACATGCTCCCGGGAGATGTGGTATGCTATAGTGGTCATGTAGCAATTTATATTGGAAATAATAAGATTGTGCATGCGTCCAACAGTGCGGCTTATCCGAAGGGCGGAATTAAGACAACTTCTCCTGCGGATTACAGAACAATCCTTGCGGTTCGCCGTTATTGGTAGGTATTTGTCTGGAAGGTATCTATAAAAAATAGAGAAAATCAAAGGGAAGTTTTGAAAAAAGCTTTCCTTTTTTTGTGTTTTCTGAGAGAATAGAGAAGGATTAAGAAAGAAAGGAAAAGTCATGGAAGCATATACAAATTTTGCAGAGGTTTATGATACATTCATGGACAACGTCCCGTATGAACAGTGGGCAGCCTATATAAAAGAAACCTTAAAAGAAGATGGAATTGCAGACGGGCTTGTGCTCGAGTTAGGGTGTGGAACCGGAAGCATGACAGAGCGATTGGCAGAGGCAGGATACGATATGATCGGAGTGGATAATTCAGCAGATATGCTGGAGATCGCCCTTGACAAGCGTGAGAAAAGCGGACAGGATATTTTATATCTTCTTCAGGACATGCGGGAATTTGAACTATATGGAACCGTTCGGGCAATCATCAGTGCCTGTGATTGTGTAAATTACGTGACAGAGGATGAGGATCTTCTTCAAGTGTTCCGGCTTGTGAATAACTATCTGGACCCGGAAGGCCTCTTTTTGTTTGATTTCAATACCCGATACAAATATGAAACAGTGCTTGGCGAGCAGGTGATAGCAGAGGACCGGGAAGACTGCAGTTTTATTTGGGATAATTATTATGATCAGGAAGAACAAATCAATGAATATGAACTGACTCTTTTTGTAAAGTGCAGACAAGAGGAGGATTTATATCGAAAATATCAGGAAGTCCATTTTCAGCGGGCATATACCCTGGAGGAGATAAAGACATTAATTGAGAAATCAGGATTAACATTTCTTAATGCCTATGATGATTATACGAGAGAGACTGCGACCGAAGAAAGTGAGAGAATCGTAGTTGTTTGTCGGGAATGTGGAAAAGTTACAGAGAAAAAAGTATAGAGAAAGAAGAAAACTGAGAAGAAAGAGGTTGTTAGAATGAAGGATTATATTGTAAGAGCAACAGCGGCAGGAGGTCAGGTGCGGGCTTTTGCCGCGGTGACAAAAGATATAGTAGAAGAAGCAAGAAAGCATCATGAGACAAGCCCGGTGGCAACAGCGGCACTTGGAAGGCTTCTGACAGCGGGAGCTTTAATGGGAAGCATGATGAAAAATGAAACCGATATGCTGACTCTGCAGGTGCGCGGAGACGGTCCGCTTGGCGGAATCACGGTAACTGCGGACAGTAAGGCGAATGTCAAAGGATATGTGGAGCATCCGGAAGTAATCCTTCCTGCGAAAAACGGGAAATTAGATGTGGGAGGCGCAGTCGGTATCGGTCTTTTACAGGTGATCAAAGATATGGGGTTAAAAGAACCGTATGTAGGACAGACGATTTTGGTGAGCAGTGAGATTGCAGAAGATCTGACGTATTATTTTGCGAATTCGGAACAGGTTCCATCTTCAGTTGGTCTCGGAGTGCTGATGGAAAAGGATAATACAGTGAAGACAGCCGGAGGATTCATAATTCAAATGATGCCGTTTGCCGAGGAAAAGACAATTGCACAGATTGAAGAGAATCTGAAAAATGTGACTTCTGTGACCAGTTTGTTGGAGAAAGGATATACACCGGAGAATCTGCTGGAAGAACTTCTTGGCAATACAGGGCTTGAGATTACAGATACAATTCCGACACAATTTTACTGCAACTGTTCCAAGGAGCGTGTAGAGCAGGCGATTGTCAGCATTGGGAGAAAAGAAATTCAGAAAATGATTGAAGACGGTGAAACGATCGAAGTGAAATGTCATTTCTGTAACAGTGCTTATCATTATACGGTAGAGGATCTGAAGGCGATTATAAAAAGAAGCAAATAATAAGGTGAAATGTAAGGAAAATGGAGGCGGATGCCATGAGACATGGTTTTGTAAAGGTTGCAGCAGCTACACCGGATATCCGGGTTGCGGATGTGGCTTATAATGTAGAACAGATAAAAAAACAGATGGATGAAGCGGATGAACAGGGCGCAAAAGTGGTTGTTTTCCCGGAACTTTGTTTGACAGGATATACCTGTGGCGATCTCTTTGGTCAGGCGATTCTGTTGAAGGCAGTGAAGGAAGGGCTAAAGGAGTTAACAGAGTATACGAAAGAAAAAGACGGACTTTATTTTGTAGGGGCTCCGGCAGAGGTTGAAGGAAAACTTTATAATGTGGCAGCGGCAATGAATCAGGGACGTCTATTGGGGTTGACTACGAAAAGTTTTCTTCCGAATTACGGAGAGTTTTACGAGATGAGACAATTCACTCAAGGTCCCCGGAAGGCGAGAACGGTACTCTATGACGGAAGAGAAGTTCCTTTTGGACCACAGCTTTTATTTGCGGCACGGCAAATGGAAGAACTGGTAGTTTCCGCAGAAGTATGTGAAGATGTCTGGTGTCCGGTACCGCCAAGTATTGAGGCGGCAAGAGAAGGTGCAGTTCTGATTGCGAATTGCTCTGCCAGTGATGAAACTATTGGAAAGGCTTCTTATCGGCGCAGTCTGATTGAAGGGCAGTCTGCAAGACTGATCTGTGGCTACATTTACGCAAATGCAGGGGAAGGGGAGTCTACAACGGATCTTGTATTTGGCGGACATAACGTGATTGCTGAGAATGGTACGGTGTTAGAAGAGAGCAGCCGGTTTGAAAATGGGGTGATCTACACAGAGATTGATGTGAGACGTCTTGTATCTGAGCGGAGAAAAAATACAACCTTCCGCATGAAAGAAGAGCAGACATTGCTTCGGATTCCTTTTGATATCACAATAGAAAAAACACTGCTTACGAGATCGATTTCCTCGCGTCCGTTTGTACCGCAGCAACAGGAAGAAAGGGCAAGAAGATGTGAAGAGATCCTGACAATCCAGGCAATGGGACTTAAGAAACGTCTTGCTCATACGAATGCAAAAAGTGCAGTTGTCGGCATTTCCGGAGGACTGGATTCTACACTGGCTCTTTTAGTGACAGCAAAAGCTTTTGATGCACTGGGGCTTGACAGATCAGGAATTACAGCGGTGACGATGCCTTGTTTTGGAACTACAGACCGCACGTATAAGAATGCCTGCAAAATGTCCATAAAACTTGGAGCGGAACTTCGGGAAGTTCCTCTTGCTAAGTCAGTGGAGCAGCATTTTATTGATATCGGCCATGATATCAATGATCACAGTGTTACTTATGAGAATGCGCAGGCAAGAGAACGGACACAGGTGTTGATGGATATTGCAAATCAAACCGGAGGTCTGGTGATCGGTACCGGAGATATGTCTGAGCTTGCCCTTGGATGGGCTACTTACAACGGAGATCATATGTCTATGTATGGAGTAAATGCCTCCGTGCCTAAGACACTGGTTCGTCATCTGGTACATTATTATGCAGATACGTGTGAAGATCAGGAATTAAAGGATGTGCTGTATGATGTGCTCGATACGCCGGTGAGCCCGGAACTCCTTCCGCCAAAGGACGGAGAGATTGCGCAGAAGACTGAAGATCTTGTAGGACCTTATGAACTTCACGATTTCTATCTCTATTATGTGCTTCGCTTTGGTTATGAACCAGAGAAGATCTATCGATTGGCAAAGATTGCCTTTGACGGTGAATACGATAATGAGACAATGAAGAAATGGCTCCGTACGTTCTATTGGAGATTTTTCAGTCAGCAGTTCAAACGTTCCTGTCTTCCGGATGGACCGAAGGTGGGAACAGTGGCATTATCTCCAAGGGGAGACTTCCGTATGCCAAGTGACGCCTGTGCGACTGTTTGGTTAAATGACGTAGAAAAGCTTTCGTAAAAGAAAACAAAAATGGGGATGGTTTTGTAAAAACCGTCCCCATAAGTTTTTCGGAAACTGAAATTATAATTGAATGTTTTTAAACAGATCTCCGAGACTTGTACCGATATTCTCGGCTTTCGGAATTTCGACCTTTTCCTCCGGCTCTTCCTGTACTTCTTCCAGTGCCTTTATACTGAGACTGATCTTACCATCTTTGATTCCGATGACTTTCACAGTGACTTCATCACCTACATTTAACACATCTTTTGGAGATTTGATTCTCTTCTGGCTGATCTGTGAAATGTGTACCAGACCGGACAGATCGTCTTCCAGAGTAATAAATGCACCATAGGTCTGTAAGCTTTCAACGGTGCCGGTAAGAACGCTGCCGATCTTAATACTTGCAATCTTTGCTTCGCGTTCTTTTGCTTCTTTCTCTTTTAAGAGTTCTCTTGCAGATAATACGAGACGGTTATTTGCCTGATCTACGTCGATGACCCGTACTTCAATGTCTTTGAGAAGATAAGACTCCAGATCTTCAATATAAGACAGAGATAATCTGGAAGCCGGGATAAATCCGCGCAGTCCCTCTACCATTGCAATGGCGCCGCCATTTACGATTCCCTCAACTTTTACAGGGAGTACCGTGCCTTTTTCCATATAAGAAGAAACTACGTTCCAAGGGTTGGCATCGTCAAAATGTTCTTCGTAATCGGCCATTGTTTCTGTGTGTTCACTGTTTTGTAATAATTCTTCGCTCATAGTTTGATTCCTTCCTTATCCTTGATATTCATGCTGATTTTCCGATGAATTTTGGAAACTAACTTTAGTATAACACAAATTTATAGTTGACGAAACCGCAAAAAAATGGCACTCTTACTAGTAGAATATGAATAGGAGAAAGATTATGGCTAAAAAATCTGGAAAAGTATATGTAATCGGACACAAGAATCCGGATACAGATTCTATCTGTTCTGCTATCGCATATGCTGAGTTGAAAAAAACGATAACAGGGGAAGAATACGTTGCGCGCCGCGCCGGTCAGATCAATGAAGAGACGCAGTATGTACTGTCCAAGTTCGGTGTGAAAGCGCCGGAACTTTTAAAAAATGTAAAATTACAGGTCAAGGATATGGATATCCATAAAATTGACGGTGTGTCGCCGGATGTTTCTATCAAGGATACATGGGCAAAAATGAAGGCCAATAATATAAAAACAATACCGGTTTTAAAAGAAGAAGAACTGGTAGGAGTGATCTCCACCGGAGATATTGCGACTTCTTATATGGATGTGTATGACAATACGATTTTATCCAGTGCAAGAACAAGATATCGCAACATTATTAAAACCTTAGACGGAACATTGATAACCGGAAATGAGCATGGATATTTTACCGGTGGGAAAGTGACGATCGGAGCATCCGATCCGGAGAAGATGGCGGAGTTTATCGATAAAGATGATCTGGTCATCCTTGGAAACCGCTATGAGGCGCAGGCCTGTGCGGTAGATATTGATGCCAGTTGTCTTGTAGTCTGTCAGAATGCAGAAGTACCCAAGGAGCTGGTCAAAAAAGCGGAAGAGCAGAGCATTGTGGTGATTCGCACGCCGCACGATACATTTACTGCGGCACGTCTTATCAACCAGAGTATTCCGGTAAAATATTTTATGAGTAAGGGTCCTTTGGTGACTTTTCATATGAATGACTATATTGATGATATCAAGGAAGTGATGACGAAGAAGAAATTCCGTGATTTCCCGATTCTTGACCGTCACGGACGATTCAAAGGATTTATCTCCAGACGTCGTTTTATGGATGCAAGCAAGAAAAAGGTAATTCTGGTAGATCATAACGAGAAATCGCAGGCGATTGATGGTATTGAAGAAGCTGACATCATGGAGATCATTGATCATCACAGATTGGGAAATATCGAGACGATGGGACCGGTCTTTTTCAGAAATCAGCCGGTAGGATGTACGGCAACGATCGTAACACAGATGTATCAGGAAGCGGGGGTGAAGATTCCGACGAAAATCGCAGGACTTCTCTGCTCTGCGATCATCTCCGATACACTTTTGTTCCGGTCACCGACCTGTACCGCAGTAGATGAGAAAATTGCAGAAAATCTTGCAAAGATTGCAGGCATTAATCTGGAAGAAATGGCAAAAGCAATGTTCAATGCGGGAAGCAGCATGAAGGGAAAGAGTGCAGAAGAAATCTGTTTCCAGGATTTCAAACAATTTACGGTAAATAATACAGTCTTCGGTGTGGGACAGATCAATTCTATGAGTAAAGATGAATTGGAAGAGATCAAAGAGATCTTAGAACCTCATCTGGAAGAAGTAAAAGAAAAAAATCAACTGAATATGGTATATTTTATGCTTACTGATATTCTCGGAGAGTCCACAGAGCTTTTGTGTTGCGGCAATCATGCGAAGGAATACATCATTTCGGCATTTGATTTGAGAGAAGATTCGGATAAGATCGTGTTAGAAGGCGTGGTATCCAGAAAGAAACAGCTGATTCCGACGCTGGTAGCGGCATTACAGCATTAAGAAGATAAGGAGCTTACAAACAGCATGGGAAAACAGATATGGAAACCGGGTAATATGGTCTATCCTCTTCCGGCGGTTATGGTCAGCACTGCGGACCGGGAAGGGAATGATAATATCATTACAGTTGCATGGACCGGGACAGTATGTACGAATCCGGCAATGCTTTATATTTCTGTAAGACCGGAACGTTATTCGTATCATATGCTCCGGGAGAGCGGAGAGTTTGTTGTAAACCTTACGACAGAAAAACTTGCGAAAGCGACAGACTGGTGCGGTGTCCGGTCCGGCAGAGATTTTGACAAATGGAAGGAAATGCACCTGACAAGAGGAAAAGCCGAGAAACTTACCTATGCGCCGATTATTCAGGAAAGTCCGGTAAATATCGAGTGTAAGGTGACAGAAGTACAGGAACTGGGCTCACATCACATGTTTCTGGCAAAGGTCGGGGCTGTGCAGGTGGACGAAAGCTATATGAATGAAACCGGGAAGTTCGAACTGAATGATACACAGCTTCTTGCATACTCTCACGGTGAATACTATACACTTGGAAAAAAGCTTGGAACATTCGGCTACAGTGTTCGCAAACAGACGGCAGGAGAGAAAAAGAAGAATAAAAAAGGTAAGAAAAGATAAAATTTGGGACGTAGGATTTTTACAAAATCCTACGTCCCAAACTGCATTTACGGGTGTTCTAAATTGAAAAAGCCTATGTCCTTTTTTACATCGGATCAACCTTCAACCGATAAATCCGTTTTAAAAGAACGGCAGACAAGGTAAGAGAAACAATCTCTGCGATCGGAATAGACCACCATACCATAGAAAGTCCAAAAACTTTTGCGAACAGATATGCTACCGGAAGGATTACCAGTAACTGTCTGGCAACTGATACGATCAGGCTGTAGACACCATTTCCCAACGCCTGAAATACAGAACCGGCAATGATACAAAAGCCTGCGAACAGGAAGCTTAAGCTGATAATGCGAAGGGCAGGAACGCCGATCTCCAGCATGTGATCAGAGGCGTCAAACAGCGTTGCAAGCAGGAAGCGCGGGCAAGTCTGGAAGATGATCAGTCCGACGAACATAATTCCGATTGCCATGATAATACTAAGCGTGGCTGTCTGTTTAATACGTTCTTTATTTCTTGCTCCGTAGTTGTAAGCAATGATCGGAATCATTCCGTTATTCAGTCCGAAGATTGGCATAAAGATAAAGCTCTGGAGCTTAAAATATACACCGAATACAGCGGCTGCTGTAGATGAGAACATCAGTAGGATCTTGTTCATACCGAAGGTCATCACAGAACCGATGGACTGCATGATGATAGATGGAATACCTACTTTATAAATTACAGAAATCGTACGCTTATGCGGACGGAAATGCCGCATGCTCAGGTTGATTTCTTTGTTTTTAGTATGATTAAAGAAAATGGACATAGTAAGTGCGATAATCTGTCCGATAATTGTGGCAAGTGCAGCTCCTACAACTTCCAGTCTTGGGAGACCAAACCATCCAAAGATCAGGATCGGATCTAAAATAATATTAATAATAGCGCCTGTTCCCTGTGTGATCATATTGTAGATTGTGCGGCCGGTAGACTGTAACAATCTCTCGAAAGTAATCTGTAAGAAGATTCCTACAGAAAAGAAAGTAATGATCGAGAGGTATTGAGTTCCATAATCTACAATCTGCTGGTTGTCTGTCTGAATAGCGAAGAAGAAATGAGAGCCGGAAACTCCGAGTATGGCAAAGATGATACAGCTTACGATGGCAAGAAAGATTCCGTTTTTTGCTGCTCTGTCAGCACCGGTAAAATCTTTTTCACCCAGATTTCTTGAAAGGAGCGCGTTAATTCCGACTCCGGTACCGGCTGCAATCGCGATCATCAAAGACTGAATCGGAAATGCCAGTGACACAGCAGTCAGTGCGTTTTCACTGAGTTGTGCAACAAACATACTGTCAACAATATTATAAAGTGCCTGAATGAGCATGGAGATCATCATCGGCAAAGACATAGTGATTAAAAGCTTGGGAATCGGCATAACTCCCATTTTATTTTCTTCTTTTTCTAAAGTAATTTCATTTGCATTCGTCATATTATCCCTCCTTAAACGCAACTCGTATTATAGCATTACAAAATTTATATTGCAATGTATTCCATAAGACTTTTGAATGAAGCTTTTGAAAGATGCATATATAATCTATGAAGCAAAGTGTCTGAGGAAACGGTATGTATAAATGGTCAAATGAGTGGAAAAGAAAGGGATTTTATGCGATTCTGATACTTTTTTGCGGCTGCTGTTTTATTGGAATTTCGAAAAAAACGAAAGAGACAGAAGGAGAGATACAACAAAAGGAGTCTGTGGAGGAATCGGGAGTGAAAGAAAAGCCAAGTATTGCGATTACTTTCGATGACGGGCCAAGCAGCCGCTATACAGGCAGACTTCTTGATGGGCTAAAGGAAAGAAGTGTGAAGGCCAGTTTTTTTCTGATCGGTGAAAATGCGGAGGAAAATCCGGTGCTGGTGGAGAGAATATATAAGGAAGGTCATTTGATCGGAAATCATACATACAGTCATGTACAGATGACACATCTGTCGGAGGAAGCGGCTGTTAGAGAGATTGAAAAGACAGATCAGGTAATCAGCGCAATTACCGGAGAACATGTTGCATATATGCGTCCTCCTTTTGGCGCGTGGCAAAGAGAACTGGAAGTCAGGATGGAGGTACTTCCGGTGCTGTGGTCGGTGGACCCTTTGGACTGGACGACAGAAAATGTAGACGAAATTGTGAGTAAGGTAGTGACGGAAGTGGAGGAAGGTGATATTATTCTATTGCATGACTGTTATGCCTCTTCCGTAGAGGCGGCACTTCGGATTGTAGATATCCTACAGAAAGAAGGATATGAATTTGTAACCGTTGACCGGTTGCTGATCGATTGATCAGATGAAAAATAAGGATAAATAAGAGGATAGATAAATGATAGATGAATTTTCCAGAACAAAATTATTGATCGGAGAAGAAGCATTTCAGAAGCTTCGCAATACAACCGTGATGGTATTTGGCGTGGGAGGAGTTGGTTCCCATTGTATAGAGGCGTTGGCAAGATGCGGCGTGGGAAGACTTGTTCTGATAGATAATGATACGGTATCCTTGACGAATTTGAATCGGCAGTCTATCGCATTTCACCGGACGATCGGCTGCTATAAGACAAAGGTAATGAAAGAAAAGATTAAAGAAATCTGCCCGGAGACAGAAGTGATCACGCATGAAATGTTTGTGCTGCCGGACAATATAGACAAGTTGTTCCGAGAAAAACCGGATTATATCATTGACGCAATTGATACAGTGACTGCCAAGCTTGCGTTGGTGGAGAAAGCAAGAGAATATAAGATTCCGATGATCAGCAGCATGGGGACGGGAAATAAATTACACGCAGAGTTATTTGAAATTACAGATATCAGTAAAACTTCTGTATGCCCGCTCTGTAAGGTGATGAGACGGGAATTAAAAGCCAGAGGGATCTACCATCTGAAGGTTTTATATTCGAAGGAAAAACCGGTGGATGTGTCGGTGAATGAGCCGGAGTCTGAAAAAGACCGAGAAGAAAAAGGAGTAAGACGCAGTATACCGGGAAGCATTTCCTTTGTTCCGCCGACTGCCGGACTTCTGATCGCCGGCGAGGCAGTGCGGGACCTTCTCGGAATATCTTAGTATAGATACCGGATTGGACAAGTCAGGGAAATAAGAGAGGTTAGATTATGGATTTATTTGATTATATGAGAGAAAAGAATATGGATCAGGAGGCACCGCTTGCGTCAAGGCTTCGACCCACTACGCTGGAAGAAGTTGTCGGTCAGCAGCATATTATCGGAAAGGACAAGCTCTTATACCGTGCGATCAAAGCGGATAAAATCAGTTCAATTATTTTCTATGGACCGCCGGGGACCGGAAAGACCACGCTTGCAAAAGTGATTGCAAATACAACGAGCGCAGAGTTTACCCAGATTAATGCTACTGTAGCGGGAAAGAAAGATATGGAAGCAGTGGTTGCACAGGCAAAACAGACGCTTGGCATGTACCAGAAGAAAACGATTCTTTTTGTAGATGAGATTCACAGATTTAATAAAGGGCAGCAGGATTATCTGCTTCCGTTTGTGGAAGATGGAACCATTATTTTGATTGGTGCGACAACAGAAAACCCATATTTTGAAGTAAACAGTGCGCTGATCTCCAGATCCAGCATTTTTGAACTGCAGCCACTTAGTAAAGAAGATGTTGCGACACTGATCCGGCGTGCCGTCTATGATGTGGAAAAAGGGATGGGAAGCTATCAGGCAGTGATTGATGATGACGCGGTGGAATTTCTTGCCGATATTGCAGGAGGAGATGCAAGAAGCGCACTGAATGCAGTGGAGCTTGGTGTGCTGACTACAGAGCGCGGTGAAGATGGCAAGATTCATATAACCTTGGATGTAGCTTCCGAATGTATTCAAAAGCGGGTGGTAAGATATGACAAAACAGGGGATAACCATTATGATACAATTTCTGCATTTATAAAAAGTATGCGTGGGAGTGATCCAGATGCGGCGGTTTATTATCTGGCGAAGATGCTCTATGCCGGCGAAGATATTAAGTTTATCGCAAGAAGAATTATGATCTGTGCGTCGGAAGATGTGGGCAATGCAGATCCGATGGCGCTTACGGTGGCAGTGTCCGCATCACAGGCAGTGGAGCGTGTCGGTATGCCGGAGGCTCAGATTATCTTATCGCAAGCGGTTCTGTATGTTGCGACCGCGCCGAAGAGTAATTCTGCATGCAATGCGATCTTTGCAGCAATGGACAATGTAAAGCAGGTAAAGACAACGGTGCCTGTTCATCTTCAAGATTCACATTATGCAGGATCGGCAGGACTGGGGCACGGAATCGGCTATCAGTATGCTCATAATTATCCGAATCACTATGTGAAGCAGCAATATCTTCCGGATGAGATACGGGATGCAAAATTTTATGAGGCGTCTGAAAATGGATATGAGAAAAAGATTAAAGAGTGGATGAAATACATAAGAAGTGAAGAATAAGAATCGTTCCTTGTGTTTTTTGGGAAGAAGGACTATAATCAAGAGAGAATTTATTACGGAAGTAAACAAGGAGGAACTGGTAATGAAAGTATTTGATTCAGTAAACAAAACAGAAGTAGAAGTAGATGGAACCAAAGGTCTTATTCAGTTAATGAAAGACGGACGTCAGGTGGATCTGCATCTGAAAGAAAAGAAAAGTGATGAAGACGGTTATATGAGCTGGGACGTGGAACACTGGTCAAGTGTAGACGGCAAAAGATTTATCCGTTGCTATTCTTTGGAAGGAAGAGTGCTCAGTGAGTCTACCGGACATAACATTTATGATCTGGCAAATGATTTCAAACCAGAAGAGGCTATGAAGGTTGAACTTAGCTAAAATGAAAGAAAATGCTGCCCCGTATCGAAAAGATACGGGGTAAATTTGATTTTAGGGGAAAAAGTCGAGTCCTTCTATGAAACCTCTTGACGAAAACTGGCAAAACCAGTAAAATAGATGTGCGACTTAGAAAATATTAGTTTAGGAGGTCATGACAAATGGCAAAATGGGTTTATATGTTTACAGAAGGTAACGCTACCATGAGAAATCTTCTTGGTGGTAAAGGCGCGAACCTTGCTGAGATGACAAGCCTTGGACTCCCAGTACCACAGGGATTCACAGTAACAACAGAAGCTTGTACACAGTACTATGAAGATGGCAGAAAGATCAATGATGAGATCATGGGCCAGATTATGGAAGCAATTGAGAAACTTGAAGGAATCACAGGAAAGAAATTTGGTGACAAGACCAACCCACTTCTTGTATCTGTTCGTTCAGGAGCAAGAGCTTCTATGCCAGGTATGATGGATACAATCCTGAACCTTGGTTTAAATGAAGAAGTTGTAGAGACTCTGGCTGAAGCATCCGGAAATGCTCGTTGGGCATGGGACTGCTACAGAAGATTCATCCAGATGTACTCTGACGTAGTTATGGAAGTTGGTAAGAAGTACTTTGAAGAGCTTATCGACAAAATGAAAGATGAGAAGGGCGTAAAACAGGACGTTGAGCTTACAGCAGAAGATCTTAAGACTTTAGCTGGACAATTCAAGGCTGAGTACAAAGAGAAAATCGGCGCAGACTTCCCATCTGATGCAAAAGAGCAGTTAATGGGAGCAGTAAAAGCTGTATTCCGTTCATGGGACAACCCAAGAGCCAATGTATACCGTCGTGACAATGATATCCCATATTCTTGGGGAACAGCTGTTAACGTACAGATGATGGCATTCGGTAACATGGGTGATGACTGTGGAACAGGTGTTGCATTTACACGTGACCCAGCTACAGGAGAAAATGGTCTGTTCGGAGAGTTCCTTACAAACGCGCAGGGTGAGGACGTTGTTGCCGGTGTTCGTACACCAATGCACATTTCCGAGATGGAACAGAAATTCCCAGAGGCATTTGCACAGTTCAAAGAAGTATGTAATACACTTGAAAATCACTACAGAGATATGCAGGATATGGAGTTTACTGTAGAGCATGGTAAACTGTATATGCTTCAGACACGTAATGGTAAGAGAACAGCACAGGCTGCTTTAAAGATCGCTTGTGACCTTGTTGATGAGGGAATGAGAACAGAAGAAGAAGCTGTTGCTATGATCGATCCTAGAAACCTTGACACTCTGCTTCACCCACAGTTTGATGCTGCTGCATTAAAAGCTGCAACACCAATGGCAAAAGCACTCGGAGCATCTCCAGGAGCTGCTTGCGGTAAAGTTGTATTTACAGCAGATGACGCTGTAGCTTGGGCTGCAAAAGGTGAGAAGGTTATCCTTGTTCGTCTTGAGACATCTCCAGAAGATATCACAGGTATGAAATCTGCTCAGGGTATCCTGACAGTTCGTGGTGGTATGACATCTCACGCTGCCGTAGTTGCACGTGGAATGGGTACATGCTGTGTATCTGGATGCGGCGATATCGTTATGGACGAAGCAAACAAGAAATTTACATTAGCTGGTAAAGAGTTCCACGAAGGAGATTCTATCTCTCTTGATGGATCTACAGGAGCTATCTACGACGGAATCATCCCAACAGTTGATGCTACAATCGCTGGTGAGTTCGGAAGAATCATGGGATGGGCTGACAAATACAGAACAATGAAAGTTCGTACAAATGCAGATACACCTGCAGATGCTAAGAAAGCTCGCGAGCTTGGAGCAGAAGGTATCGGACTTTGCCGTACAGAGCATATGTTCTTCGAAGGAAACAGAATCGATGCATTCCGTGAGATGATCTGTTCTGAGACTGTAGAAGAAAGAGAAGTTGCACTTGAGAAGATTCTCCCAGAGCAGCAGGGAGACTTTGAAGCACTTTACGAGGCACTGGAAGGTAACCCGGTTACTATCCGTTTCCTTGATCCACCGCTTCATGAGTTCGTTCCAACAGACGAAGAAGACATTAAGAAACTTGCTGATTCTCAGGGCAAGACTGTTGATCAGATCAAAGCAATCATCGACAGCTTACATGAGTTCAACCCAATGATGGGTCACCGTGGATGCCGTCTTGCAGTTACTTATCCAGAGATTGCCAAGATGCAGACAAGAGCTGTTATCCGTGCAGCTATCAACGTACAGAAAGCACACGCTGACTGGAACGTATGCCCAGAGATCATGATCCCACTTGTTGGTGATGTAAAAGAATTAAAATACGTTAAGAAGGTAGTTGTAGAGACTGCTGACGCTGAAATCGCAGCAGCAGGTTCTGACCTGAAATACGAAGTTGGTACAATGATTGAGATCCCAAGAGCAGCTCTTACAGCTGACGAGATCGCTTCTGAAGCTGATTTCTTCTGCTTCGGTACTAACGACTTAACACAGATGGCATTCGGATTCTCTCGTGACGATGCTGGTAAGTTCTTAGATGCTTACTATGATGCTAAGATCTTCGAGAACGATCCATTTGCTAAGCTTGATCAGACAGGTGTTGGTAAATTAATGGAAATGTCTATCAAATTAGGCAAACCGGTTAATCCAAACCTTCACATCGGTATCTGTGGAGAGCACGGTGGAGACCCAAGTTCCGTAGAGTTCTGCCATAAGATTGGCTTAGACTACGTATCTTGTTCACCATTCCGTGTACCGATCGCTCGTCTTGCAGCAGCACAGGCTGCTATCGCTCAGAAGTAATGCACCGCTGGTGATAGGTATCTGAAATTAATTAGCTTATATAGAAAACCCCTTACGCTATGATTGGCGTAAGGGGTTTTCTTTTTTTATATTTGAATCCCAAATTGACTTCACGTATATATTGTTACGACGAAATGTCATCTTTTTTAATTTAAAGTCTATTGATAATTTTTCTCATTTCCTTGATGTATTTCGATTTTTCTGATCGTGAATTCATCTTAAGTGATGATAAATCATTAAGTATAGTTTGGAGTCGTTCAATGTTTTCTTCTAGACTTATCACTTTATCTATTTTTGATGCTACATTTCTAGTGTGAGTTTTTGATTCATCTTTATTAGTGTCATTTTTAGATGTGTATTCTTTGTTCAACTGTTCTAGAGCTTTATTTACCTCATCTAAGTCGGTGAACATAATAAAGCTGATGTTAGGTAGTTGTTTTAGTTCACTGTAATAATAACGTAGTTCCTTTATAAAATGAGATGTATTGATTAAAAAAACGATATTATGTTTTAAGGTAGATAGCTCGTTCTTATAGTTATTTATAATATTATCAAAGTTTAGACAATATCCACCCATTGAATTATATGAAACAGAATGAACTCTTTTGCAAGTAACAAAATCCGCTAAAGAAAATAAGGTGTAAAAAAGAGTCTCATTATACCTATTTGATATGTGTGAAGCAGATTGATCCTGAGATGAAGTTTTGTATGTTCGTTTTTCGAGATACAAATAATAAAAGTCAAAAGATGTTTCTTGTTCAAGGTAATACTGTAGAATATCTTTTAGGGAAAACGAGAAAAACAAATCAAATCTATCATTCTGATACTTGCGTATTTCATTTTTTATAGTTCTGTTGGAGGGCATTTTTATTCCTATCTTTCCCCTTTTCCTTTTTGATTTTGGAATGTTAAAAAATAAACGTATGTATTTGTGCATACGCTTTTCAGTCCATTCACTGAAAGGAAACCCAATAATAAATGGATAAGGATATTTTGCAAGAACTGTATGGATGAAAGTACCATATCCAATTGCTGATAAAAGTAGGGGAGGGGATGTATATTTTTTTAAGCGACTGATTTTTTTTTGATCGTCTCTACGATACACTGATTTTACATCTTCAATTTCATCTGCACTATGATTCTTTGTTATATTGTCTTCAAGGGATTTTTTTTCTATTAATTCTACAATATCCCTACTTTTCATGTTTTGGTTATGACCATATATTACCCATAATTTGAAAATAGCATCTAAAGGAAGATAATCTATAAATTCATTTATCATATTTTCAATAAATATTGATGTGTTATTTTCTCTTTTCATGATACATGTCCTCCAGAAATGATTATAGTATATTCAAAGTTATCCGTCAAATTTGGGAAAAATAACTATCGAAAAACCGTCAATTTTAGGAATAAAAAATGAAAAGAGGAGGGAGGAGAGGGGAAGATGTCTTTACGTAATAAACCTTCAGGGATGAAAAATGTAAGTGAAATCTTGAAGTCAACTGTAACTAGAGGGAAAAATTGACAAGTTTTGATGTGCTATACTTGAATTGTGATCACAAAAGTCATTGCAATGCAGTAACTTAAAAATAATTAATGCCATGTCCATTCAAGAATTGGGTGTACAACGAGGATTGATGGGCATGGAGAAAAGGAGAATATTATGAAACTAAATTATTTAAAAGCAGGAGACTATCGTTGTATAGTTGAGGAATATAATACAAAAACCTCAACAAGAACAGGATACTCCTACATTAATCTGCAACTAGTAGTTGAAGCTAATGGAAAGGAGGTACGCATTCAGAAATCATACTGTTTAGATGTTTGTAAGAATCATCAAATTATGGTTCTTTTGAAAAGCATAGGCGGTTTAAAGAAAAAAAGAGAAGCGAACTTCGAAATGCTGTACCAGTATGAATATTGGGCAAGTCTTGATTATGATGACTATGGAAATTTAGTAGTCACAAAGCTAGAAGTTGCAGAAGAGCTGGAGGATGAGGAATCTTCAGATGATGTCTTTGACACAGGAGAGGAGGAAGACGATGCAGATTAAAAAAGGGGTTTATAATAACCTGAAGAGAGGCATAATTACTCTCAGTAAAAGGGAAGGGACTGTCGGGAAATAAACAGTCCTAAATAAGGAGAGGTGTGACTCGAACG
>ERZ894236.1034-NODE-1034-length-23892-cov-12.7728_pt1 | contig 23892 bp, 28 predicted proteins | sample MGYA00380297_ERZ894236 | MGnify/ENA primary metagenome ERZ894236 (study PRJEB32331, sample SAMN06328420) | human gut metagenome | biome: human gut microbiome; feature: stool | host: Homo sapiens | collected 2014-08-04 ... | reverse complement strand
CCCTGTCCTTCTCCCGCTTCTCATTTTCGCGCTGAAAAATGAAAATTAAGCATTGCAGGCAAAATCATGCCGCAGCTGCCGCTCAAGGTCAAGCTCCATCGTTGCAGGGGCGTTATAAAGCACGGTCAGCGCATACGCGCGCATGTTTTTCACGTTTGCCGTGCCGCTTTCCAGCTTATCCATCACGTACTCGATATGCGCGTCATCCAGGCTCAAAAAGCGCTCTGCAACGTCCTGCCTGCGGTATTCGCTGCCGCCGATGCGCACCATGGGTGCTGTGCCGCAGCAAACATCCGTCATCAGCCGGATGAGCTCATCAAGCTTCGCTTTGTCTACTTTGTATTCCGAGAGAATGTCGTAATCGATATTTCCCTTAATACGATTAGAAAAGAAAGTCGCATCATATCCATCCGCTGATAGATTGTTCTCTCTTATCTCTGTCTTTTTATATTCAGTCTTACTTGCTGCGAAATCGTCGCACGGGTCGGCGCTGATTTCCCGCAAAGGGGGCTGCTGCAAAACCGAACCGCCCGGTGCGGAAAACCCGCTCACCTCGGGCAGCGGCAGCACATAAATCGAATCCGGCCCGCCGATCTTATCCTTGCGGCGGCGGATGAGCCCGGCGCGTTCCAGCTCTTTATAGCGTCCCGTCACCTTATCGTGTCCCCAGCCGAAAAGCTCGCGCAGCTTTCGGTTTGTATAATAGATATACACCTTGCCGTTTTCGTCGCGCCATTCATTCTTTTTGGAAATCCCCATGCGGTTTAAAAGCACGCAGTACAAAAGCTTGCCGCCATCCGAAAGCTTTTTATACGCCGGGTCTTCAAAAAGCACTTTAGGCATTTTGTAAAACAAATACGCGTTATCTTCCCACTTGTCTTCCCTGTTTATACGCCTGCACCTCCGTTTGCGTTCCTTTTCACGTGTCCATCCCCTTTTCGCTATCAAAAAGCCGCCGGTCAGAAAAGCAAAAGCTCCTCTGCCGACGGCATACAGCGATATTTTACGAATACGACCCGGTGCGGCAGGTCGTCCTCTTACTTTTTATTATAAGGATTCCGCCGCAAATGTCAAGTCAGTTCAGAACATTTGTTTGTGGTTTTGGCGGACATCTTTTCAAAAAAAGACCGCGCAGGGCGTTTTCGGCGCTGCGCGGTTCTTGAAATCCTGTTTGATCAATGTGTATTGAAATAGAAATCACTTGCCCCAGACTTCCTCGGCGATCTCCTTTACGAGCGTGAGCTTTGCCCACTGCTGCTCTTCCGTGAGCTTGTTACCGACCTCGCAGGAAGCAAAGCCGCACTGCGGGCTGAGGCAGAGGTTCTCGAGCGGCACATACTTTGCAGCCTCGTGAATGCGTGCGATGACGGCGTCTTTATCCTCAAGCTCCGGGCGCTTGGACGTAATCAATCCCAAAACGACTTTTTTGCCCGGTGTGACGAAGCGCAGCGGCTCAAAACCGCCGGAACGCGCGTCATCGAACTCCAGATAATAGGCATCGACATTTTCATGCGCAAACAGGCGCTCTGCGACCGGCTCATAACCGCCCCGGCTGGCCCAGGAGGAATTGTAGTTGCCGCGGCAAATGTGGGTTGCAACGGTGAGATCATCCGGTTTGCCCTCAAGCGCGAGGTTGTTGACCTTCAAAAGCTGATCCATGATGTCGCCCATCTTTTCCGGCTCCACGCCGAACACAAACGGCGCGGCGGGGTCTACGCAAACGCCCCAAGAGCAGTCATCAAGCTGCAGGTTGCGGCAGCCTGCGTCGTAGAGTTGCTTGATGAACGCCCGATAGATCTTTGCAACGTCCTCGAGCAGCTCTTCGCGGTTCGGGTAGATTTTATTCGTCGTCTCCGCGTTCATCGGGAAGATCATCTGCTCGTAGAACTGTGCCGGAGACGGAATGGTCTGCTTTGCGACGGTGCTTTCGTCCTCAAGCGCCTGCACAAACCGGAAGTGCTCCACAAAAGGGTGCGTACCCGTCAGCTTTAATTTGCCCGTAAGGTACGTGTCATCGACGACCGCAAGGACATCGTGGAACGGGATGCCGCCCTTGGGCGCAGAGTGGCTGACACCCTCAAAACCCCACATAAAGTCGAGATACCATGTCTTGCGGCGGAATTCGCCGTCGGTGAGCAGCTTATAACCCGCCGCCTTCTGTTTTGCGACAAGGTCGCAAATGGCGGTGTCTTCGGCTTCCTTCAGTGCTTCGTAAGTGGCTTTGCCGGCTTCATAATCGGCGCGAATCTTCTTCAAATCATCCGGGCGCAGAAAGCTGCCGACATAATCGTAACGGTACGGAAGTTTGATATTTTTCATGTTAATCACCTGCTGTTTGAGTTTGTACTTACAGTATACAGGCAAATTTTCGCCTTGTAAAATACAAGAAAAAAGCGGTTTGCCATAGGTTTTTGCTATGGCAAACCACTTTCGGTTTGCATTATTGCATTGTGAACTTCTTTAAAGCGTCGATATAATATTGCGCAAACAAGCTCGGCTCCACGTTTTCGCGCGTGAGATAGCCGATTTCCATGTAATCGTCGAGATTGAGCGGCACGGCGACGATATTTTTGCCGTTTAGACTCTCGTTGATGACGCCGCTGCAAATGGTGTAGCCGTTCAGCCCGATGAGCAGATTGAACAGCGTTGCGCGGTCACAGACGTGGATGTCTTTGGCGCACTCAAGCGTGCTCTGAATTTCCTCGGAAAAATAAAACGCATTGTGGTCGCCCTGCTCATAGGAAAGGCGCGGGTACGGCGCTAAGTCCTCCAGTGTGACGCTTTTTCGCTTTGCAAGGGGATTTTCTGCACCCAAAAACACGTGCGGCCCCGCTTTGAACAGCGGGTGAAATCCCAACCCGTGCGCCTTAATCGTCTTTTTTAAGACCGTCTCGTTGAACGGGTTTAAATACAAAACGCCGACTTCGCTTTTTAATAACGCCACGTCCTCGATGATCTCATACGTCTGCGTTTCGCGCAGGTGAAAATCGTACGTTTCGCCGCCGTGCTCCTTTAAAAGCGCCACGAAGGCCTCCACTGCGAACGAATAGTGCTGCGTGGAAACGCAAAAACGTCTGCGCACGGGCGCGCCGCCGAAATACCGCTCACGCATAAGGTCTAATTGACTGTTCACCTGCCGCGCGTAGCCGAGAAATTCCTCGCCCTCCGGCGTTAAGGTCACGCCCTTGTTCGTGCGGCGGAAAAGCGTGACCTGCAATTCGTTTTCGAGCTCCTTAATCGACGCGGTGAGGCTGGGCTGCGCGATGAAAAGCCGCTTTGCCGCCGCGCTGATGGTGCCCGTTTCCGCCACGGCAAGCACATATTGAATTTGCGTAAGCGTCATGCGTTCTCCCCGCTTTCGGTTCTGTTTTCCGCTTCCAGCCGTTTTAATACGCCCAGAATATCCTTGTAGCGCGCGATAACCTTTTGATAGTTTTCGCGTCGGTGCGGAAAAAGGCAGTTCGTGCAGTCCTTGATGCCGTTTTCTTTATATTGAAACGCGCCGCCGCAGTTGCGGCCCAAAGCGTAAAGCGGGCAGTAACAGAAAAGACAATTGAAATTTTCCGGGTCCGCGCCCTTGTGGCAGGGAAAATACTCGCATTCTTTATGCGCAAAATAGCTGTAATTTTGAGACATATCGGCTCCTTTTAAGCGTGCAGGGTACGTGTTTACGTGAACGTGAAGCTCGGGTTATGGTCACGTTTATCGCCTCTTATGCTTTGTCTTCCATGGTTTTCACCATGTTTTTGATGCGCTTTGGGTCGAGACGCGGGCTGCCGTAGGGGCGCAAGGCCAAAGCCATCAGCTTCATGGGGTTATCGTCCGCCGCAATGCGGTTAGAGCCCATTTTGCCGCACACCGTGCAGCGGTGAATGACAGCCCACTCCCCGTTTTTGCGCACCCACACGCTGATGGGCTCCATGACGCCGTGGCACGCGGATGCGCGGTCGCCGGGCTCGTTATCCACATGGACGCTCGAAAGGCAGTACGGGCAATGGTTGCGGTGGTCGCTGCCTGCGCCCTCGGGCAGAATTTCGCGCCCGCAGACCTTGCACGTGAACGGGTCTAAGCACGCATGCTTTTTGTAGTAGCCTTTTTCGTATTTTCTGCGCTTATTTTCACGGTTCACGGTCATATCCTCCTTTGTCGCCCGCGCCGCCCATCATACGGGTAAGCTCCTCTATTTTTTCCAGTGGGAACGGCGGCATGGAAAGCGGCCGCCCGGCAATGGAAAGCAGCAAAACGGGGTCGTCCTCGTCCGAAACGGGCGTAGAGGCAATCTCGCCGCAAAGGCTGCACCGGCCTAAAATCTCCCAGCTGTCATCGGGCTTCACCCAAATGGAAACGGGCTGTAGCTTGCCGCCGCATTCGTAGCCCTCGCTGTCCGCTTCATGGATGGCGGTAAGGCAGCGCGGGCAGTGGGCATATTCTTTTTCGGACACGTTTTCCGCCGGCTCAAAGCCACAGGCAGGGCAGTGAAAACGCTTGGGGGTATATTCCATAGGGTCGTTTCCTCCTTGTTTTTCGGGAAAATATCTATAAAAACAAGTATAATATGAATCGCCACATTCGTCAATTCCGTAAAGGGAAAAACGCCTTGCATTCCCGATAAAAAGGGACAATACCTCACATAGAACTTTCGACAGTGCGCGGTATTGCCCTTGGCAGATTGATCAAATCGGAACAGATGAGATCAAAATAACCGCTTACGTTTCCATAGAAATTTCTGCAGGTCTCATAGTTTTTTTAAAAATTGTATTGATTTTAGCAGGGTATTGCAATATACTTTAATAAATACAACTTGTTTTTCGACAAATAAGACGTTTTTTTGCGAGGTGCACTATGACTACACAAGCTTTGCTGCAGCTTTCCGCCGACATTATAACGCGGTATTATAATAATGAGATCGAGCCGTTTCTGTCGGCCTGCCACCCGGACGTGCTGTGGATCGGCCCGGCGAATACACAGATCATCCGCACGCGCGAAACGCTCATCGAGACGTTTGCCGAAGAGCACCATAACCTGCGCTTTGAGATGCACGACCTTGTGACCGTGCCGCTCATGACACCCAGCAACAAGGTACTTGAGGTGCTGCTGTTTTATGACGTAGACACCATTTGGCCGGACAACAGCATGCAGCGTGTAAAGCAGCGCGTTCAGCTTTCGTGGGTGGTGGAAGGCGAGCAGCCGTTCATCCGCGTGTGTCACGTTTCCAATGCACTCGATTACGATGACCGCGATGTGATTTACCCCGTGCACTATGGAGAAGATCGTGTGCGCGTGGCGGTGCTTTCCGGCGAGGACCGCGCGCCGCGCATCGTTTTAAAGGGCGCGAACAAGGCCATGCTGTACCTGCGCCCCGCGTATATCGATTACTTAGAAACAAGCGGCATGCACACCTATATTCACACACAAAACGACATACGGGAATCGACCGAGCGACTGACGGCGATCGATAAGCGCTACCCGGGACTGTTTCTGCGCTGCCACGAAAGCTACCTTGTGAACCCCGACCGCGTGACGGAAATCACCCGCTTTCATCTGACGCTTATAAACGGCACCACTTTGCCCATCCCCGAAAAGAAGTACACGACCGTGAAAAAGCGACTCTCGGAGATGCTGGCGAAAGAGAAATAAATTTCCTCACCGTTCATGTGGTTTCCCTCACCCCCTATGGGCTCCCGGCAACACCGGGTTATTTTTAACCTCTCGCACATAGGCAAAGCCTTATAAATCGTTCATGTGTTCGACCTCCTTTACCGCGCTTTCATACAAAATACAGCACTTTACGAATTTTTAAATTTTTTTAAAAAAACACTTGCTTTTTTCGTTTAGCTGTTGTATAATAATTGAGCACTTGAGAAGTGAATATATCGCGGGGTGGAGCAGTTCGGTAGCTCGTCGGGCTCATAACCCGAAGGTCGTAGGTTCAAATCCTGCCCCCGCAACCATATGGGGTGGACACTTTAGATGTCCACCCCATTTTTGTCAGTATTCATGCGGGTTTTCGGGCCTTTTAGAGCCCAAAATTCAAAGTGATTTTCCATAGATGCCTTTTCCCCAAAAAGGGCAAATTAGAGGTTTTTGTGAGTAGAAGCGGGGCTTCCGCCTGATTTTTCAGGTTGGAAGCCCCGCTTTTTTGCATTTTCCCACCTTTTTCCCGTTGTCGGAGCTGTAGAAGTTTCCGGCAGTTTCATAGATACAGAACCAGAACGATCAACGGACACAAAACATAGAGAACGCCGTAAACAGCGGTATTGGCAGACTGTGCCTGGTCGCCTGTTACGCTGTTGATCAGTCTCTGGAGCATCATTGTCGGGAGCAGCATGAGCGTACTTCTGACTACGCCGGAAAGAATGGACAGAATTACTTTCGGAATATGGAATCTTGCTTTATCCCACGGAAAAGCTTTCTTCGAATAACTGCGCTGCATGTTTTCGGTTGCTTTTTCATGCACCTGCCGAAGCAGGTGCAAAAATGGAGTTACATCATCGGGTTTTCCAACAGGTCTTCGATATCGCAGCCAAGCACACGGGACAACTTGTAGAGGATGTTTGCCTGCGCCTTGTCAATGCCATTGACCCGCTGTTCGTACATCTGAATGTTGCGCAGATTCACGCCGGACTGCTCTGCAAGCTCTGCCTGAGATAAGCCCCGGTTTTCACGGATGCGCTTCAGGGTGGAATCGCCTTCCGCTGCTTTGTAGAGTTCCTCCATGGTATCGATGAAACTTGTAATGTCCATCTCGTGGTAAACGGAATCTGGAAAACCGACAACGCCATTGGCATTGACTGCGGCGCAGGATTCGAGGACGGACGGCTCTCGTGCCTACGCCTGGATGATATGCGAGAGTTCTATTCAGAGCCGTGACAGAGTGAACTACAGGTTCAATGACATCCGGCCAAAAGAACTTTATAATCACAACAGATAGAAATCAATATGACGAGGAGAAGAAAATGAATCTGAAAGAAGCATTCCGTTATCAGAACAAGCTCCAGTCCTTTATGGATGAAGCACAGGAAATCTTGGATCGTGATTCCAATGTCACAAAGGTGGAGAATACCCATCTGCGCCACAGGGTCATGGCAGAAGCCGAAGATGAGACGATAGTCATTACTCCGGATACGAAGTATTACGAGCAGATCACCGGAATTGCACAATTCCTGTTGTATCTGCTCGGCGAGAAAGAGGCTCTGTTCGCTGCAATCCGAAAGGCAAAGGATGCGCTGGACATCGACATGGACAGCGAGGTCAGCCTCAATGCCGCCCGACAGTCAATTGCCCGCACTTTTAAGCAGATCATTCCCAATGGAGGAACCGGATACCGGTTTAACGCTGAGGGAAATCAGATTTCCTATCGCTGCGATGTGAAGCGGGTTACCACCATCAACTATGACCGGAATGTCATCCGCAGAGAGCTGGGCAAGCTGAACAAGGCTTCCGATGAAACCTCCGCGAAGCTCGACCTGTGCCTCGTTACATCCACGGTGGACTACGAGCCGCCCTTTGATGTGAACGACAGCTTTGCAGATGCGTTCGAACGCTTCATGGAGAAAGCCGGGGCGTAACGCTCCGGCTCAGTCCGGCTATTTTGGGTGCGGCAAGATAAAGAGAATACGGATACCGGTTCAGGTGCAGATGAACTATAATGCTGCATATTTCCGAAAGGATGGTACGGATCGGCTCACCTAAGAGCCTCAATAAAAATTGGAAGTCACTCTTCTATTCCAACCCCGTCAGTACATCCTTACGAGAGAACCGTTCTTTCGCTATTCGCACTTTCTTGATTTCGCACTTACATCTCAATGGAAAAGATTCTAATACATGCTTGCTTGTTACAAGCTCAACTACAGATCATTGTCTGTTATCCCAGGAGCGGCGTTGAATGCATGACTTGTCATGCTGCCAACAAAGCAAACGGGACAAATGGTTGAAGTTGCATTGGACTCTTGCCGTATCCAAAATGGCCGGAAAAATGATTTGAGCAGCAGGACTCAGCCTGCTGCTCGCCAAACATATGCAGTTGTACTTGGGCGGGAATCAGGATTTGTTCCATAGGAACCTCAAAGAGCGTTCCAAGTGCGTACAAGTTATCTACAGTGGGAAGGCTTTCACCTTTCTGCCACTTATAGATTGCTCGGGGTTCCTCAAAACCGAAGTAGTTTTGCAGGTCTCGAACGGTCATGCCACGCTCCATGCGCAAGCGACGGATGTTATCTCCCGTGGCCACAAGGTCAATCACAGGAAATGCTTTCACAGACATAGAAAACGCCTCCTTCATGCGTGTGATACTATAGAATAACAGAGAAAGCGCGAAAAATCAAGAGGAAATTTGCATAGAGGACGATTTTGAAGAAAGATATGTACTTAAAAATCAGAAAACCATCGTTGCGGTATGACTACTTCCTGTTCTTCGACACCCCTGAATATCTTGCGGATCAGCTATTTATCAAACAGATGGTTCGGGTGTGGTTTGATCAGGAGTATGCAAAGGAAGGGTCACCTTTCCTGGCGATTCTCTGCCATGTTAAGAAGAAGGATAGCGCCAAGTTCTTAGCTGCCCTTGATGCGCTTAAGAATAAAATGATCCTCTGCGGTTATCCGGAGTACGAAGCGGAAGTTCAAAAGATGATGCGTCATTTGGAAGAAGCGAAAGGAGATGCACATATCAATGAAAATGATACCTCTCGAGAAACAAAGCAAGCGGGAACAGCGGAAATTTCATGCGGATAAGCGCAGCTCCTGGAACGGAATCAAGCCGACCACCCGAATCGTGGAAAGCAGAAAAGTGTATGACCGAAACCGAATTCGACAAGCAGATCGTCGAAATACCTGTGAGTGAGTCTGCACGCGCTTAAAATGGGCGGTCAGTATCTTGCCCTCTGATAGCAGATTCCAGCAAAAGGTTAGGTTGACAGGATATATCTGCACCCTGTATAATAGAGCAAAAGTGGTTAGGTTGCCACGATATGAGGGAGGGCTGCAGATATGAGAAACGCTGAACTATACGATAGGATCATTGCCTCTTACAAGGGAAACGGCTCTGTCAAAAAGACTGCCGAAGAATTGGGGACAAGCGTAATCAAGGTACGCCGAGTGCTGATCACGGAAGGGCTTTGGAGTAGTGCAACGAGTCGAACCATTCAGGATTTGCGGGAACAAGGGCTTGATACAAAACAGATCGCGGAGAAGCTCCACTATACGGAAAAGAATGTTCAGGCATTCTCTCCGTACACAAAAGGTGCATACGGTGCAGAAGAAAAGAGCAGCTATTCTCTCCAATCCAGGAAGTACCGAGAGAGGAAGCAGACTGCCGCCGATAAGGCAGTAAGGCCTTCTTCTGGTGTGCCAAAAGAATACATCCGTGAAGATGACCTGAGCGAATTTCTGAGCAGGCAGCGGGACAAGCATCCCATCGCCTTAAAACTGCATCTTGAATTGGATCTGGAGGGTTGTTCGGCACAGGACATGGGGATCCTGCACAAGTATGGGAAAGTGGAAAAATCTATCTCAAGAGATATCATTGTCCCGGCGGACATTACCCTCCACGCTCTGCACTATGCCATTCAGAAACTGTTTGGCTGGCAGAACAGCCACCTGCATCATTATGAGTTTCCGGAACAGATATTCAAAGAACTGACAGGAGGAAGTTTTGCAAGATGGTGCAGTTTGGCGGGGATCTATTTCCGATTTCCTGATGAAGAGCTGGACGATCTGTATTGGGATGATGACTATGAGCCGAACATCAGCTTCAAGTCATGGCTGAAAAGCAAATACAAAGGCCCCTATTTTTATGGCGGCATTGGTGACTACTATTTGGAAAACCAATGCCGTGTCCAGGAACTGAAAGAACAGCTTCCGTCCTTCCAAGTCCGGCCTTCTTTTGCTGAATTCGTAAAGAATAAGGGAAAAGAGCCGCAGAAAAAGATCATTTCCTTAGAGAAGGCAACCATCGAGGAATTCAGGAACAGCGTTGATCTTGGCGGTGATCTGAACCACCTTCTTGAAAGACTTAGCCTGATGGAATACTTGTTCCTTCCGAGAAACAAATACTTCCTGGATTCCATAGACGAGAAGATATCCTTCCTTGAAAACGGAATGGAGGAAAACCTCGACCAATGGAGAACGATCCTTGCAAATATCGATGAACAATACGACCCGTTTTGCAAGCTGACAGCGTTTACGACCGTCCGAATGCAGGCACAAAGCGACCGGATCAATTACCTGTATGACTACGGCGATGGCTGGGAAGTGTCGATTGAACTCACACAGGATTATTATGCGAACGACCTTGAAGGACGAGATGGTTCTGTAATACGCGCCGTTCTGAACGGCCACGCTCCGGTTTGCGTTGCAGCAGATGGACTGCCTGTTTTTGATGATGTTGGAGGAGTCGGTGGTTACATCGATTTTCTGACAACAATCCATCGGAGCGAGGACGAAGAAGAGCGAGGACAAGCTCGTGAGTGGGCAAGCTCACTTGGATGGACTGGACGAGCGATCAAACCGCAGAATCTCCTTTGACGAGTTGAGGTGATATCTTTTTCGGTTCGCAATGGAAAGAGCAAGAAAGACCTCCGGCCACAATGGTCGAAGGCAAAAAGAATATAAAAAAGTCCGAAAAAGCCTTCGGTTTTCGTTGATAAGGCAGTAAATCAAATTATCACCGCAGCTGAATCGGCAATGGGAGAAAAACTGAGTTGCAAAGCCACGGACTGAAAACGAAAAGTTAAAAGAACTTAGCTGTCAGACGCAGCAATGGTAAGGAAAATCACCGAGATCAGTCTATCACAGACTTTTCTCGGTGATTTTCTTATATCCGTACATTCGATTACTGCTGTCAGCCTTGCTATAATGATTACAGAAAAGTCAAAGGAGGTGCGGCTGATGAAGCAGAAGTATTATCTTGCGCTTATAACTGAAGAATGGCGACTAATGATTGAGTCCCTAAACAATCTTCGCAATCGGCTTATTTCGGAGGGTAAATACACCGATGCCGTGGACGAGGTGCTTATCAAAGTGGCAAATGCCAAAACCAAGAAGTTCAAGATTGCAGAGCGGAGGGCTAGCGTATGGAAAAGTACATTACAGATGAACGTACAGGGCTGAAGTATGAACTGGTCGGTGACTACTACTTAATCGCCGGGGACGATGAGCCAGAGCAAGAACAAGAGCCAATCGGGACATGGGGGCAGCGGCACCTCCGCTATCTCAAGGAGCATCGCCGTGTGCGATATGCCAACCTTCTGATCATCGGCAAGCTGAACGATTACCTTGCAGACCTCAACGAGCAGGCAGAAGCAATGTTTTCTCAGCTTGTAAAGCTGCTTGCCGAAATGGAAGGCGTAACGGAAGTCCTCAAAGCAGAAAACCAGATGCTTTGGGTGCAGAAAATGAACATTCTGCGAAACGCTGCAACGGAAATCGTTTCAAACGAGCTTATCTACCGTTAGAAATGACGACCATCAAAAAGAACATAAGTGAGTTTCAGGAAAGCCGGTGTATGCCGGCTTTCTTTTTTTCAGCGATGAACCGAAAAAGGCCCACAGGATGTTCTATCCTAATAAGCGGAGGTGATGGAGGTGACTGCGAAACGAGGGCTGTTCTGGTATGTGGACGGGGAATTGCTGTGCTTTCCCGTTTCCGGTGACAAAGCCGATACGGTCAGCAACAATCATCGACGGTTCTGGAAAACGCTTCCGCATTCCCTTACCGGCGGGATGCCCTACAACTACTTTCCCCGTGGGCGGGTAGAGCTGCGGCACGGAAAAGCCGTCGTCTACCTGCATCCCTCGCTCTGCACACCGGGAATTGATATCCAGATTCGCCATGCCTTTTCGCTGCCCGATGAGATGCAACTGTCGCTCAAGGCGGACGGAAGCCGGCACTATCGCAGTATTCAGAAGGAACAGGAGGGATGAGCATTGGACATACAGCCAGAGAAAACCTGCTGCTTTACGGGGCATCGCCCCCAATTTTTTCCCTGGGGCAGCAACACCGGTGATCCCGCCGCTGCCAAAATGCTTCGTGCGTTAGAGAGCGAAATTTTGCAGGCCATTGCCGACAGCTATACGACATTTCTCTACGGCGGTGCGCTGGGAGTGGACGCTTGGGCGGCGGAGATTGTGCTGCGGCTGCGTAAGAATCTGCCGCTGACGCTGATGGCGATTCTGCCCTTTCCGGGCTATAACGCCGATGTAACAGAGAATTCCTATCGGCAAACTATAGAGGCATCTGACCGCATTCTTTGTGTGGAACCGGTACGGCGGATGGCCGCTTTGGCGGCCCGGGACCGGTATATGATTGACCGCAGCAGCCGCCTGATCGCCGTCTACGATGAGCATTCCCGGATCCATAGCGGAACCTGGCGGGCGCTGTGCTACGCAAGGAAAAAGCAACTGGGCATCCGGCAAATTCGCTGGATGGAGTACCTATAAAGAGGCGAGTACAGATGGACATTTTCAGATTTATAGACTCCGCCGACATCCGGCGATACCTGGTGGAAATTCAATACCGATTCAGTACAGAGGAAAAAATGTTCTTGATCTGGTACTGCAAGTCTGCCACACTGAATGAAAAAATCGCCGCATGGCAGGAAATAGTCGGGTATGTGCCGAGTTGTCCTTGGGACGACGCTTGGGATATCCGAGAGCGGGTAGCTGCGTACATCGAACTGCAGGAAGAAATGTTGGGACAGTTTCAGTCGGCAGACAGTTGCGTCTATCAATACAGATTAGCAGCGGCGGAAGAAACTGATTCGGGCAGCGTGTATCGCAGTTACAAGGATTGTCTTGCCGCTGCGATACATGCGGCACATGTTGCGGGCTGCTGCAAACTGGAGATCCGCAAGGAACCGCTCAATGCGGCAGAGCACAGCCGTCGGATAGGCACCTGTCTCTTCAATCAGGACGGTGAGATCATGCAAATTAATTGCCTGCTTCGGCAGTCGACACTGCCGGGGCAGGCAGAATGAACAGGAGGAAAAGAAGTTGGACATTTATCGTTTTATTGATTCCCGTGATATGCGGGAGCACCTGCAAAAGCTTAACTATTCATTTACCACGCCGGAGGCGGCTTTTCTGGTGTATTGGTGCAAGTCTGCCACACTGAATGAAAAAATCGCCGCATGGAGGGAGATCATCGACACCATGCCGAACTGCGCTATGGCGGAGCGGATGCATCTGGAGGCCATTCCGGATTTCCACCAATTTCTGCGGGACTATATTGACCTGCAGGAGCGGGATCTGCGGCGCTTCAAGGAGCCGGATGGCTGCGTCTATGTCTGTGAGCTCTCCCGGCGGGGCGAATTATGCGGAGATATGGAGTTCGGCCTGTTCAGTGATTTTGACCGCTGCCTGTCCGCAGCGATCCGGAGGGCGGCAGAGGAAGAAACAGTCGGTCTCCGCATTTTCAAGCGTCCCATGGATCCCGGGGAGGATTCGCCGCGGGATGATTATTGCATCCTGACCCTGCAGGGAGAGGTGTGCCAGCTGGATTGCAGAGAGTTTAACGACCGTGACTTGATTCTGTCCATTGCCTTTGAGGGGATGTGGTTCGACTTTCCTACCCCATTTCACGCCGGGGACATCGTGTGTTCTCACAGATGGCCCGACGAGCCCTTTGTGCTGACCGACCTCTGCACCTGGGACGCTGAAACCCTTCGGCGGGAGCTGCCCGTTTCGGGATACTCAGACAAATGGCTCAGCAACCTGGACCGCACACTGGCAAGAATGCGTGCCAAAGGCGATGCCAGCGACATGACCTGCAGTGGATACACCGTGTCGGGCGATCCGGGAGAGGTCATACCGTTTGTGTTTCACGATCATCCTCTCAACAATTATTTGGATCTGGAATACTACCGAGGGCCGCTGAAGGGCATCCACAAACTGCTGAAACCCATCAGCAAATTTCTCAAGGGCGATTGCAACATTGAATATCTGCTGAACATCTACTGTCTGGTGCAGCAGCAAACAATGTTGGAGAACAGCATCGCATGGTTTCGGAACTGTTATAGCAAGGAAGCACTCGCAGATATTGGTATTCTTCCCGAAAATGAATCGTCCCGGGAGGAACCATGAAAATCTGGCTGGATGACATGCGCCCGGCGCCGGAGGGCTTTGTATGGTGCCGGAGTGTCAACGAGGCAAAACGCCTGATCCACCGTGCGATCGAACCCATCACGCTGGTGGATTGCGACCACGATCTGGGCGACTACGCCTGCGATGGCGGCGATGGGATCAAACTTTTGGACTGGCTGGCAGAAATCAGGCAATTTCTGCCTGTCCGTATTCACACAATGAACCCGGTGGGGCGGGAAAATATGGAGCGTCTGCTTCGGCGGTACTGGCCGTAGGGCGAAAAAGGCGCATGAAGTGCACCATCCTGTCCATATCAAACGAAAAGGAGAAAACACTACGGAACACGAAAAGCAAGTGGAAGTCATCAAGCAGACGCTGGAGCTGGAAACGCAGATCCAGGTGCTGGAGCAGTTTCTGCCAGAGGAGCGGGCGGAGACCTACGCCGAACCGGAGCCCCGGCCGCCGGTTCGGCAGGAGGCCCATTACACCGAGCCGCCTATCCGGCACGGCTGCAAGGTCAACTGGCTGCTGATGATGGGGCCCGCCGGGATCACGCTGGCCCTCTCCACTTTCAGCAACAGTGCTTTTCTCGTCTGGATGTTTGCACTGACGCTGTTTGTCTGGGTACCTGTGTATTACTTCGCTCTTTTCCGCAAGCAGAAGGCAGCGACCATCGAGAAAATCCGCAATTCCGCCGAATACCAACAGCAGTGCACGGCCGCCCGTATGGCCACAAACCGGCAGCAGCTGGATTTTGACGAGGCATACACCAAGGCGAAGGAGGAGATGACTCCGTGCTCCTGCCCCGGTATCAAGCGGCCCGCAGCGCATGGGAAGCGGAGCATCAAGCACAAATCAGAAAAGAGGAGCAGGAGTTGGCCCAAGCAAAGAAGGAACTGGCGGCGCTCTACGGGGAGACCCGCATTGTTCCGGCACAGTACCGGCGGGTGGACGCCCTGCAGTACATCTATGACATGATCTCTACCTCGGACTACGATGTGCGCCAGGCGATTGAACACTTTGACAAGAGCCAGCAGCGAGCGCTGGAGGAAATGCGCCTGCAGGAGCAGCAGCAGGCCAACGCCCTGGCCATGGAACAGAACGACCTGCTGGATCGGCAGAACTCCATTGCGGAGAAAGCCCGGCGGGACGCCAACATCGCTGCGGCAGTGGGCGCTGTGCAGCGGCACAATACCAACAAGACCATCAAAAAATGGATGGAGAAATAAGCAACGGCGGCAGGTATATCACCTGCCGCCGTATGCGTTTTATTGGGGCTGGAAGAAAATACGGTCACTGCACGATTTCTTGCAGGGGGATATGATCCAGTGTGCGTCCGACCTCGTTTGTCAGATATTCATTGTGTCCGGTGCTCTCCTGATCCCACAGCACGGTGACGGTGTCGGCTTCGGCGGCATGGGCCTCGGCAAAAGCCCGGATCAGCGGCAGCCAGTTAAAATCCGCCCCGGACACTCGAAAATAGAGATCCCGGTTTCCGGGTACGGTGTCATACAGTCCGCCCAGACGCACTCGGAGAAATTCGCTGTTCAGCGCCCGGTTTACGGCGGCGTTCAGCTCCGGCAGCCGGGCCGGGTCCACATAGAAAAGCTCCCCGGCGTGCCGCTCCACAAAAGCACGGCTGAGGAAAACATAGGGCTGCTCCCGGATGGCCAGCAGCAGGTTTCGCACCAGATTTCGGTTGGACCGCAGCGCCACACCGTAGGCGGCAATCAGATCAAGGCACAGCTGCCGGGTCTCCTCACTTGGGGTAACATCATACAGCCATTCGGCGGCGTAGAGGGTCTCCTCCACCTCCGCCGGATCGGCGTTTCCGTAGTAGTGCCATTGACAGGAAAATGCAATCCCGTCCTGCCGCAGCATCCACGCAGTAGTCTTATCCATACGCATCCGCTCCTTTCGTGGAATAGTGTAGCACGGTGAGTGGGGCAAAAATAGGGCACAGGGAAATGGATTCCCTGTGCCCTTATACATCATGTAGCTATCTCACCAAAAAAGCTTTCGTATTGCTTTTTCAAATCAGCCTTTTTTCGCTTTTCGGCTTGCTCTATCCATGCATCATTTTCCCAACACAAGGAATACTTTTTAGGCAAGCCGCTCCGAAAATCTTCATACATTTTATCATCCCACTGGCTCCAACCAAGGACATGATCGGATGGTTTTGCATAGGTTTTACTTCTATCTCCATTTTCGGGTCTAAGAGGAAGATTTACATCTTGATCACTCCACATGGCATCGATAATAAAGCTGTCAATCGGAATATGCAGCTTTTCACAATCAACAGTATTATTCAGCAGACCCAGCAACCAAAGATATTTCATGGTCATATTGACCCATTTTTGCGCATTTCCATATGTAAAGAAAGAATTTTCGTTGTGCTTTACTTCCTTATATCTTTCCTCAATCCCGCTGCACACCCTGTCGTGCCATCTTTCAAAATCGGAAACATCATTCAAGGCATGAATCTCATCAAGCAGGAACTCAGCTGCTTTTTTTCGAGCAGCATTTGATTCTTTGATAAGCTCATCCTTTCTGTCCGCAAGATCATCCTTAAATAGCGCATTATACGCTCCTTGATTTGTTGCATCACGATATGCCACCATAATCGCCCTTTTTGTACAATATGTATTGTAGTCATCGGCGGACTGTCTTTTGAAAGAATCCTTATTATAAATGCGCTTCGGAACAATTCCAAAATAGCTATACACTAAGAAATCTCTCAATATCTGTTCATTATTTATCTCGTTATGCATTACCAATCCCTCCATCAATTATATTTCTCCAACGCTTTTTTCAAAGCGTTTTTAACCTTTTCCCGCAGGCGCTGGGGCTCCAGCACCGTCACATCCGGGGCGAAATTCAGGGCAAACTGCTCCATGGCCATCTCAGTGGTGTAGGCCGTCACGGTAACACCGGCGTCGTCCTCGTCGGAGAAGGTCACCTCCGTGCCGAACAGGTCGATGACATCGCTGACCATGGCCTTGGCCACCCGGAACACCGCCCGGACATTGTCGCTGGCATACATATAGGGGTGCTCCTTCATATAAGTGGCCAGATCCAGCGTCCGGCCGTTGGCCCATTTCAGGTGCTCAAAGGGCTTGGCGGGCTCGTCCAGAATTTTCAGCTCCGTGATGCGGTCCAGCCGGTAGTTGGAAATGTCGTCGTACTTGTCATAGTTGCAAATCAGGTAATATTTCCCCTCCTTGGCCGCCATCTGGTAGGGGGAGATGATGTACACCCGCTCTGTGCCGTCGGGGCGGGTCTTGTTATGCTGTCGCTTGTCCGTTCCATACTCCAGATACTTGAAGCTGACCTTCCGCCCCCGGCTGATGGCCTCGTCCAGCAGCTCGATGGTGAGAAAGAGCTGCTTGTTGTCGGTTTTGTCCTCCGGCAGGCGGGTAATGTGCTTCACCCGGCTGCGGAAATACACATTGGACAGGCCCTCCAGCTTGTCCACCAGCTCCTTGCACTGGCTGTAAGGGATGTGCTTGGAAGAAATCAGGCTGTCAATGAGCAGCCGCAGTTCGCCGTCGGTGAAGTCCCGCTCCAGATAGAAGTCTGACCACAGGTAGCTCTCCTCCGGCACGCTGGTTTTGGGGTTCGGCACCATGCGGATGGATTCGCTGTACTCGATGTTGTAGCCGCAGTCCATGAGGTTCAGAATGTTCCGCCGGATGGCTTTGCGGTCGGCGGTCATGTCGTATTCGGTTTTCAGAATTTCAGCGATGCCCTTCTGGCTTAGACGGTGCTCCTCGTCGGAATACTTCCGCAGGATATCCAAAATGTTCAGAATCAGCAGTTTTTTCGGCTGTTTCACAGGCATGGGACCACTTCCTCTTTTACCATATTCTATCACGGTATCTCTTATAATACAAGATGGCGTGGGGCAAAAAACAGGCCACAGAATACCGAAGTAGGCACACATGGCGCTAATCCGTGAAGGCTCCGCACTCCGCACGCACGGCGATCTGCTCGCGAAGCCGGCGAACCTCTTTTTCACACACTGCCAATTGATCCGAATCAAGAATCAGCGCAGAAAAAGGGCATGGGTAGTCACGCCGAAAAGCCTATCCTCGGCCTTGCCGGGGCTGCAATCTCCGGCATTTCAATATCCTCGGCACACAGGGTCGTGATGTCTTCTTGCGTGAGACTCTCGTAGCCCTTAGTCAGCAGCCGGGTGGCCTGCGCCATTTTTGCTTTTTCGAGGATATTGCGAACATAGCGGCCATTGCCGAAATCCGCCTGTCTCCGTGCCGTCTCAAAAACAGAGGCCAGTTTTTCCTGTGCCTGATCATCCAGATGCAAGCCCTTCTTTCGGGCCGTCAGCGCTGCAATGCTGCACAGCTCCTCCACGCTGTAATCCGCAAAGGGTACATGATAGGCAATGCGAGAGCGCAGGCCGGGATTCTTCTGCAAAAATTCCTCCATCCTATCCGGGTACCCGGCAAAGATCACCACCATGTCGTCCCGGTAATTCTCCATCTCCTGCACAATGGTGTTGATGGCCTCATCCCCATAAGAGCCGCTGCGGTCATCCACCAGAGCGTAGGCCTCGTCAATAAACAGTACGCCGCCCTCCGCCTGTTCAAACTTTTTCTGCACGGTCTGCGCCGTCCAGCCCACATATTTGCCCACCAGGTCGCCCCGCCCCACTTCCACCAGATGTCCCCGGGACAGCAGCCCATTTTCCCGCATGATCCGAGCAAAGAGCCGGGCCACGGTGGTTTTGGCCGTGCCGGGATTGCCGGTGAACACCATGTGCATGGCAGGGCGATCGACTTTCATACCTTTGTCCGCAAAAAGCTTCTGCGCCTTGTGGTAGTTCAGCGCCTGCAAAATGACATTCTTGGCCTCGGTCAGGCCAATCATTTCCATCAACTCCTTGTAGGCGTCGCCTTTCGGTTTGGCTTTCTCCACCTCGGTTTTTACAGTGGTAATCTCTTTGTACTGGGGATACACGGTAGTTTTCAACTTGTTGTTATACCAACCATCGAAGATTGTCCTCAGTTCCGGCGCCAGATACCCCCGGTTTCCCTCCAGCTTAGCAAATAACTTTTTGTCTGTGCGGACATGGTTTTCCCGGGCCAGCAGCTTCAGGTAGTCTCCGGCCCGCTCTCCCACGGCAAATTCTTCCTTCAGCTCCACAAAACTGACCGTGCCGAGATTTTCGTAAAAAAGCTCTTTCAGCTTCGTGCATTCCCGGGGCAGACAAAGGATGGTCAACACCTGATGACGGTATTTTTTGATGTAGTTGCATAGCTTTTCAATGGTATCACGGATCCCGTCAGCCGTATCCTCGTCTGTGTCACCGTAGTCGGCGCTGTATTGGACGATCACTGTGCCGCCGGCGTTACTTTTGTAAAACTGGTCGTAATCCGAGGACTTCCCATACAACGCCTCTCCGCGAAAGTAGACAGAGCTGTACCGCCTGTTTTGCAGTCGACCGTTAGCATAGAGCGATGGCAGCAAAGACTGGATCATCTCCCGGCGGATGCCTGCGTCATCGGTCTGTATCAAGTAGTGGACGGGATGACCAACGATTTTTCCGAAAGGACCCCCGGCGTAAATGCGGTCCAGCTCCGGGAGAAGGCAGTCCTTCGTAAAGAGCCGTTCGGCTTTGGCATAGATCTCGTCCTTGCAAGCCTCGTCCATGAGATCCTCCCAGAAGCGGAAGTCACTGAAGCGCTGATTTACCATGTAGTCCAAATCCAGTGTCTTCAAAACATCGTCATCATCTTCAATATAATCATTTCGGCTGGCTCGGTGCAGCAAATTACAAGCAGTATGGAGAGAAATCTCCTCCGCATGGATATCCGTCAGCTTCACGCCCAATGCCTCCGTATACGCAGGAAACTGAGGATCCATATTCATGCGAGGGTCCTTCTGCACGGCCATTGCCGTAAAAGTGCCGCCGGAGGCGTTGACCACATAGAAAAAAGCCCGGCCCCGAAGCCCTTTGTTGAAGGCCTCGCTCTTGGCGGCCAGTAAATCCACATTTTCATCCGCCGTCCGTTTTCTGTCCTGTCCGCCGCTCCCGGCTGCGAATGCCCCTACCAGCTTAAAAAACTGCATCCCTGTACCTCCCATGTCTCTTTATCCTTGCAAAACGAGTATAGGAAATTGAGTGGGATAAAAAGGGGCCATCGACCGGTCTGCACATTACAGTCAGGGAGGCATTCAAGAGATGATGTAATGTGCATCCCGTTCTACTATTTCATCCCGAAAAGCATCCTGTCCCGCTGCGGGGCGGAACTGAACGCCATTCTACGGAACCTGCAGGAGCTATTTCGCAACCGCAAGATCGGGCAGGCCTATGAAGCCTATATCGGCGTGGACTATGGCTTTGAGGGCGGCAAAATCACCGGGTAACACCTATCGGAAATCGGTAGGTGCTATTTTTATGCCCGGATTTGAGAGTGCACCGCTGCCGTGCGTCTCACGGTATAGCAAGCAGGGACTTTGTGCCACAGAAGTCCCAATCACAGCAGAGTTCCTGCTGCCGAAAAAGGGGTGATGCGCTATGGCGGTCACAGGCTTTTGGCCTGTGTTCAAAAATCTGAAAGCCACGCTGGACTACGCCGACACTCCCGACAAGGCCACCGCCCCGGAATATCTCGACGAGGATCTATACGCTGCCCTGCGCTACGCGGAGAACGACGATAAGACCGACCGCAAAATATTTGTGGGCGGTATTAACTGCTCGGCACCGTCCACCTGAACACCGACAATGTGCATTGCCATTTTGTGGTGAATCCCGTGTCCTTCAAGGACGGTGCAAAGTTCAAAAACAAAATCGGCGACCACAAGGAGCTGCGTAAAATCTCCGATGAGATTTGCCGGGAACACGAGCTGTCTGTGCTGGAAAACAGCGATTTCTACTCCAAGGGCAAGAAGAAAGAATATTGGGTTCACAAGGCCGGCAAGAAAACCCACCGGGACTATCTGCGGGAGGATGTGGAATACTGCCTGTCCTTTGCAACCAACCCAAGAGAATTTGAAAGTCAGCTCTATGCGCTCGGGTATACCCTTGATCCTGTGCGCTTTTCAGTCAAGGCGAAGCATTGGGAGCGTGCCGTGCGGCTGAATGCGTGACAGTTGGCGAGCAGGTGTGTCCAAAACCGATAAAACGGAGCTTGTGACAAACGGCATTTATCAAATCAGCCGCAATCCCGCCTTCCTGAGATTTGACCTTTTATATATTGGCACACTATTGATGTTTTTTAACTGGATTTTGTGCTTCCTAACGGTATTTGCGGTCATCATGTACCATTTGCAGATTGTCAATGCCGAAGAAGATTTTTTATTTGCCACATTTGGAAATGAGTATCTGCAATATAAGAAGAAAGTTTGTCGCTATATTGGCAGAAAGCGATAACTTCCAGTTTGTCGATGATTGTCAACTGGGATAATGTCATAGGGCATGGTTCCGAAATTTTTTCATAACCCTCAAGAAAGTGGTCTTGATAGAATACTTCGATTCATGCTATACTAAAACCAGTTTTAATATTAGAAATAGAAAGCTATTGCTGATTATATCGACTATTACAATAACAGCAGGATCCAAGCGAAAACAAAATGGATGCCTCCCTCTAAATTCAGGGAAGCATCCATAATGGAAGCTTAATTATTCAATTTTGAACCGGTGTCCAGAAAAATGGTGATATTCTCAGAATTTCATCTGTCTGCATAATCTGGCACCATTGACATAAATGTCATTTGCCAGTTCTGTAACAAGCCGCATATCCTGCCAGGTTTCACACTTATTCCCCATAAAAGTAATGTTATCAAAATGGACATCATGGACACGTACTTCTTCTGTCGGTGTCTGATACCCCCGGATCATGGAGACCGGGATATCTCCGTTCAGCACCTGGATATTATCAAAATAGATATCATTAATCTCTCCTTTGGCAAGCTGTTCCGTATATTTGCAAAGCAGAACCTTAATATCGAACAGTTTCTGTTCTGCCTGCTCTACTCTGATATTTTTATAATGTATATCATGAACATGGCCGCCATCTGCCTGATGGATGGAAATCGCCGCACCACCCATGTTTCCTTCATACTGGCAGTGTATAATATCACAATCCTCAAATACTAGGTCGTGGATTTCGCTCTGGAGGGCATAACCAAGCTCTATGGCATTACCGGGTTCTGCATTCCAGATCACGTTATTGTGAACACGCACTTTTGTTACGTCGCGTACCGTTGACGGATCTTCAAACAATCTTTGGGATTTGATGCAGATACTGTCGTCTGTGGAACGGATAAAGCAATTTTTTACCTCTACGTCCTGGCTGCTCGTAATATCAATACCGTCTCCCGTTACAATCCTCGACATAATATTCATATCATCAATCACAACATGGTCACACGCCGCAGGAACTACATGCCAGGAAGGACCGTCTACAGCAGTAAAGCCTTTTAAGAGTACATTATTACACCACTTGGCATAGATAAAGAAACGGTGTGCATTACTGTCCGGCAGATGCCAGCAAGCTCCGTTGATAATTCCGTTTCCTACAATGGAAATATTGTCACAATGGTCTGCGTATACACAACCTGATACAACAGCACCTTCCTCTATGTAAACCGTATCATTGGACTTTAAGGTAAGAACTCCTACATTATATACCTTGCCCTTTTCAAAGCAGATGGTGGTATCTGCCGGCTTCTCAATCCTGTGCGAGCAAAGCACAAACAATGCATCATGAAGACCACCATCTGTCTCTACAGTAAACTTTCTCGGTTCATCAAGATGGATATGGACTGTTTCTCCTTTTACAAAAGGAACTATGCCAAAGCTGGACGGACGGATTTCAAGTTTTTCATATGGTGTATGGATTGAAATCTCAAGATCATACGCTTCGTTATCTACTACTACAACATAGTCAAACGAATCTGTATGGTATACCACACGCTCTGTTCCGTTGCAGGTAACACTGTATTTTGTTGATTTTTCCAATTCATCTACAGATTTTAAAATAAATCTCGGTTCCTTGACCGGGTCCGGATTAGGATAATAAATCAAATCATTTTCAAAATCTTTCATATCTCTTTTCTCCTCGCTCCATCATAAATACTTATGATTCATACTGCCTATAATCAATTACCAGAGCTATTATTTAATTCTTCGTTAATCTCTTTGAGAATCTGGTCACCACCCTGATTCTTCCAGTTTTCAACAAAAGTATCAAATTCGCTGATATCTGCTTTTCCCATAATAATCTTTGCAAATGTTTCTTCTTCCATTTTTTCAGGTTAGCCCATTTTGCCTGCATGGTTTCTGTCTGACCGCTATATGCATTATAAACTGGTATATAGGTAGTGTCAAGAGTTATGCACAAAATTGATTACAGCTCTGGTAGAAATCTATTACAGTGGGCGGCTTAACCGCCCCTTGATTACTCTTCAGCAGGCAGGACGCAAATGGTCAAGGGCGGCGGTGCTGGTCACGGCGCTGGGCGCTTCGCTCTACCAGACCGCCGACCTCGGCATCGCGCCCTACGATTACCTTTCCCTCGGTCTGCGGGACTACACACCCTGCCCGTACTTCGGGTGCCGCATCTTCACCGATGCGCTCAGCGCCCTGCTGTGCTGGCTGCTGGGTGGCCTTGTGGGCCTTGGCACCTTGATCTGTGCGTTCTGCCTTGGGCCCTTCATCCAGTTCTTCGATCGGACGTTCTCCCAGAAGGTGCTGCAATACAAACCGAACAATTGAGAAACCCCGATTCCGCACAATGAACAGAACCAGTAAAACAGGACAATAGACAAAATCCCCCCTGATGTAGGATAA
>ERZ894236.1027-NODE-1027-length-23990-cov-69.0219_pt1 | contig 23990 bp, 27 predicted proteins | sample MGYA00380297_ERZ894236 | MGnify/ENA primary metagenome ERZ894236 (study PRJEB32331, sample SAMN06328420) | human gut metagenome | biome: human gut microbiome; feature: stool | host: Homo sapiens | collected 2014-08-04 ... | reverse complement strand
GAACAGCAGATTATCTCTTGCTGAACTGAGGCGCTCTACGAGCTGCCTTGAGACCGTACTTCTTACGTTCTTTCATACGTGGGTCACGTGTCAGGTATCCAGCGCTCTTTAATACTGGTCTGTAGTCAGCATCAGCTTCAAGAAGTGCTCTTGAGATTCCGTGACGGATTGCTCCAGCCTGTCCTGTGTATCCACCACCGTGTACGTTTACGATTACATCAAATTTGTCTGTTGTTCCTGTAGCAACGAGTGGCTGACGAACAACAACTTTTAATGTTTCCAGTCCAAGATACTCATCGATATCTCTTTTATTGATTGTAATCTTTCCTGTTCCCGGTACAAGATATACTCTTGCAACAGATTTTTTTCTTCTTCCTGTTCCGTAATATTTTGCGTTAGCCAATGTAATGTCCTCCTTTCAACCTTTCCTTAAAATGTCAGTACTTCTGGTTTCTGAGCCTGGTTGTTGTGCTCTGGTCCAGCGTATACATGAAGTTTCTTGATCATTGCTCTTCCCAAAGGTCCTTTTGGAAGCATTCCTTTTACAGCCAGTTCAACAACTTTTTCTGGTTTCTTTGCAAGCATTTCAGCCAGTGTTGTCTCTCTCATTCCACCTACATAATCAGAGTGATTGTAGTAAACTTTCTGAAGTAATTTCTTTCCTGTTACTTTCACTTTATCAGCATTTACTACGATTACATAATCTCCTGTATCAACGTGTGGTGTGTACTCTGGTTTGTTTTTTCCTCTTAACACTTTAGCGATTTCTGAAGACAGACGTCCTAATGTACATCCTTCAGCATCAACCACATACCATTTTCTTTCGATCTTGTCTGGGTTAGCCATATAAGTTTTCATGGGTGTTCCTCCTGCTTACTAATTATCATAGATTCTTTACTTTAATTCTTCTATATGAAATCAGCATACTCCGGGGCTTTGGTGTAAGCTGTTTCTCCTTATGTCATACTGTTTTATTATAGTCTCTCTGTCTTTGATTGTCAATGTTTTTTTCTCCAAAAACGACTGCAAAAATCTTGTATTTGCTGTGCACAGTAACATGCCTCTGGCATAAAAATAAGACAGTCTTCATGACTGTCTTACAAGCTACGGATAGAGGACTCGAACCTCTACTAACAGAGTCAGAGTCTGCTGTGCTGCCATTACACCAATCCGCATCATTTCTTTTTCTGTCAGACTCGACTTTTACATTATATCGCACTTTTCCAAAATGTCAAGCGCTTTTTTCAATTTTCTATTTTCTATTTTCCGCTATTTTCTATTTCTTGAGCAGAGCGGCGTTTCCATTCCCTGTCGCTCTGCTCCCATATTCTGATTATGCCTTCCACACTCCATCAAAAACAACTTCTGCCGGACCAGTCATATAAATCTTATTCTGATCCCGATCCCATTCGATCAGCAGATCTCCTCCCAGCAGTTTCACAGTGACTTTATTTTCCGTATATCCGCCAAGGATACATGCCACCGCCACTGCACAGGCTCCTGTTCCGCAGGCAAGTGTTTCCCCGGATCCTCTCTCCCAGACACGCATACTGGCTGTCTTTTGATCCAGAACTTTGACAAATTCTGTATTCACTCTGTTTGGAAAGCGTTCATGGTTCTCAAATTTCGGACCGATTTTTTCGATCTCCAAGCTCTCAATATCCTCCATAAACACAACCGCATGTGGATTACCCATGGAAACACACGTCATTCTGTATTCTTTTCCTTCTACAAGAATCGGAATATCGACTGCATTCTCTTCCTCTGCGACAACTGGAACTTTTTCGGATGTCAGAATTGGTGTCCCCATATCCACTCTTACCTGAGTAACCTTTCCCTCTTTTACCGTCAGATCCAGGTATTTGATCCCTCCCAGCGTCTCCACCGAAATCTGTGTTTTCTCTGTCAGTCCATAATCATACACATACTTTCCTACACAGCGGATCCCGTTTCCGCACATTTCTCCGCGAGAACCATCTGCGTTATACATTTCCATTTCAAAGTCTGCCTTTTCCGATGGATTAATCAAGATCAGACCATCGGAACCCACTCCAAAATTTCGATTGCTCATTTTTACAGCCATCTCAGAGGGGTTCGCAATTTTTTCTTCGAATCCATTCACATAAACATAATCATTTCCCAATCCCTGCATTTTTGTAAATCTCATGTTTGCTTCTCCTTTTTCTAAAAAAGGGTATCCTCCATTGCCTGGAAAATACCCTTATGTGATCGATGTGTGCCTCATTTAAACCAGAAATTTCTCGATCAGTTCTTTTAATTCTTCCTGATCTCCGTTGAATACCTGCAACTCCATCTCTTCCTCTATATCCATACTGCAAATTCCAAGAAGTGATTTTGCATCAATCGTAATTCTTCCCTGTTTCAGATCTACATCTCCATGAAACTGATTGACTCTCTGCGCAAATTCCTGAATTTCACCGAGATCTTGAAATTTCACACACAATTCTTCTGCAACTGCTTCCGGCATTGTATATTCCTCCTATATTTTCACGTACTGCGGTTCATTGTACACTATTTATATAGAAAAAGAAAGCAGTTTTTTATTTTTGCAGGAATTCCAGCACTTCTTCTTTCTCCGGCATAGAACGGATCGCACCTTTTCTCGTTGTGATCAGAGCCGCTGCCGCATTTGCAAATGTGAGCATTTCTCCAAGCTGTTCTTCTGTCAGATTTTCAAAATCATGCTCTAAAATATAATTCAAAGAACTTCCGCAGAACGTATCACCAGCCCCGGTCGTCTCAATCGCTTTCACCGTTTTTCCAGCTCTTTCCACACGCATCTCTTTGTAGTACGCCCGACTTCCGTCTTTTCCCATCGTCAGAAGGATCAACGGAATCTGGTATTTTTCCTGAAGATAACGGATTCCTTCCTCATAATCTTCTTTCCCGGATACAAACTGAATCTCATTGTCCGAAATCTTCAAAATATCACAATATCGGAAACCATATTCCATCTGTTCCTTTGCCAGTTCCAGGGAACTCCAAAGCGGCGGGCGCAGATTGGGATCAAACGATATCAAAAGCCCATTGTCTTTTGCCGCTTTCAACGCTTTTTTTGTTGCCTTTCTGACTTCCTCATGGGTCATGGAAAGCGTACCGAAATGGAACAGTCTCGCCTGATGGATAAACTCCTCATCCACTTCCTCTTCACAAAGCATCATATCCGCTCCCGGGTTTCGATAAAACGAAAACTCCCGATCTCCATCTGGAAAAGTATGTACAAATGCAAGTGTGGTATTCACCTCATCATCTGTCAGAAGGTGAGAGGCATCAATCCCAACATTGCAGATCGTCTCCCGCAGCAATTTTCCAAATTGATCATTTCCTACTTTTCCAAGAAATGCTGTCTTCTTTCCCAATTTATTCAGCATTGCCAGAACATTGCAGGGAGCGCCGCCCGGGCAGGCCTCGAACAGATTGTTTCCCTGCTCACTCTGCCCATTCATTGTAAAATCAATCAAAAGTTCTCCCATTGCGATTACATCAAATTTCTTTTCCATACGCTCTCCCTCACTTTTAGTTGAAATAAACCAATTCTTCAATCGGCTCTGCCTCTTCGATATATTCTGCCTCCAGGATCGGACCAACTCCTTTGTAAATTGACACATGTCCATACTGCACTTTCGCACGCACTTTTACCCATTGTCCTGCCTGGAGCTTCGGAGCATATGCACTCTTACAGATATAGCCTAAAAATGTAGTATCGTCTGCACAGCACGTCATTGCCATTCTTCCCGGAAGGAAGACTTTTGACGGAAATCCTTTCGGCTTTAATACCTTTGCCGTAAATTCAATCACTTTGCCCTTATATCTGTCGGGATTTTCCATTACATCCACATACCAGATCCCATAATCTTCCCTCGGGATCTCAATCACAGGTGCTTCCAGATCATAGGGTACATGATCTCCAAAAATATCCTCAATCTCACCGTTTTCATCCTCAAAAATAACCTCTGCCTGCGGGCTGACTACTTTTACACTTCTTCTGTACCCCGCCAGCGGCTCAACCTCTGTGCAGCGGTTAAACAGCACCAGTTCTGCACCTCGTACCATTTCTACAAACAGCGGCTTTAAATTGTTCAGATACATCTGAAAGGTACTGGCATCTACCGTTGTCAATTTTTGCTCAATACCCCAGCCGTTTGGAAGCTGCATTGCCTCAAAATCACTGACTTTCCACATTCCATTATATTCGATGACAACCCGTTCCGGCGAATACTTCTCATTTAATTCATTTAAAAACGCTTCTGTCAATTCTTCCTGATCTTCTATTTTGATGATCTTCACACCATGTTTTGCCATTTCCAGAACATCAAATTCTTCTTCCCCCTCTTCGCAGAGGATCAAAAGTGTCGTTCCATCAATCTGAAAATAGTCCTGTGTCAGCGTAAATTTCAAAAACTGAGATTTTCCACTGTCCAAAAATCCGGTCATCAGATAGACCATTACTTCTGGTTCATTCATTGTCCTCTCTCCTGTCCGTTATTTTTATTTTTTCAGCCCAAATAATTCTTCCAGCTTCTCTTCCTCTAATTGAGAACCGATCACACAGATTCTTCCTGTATATTCTGCTGCCCCACTTCTGACTTCATGCTCCTGCGGCACCATATCGAAATAAATCCACTCTCCCTGCTCTCCTGCAACCATACCTTTCGCACGCAATACAGTTCCATAGGTGCCATCTTCTTCCAATGTTTTTAAAATACTGCTGATTTCTTCTTTTGTATAAGTTTTAATCGTCTCCCGTCCCCAGCTTGTAAACACTTCGTCTGCATGATGATGGTCATGCTCTCCATGGTGGTGGTCATGTTCGCAGCCACAGCCGCACTCTCCATCGTGATGATGCTCATGTTCTTCATGGTGGTGATGGTGATGTTCATGGTGCTCGTGTTCCTCATGATGGTGATGATGGTCATGATGTTCGTGAACATGTCCACATTCCGGGCAGATCTCTTCTTCCGAAAGCAGTTCTTCCTCCAATGACTGACTGTGTTCCATTGTCTCCAGCAACTTTTCTCCTGACAGCTGCTCGATCGGAGTGGTAATGATCGGCGCCTTTTCATTCAGTTCACGCAGAAGTGCAACACTTTCTTCCACTTTTTCTGCCTTTGCCTTATCGGTACGGCTTAAAATAATAGCACCGGCATACTCGATCTGGTTGCTGAAAAATTCCCCGAAATTCTTCTTATATAATTTGCACTTTGTCACGTCAACAACTGTCGTAAAACTGTTCAGTTCTGCTTCGATCTCATCCTGCACATCTTGTACGGCTTTGATCACATCAGAAAGTTTTCCCACACCGGATGGCTCGATCAGAATCCGGTCCGGATGATACGTATCCACAACTTCTTTTAAAGATTTTCCAAAATCTCCTACCAGGGAACAGCAGATACATCCGGAATTCATCTCACGGATCTCGATTCCTGCTTCTTTCAAGAATCCGCCGTCAATGCCGATTTCTCCAAATTCATTTTCGATGAGCACAACCTGCTCTCCTGAAAATGCCTCTTTGAGCATTTTTTTAATAAATGTTGTTTTTCCGGCTCCTAAAAATCCGGAAATAATGTCAATTTTTGTCATGTCATATCTCTCCTTTTTTATTTTAAATCCAGCTCGATCGGACAATGATCGGATCCCATAACATCTGTCAGGATCTTTGCGTCAGCAAGCCGGTCTTTTAAACATTCAGAAACACAAAAGTAGTCAATTCTCCATCCTGCATTCTTTGCCCTGGCACTGAACCGATAAGACCACCAGGAATAAATCCCCTCCTGATCCGGATAGAAATAACGGAACGTGTCAATAAATCCGGCATCCAGAAGTTCTGTAAATTTGCCTCTTTCCTCATCCGTAAATCCTGCATTTTTTCGGTTTGTCTTCGGGTTCTTCAAGTCAATCTCCTTGTGCGCCACATTCAGATCTCCGCAAAAGATCACCGGTTTCTTCTCTTCCAGTATCTTTAAATATGCCAGAAAATCCGTTTCCCATTTCATCCGGTAATCCAGTCTTGCAAGTTCATTCTGGGAATTTGGTGTATACACTGTCACAAAATAAAATTCTTCAAATTCCAGTGTGATCACACGACCTTCCTGATCGTGTTCTTCTATCCCAATCCCATAGATCACATCTAACGGCTTCTTTCTGGTAAATACCGCAGTCCCGGAATAGCCTTTTTTTACTGCATAATTCCAATACTGCTCATATCCGGGCAGATCCAGGTCGATCTGTCCTGCCTGCAGCTTTGTCTCCTGCAGACAGAAAATATCCGCATCCGATTCCTGAAAAAATTCTAAAAACCCTTTCTGCACACAGGCGCGGATTCCATTTACATTCCACGATATCAGTTTCATAACTTCCTCCTGTCTTTGTAAAAATCCAAAAAGGGACAGTCTACTCTCGTATCCGCCCCAAAATCTAATAATATACTTCTTTTAATGTCAGCCCTCTTGCAGGTGCAAGAAATCCGGCATCTGCCCTGTCTTTGCTTATCAGTGCAGCTTTTACCGATTCCGGCGTTCGTCTCCCATCCCCAACTTCCAGCAGGGTGCCCGTCAGGATCCGTACCATGTGATACATAAAACCACTTCCCCTGTACTCGATCCGAAGCTTCTCCCCCTGTGCTTCCACGATTATAGCATAAATTGTGCGGATTGTGGACTTTTCCTCTTTTTTATCTGTAAATGCCGCAAAATCAAACCGTCCGGTCAGGTACTCTGCCGCTTTTTTCATCGCCTCTGTATCCAGGTCTTTCGGATAATGATACGTATACTTTCTCATAAAAACATCCGGCTTTTCCCGTGTATCGATCCAGTATTCATAACATTTCCCCACTGCATTGAGCCTTGCATGAAATCCATTCTTCACAAGCTGTACCTTCACAACCCGAATATCCAATGGAAGCCTTGTATTGATCTCATTTGAAAATGCATCCTCATCTATCTTACCATGCAGGATCACACTGGCAGTCTGTCCCTTTGCATGAACCCCTCGATCCGTACGGCCGGATCCCTGAACCTCCACAGGATATCCAATCACCTCAGAGACCGTAGTCTCTAAAAGTCCCTGAATAGTCTTTTCTGTATTGCTCTGCCGCTGCCACCCCTGATATCGGCTTCCATCGTAAGCGACAGTCAGTTTATAGGTACGCATACACCATTACTCCAGAATTTTCTTCAGTTCCGACATAAAGGTATTGACATCTTTGAACTCCCGGTACACTGACGCAAATCGGACATACGCAACCGGATCCAGATCTTTCAGACGATCCATTACAATTTCTCCGATTTTCTTGCTCGGGATCTCTTTGTCTTCTCTTTTGAAAATCTGAAGTTCAATGTCATCGATGGTCTGCTGAATCTGCTGTGCCGAAACCGGACGCTTATAGCATGCCCGCAAAACCCCTGCTTCAATCTTCGCTCTGTCATACTGCTCTCTGTTGTTATCCTTTTTGATCACGATCAGAGGGATCGTCTCTACTTTTTCATACGTTGTAAAACGCTTTCCACACTCGTCACAGGATCTTCTTCTGCGGATGGCATTGTTGTCCTCCGCCGGTCTGGAATCGATCACCCTCGTATCCGGATGACCACAATACGGACATTTCATATTCGTTTCCGCCTTTCTTTTCCTTTGCATTTACTTGCTTTTTCCTCATTATACCCAACATCTAGTACTTTTGCAAAAACTTTTCTTCACAGATTTCCACTAAAATAATATCCGGACCGATTTTTTTGATACAGCCAAACGGGATCACATATTCCCCGTCACTTCCCAGGATCCCGCAGATCTTTCCGGGAACCGGGATGATGATCGCCAGCACCCTTCCATCACAGATATCAATATCTACATCCACCACGCAGCCAAGCCGCTTGCAGTTACAGATATTGATCACTTCCTTCTCTCTGAGTTCGCACAGTCTCACATCCCACACCCGCTTCCCGAATGCCGCCATTGCAAAAACGCCTGCACACAGCAACAGCTTTCTTACTGTTACTATATGCAGGCATTGTCTCTTCGTGAAATGTCACCGTCTCGATTTTAATTATTTTGCCATCACTTTTTCGCTTTCAAAGGCTCTGGCGATCACTGCGATCAGGACACCACCCAGCAATAAAGTCTCAGCCAGCGTAACAGCATACTGCACAAGCGTGACTTCTCCTGTCAGAATTCCCTGCAGTGTCAAAGCCGTATTAAATACCGGCACTGCATAATACCAGTCTTCTACTTTCTGCGTGGTAAACATGGTCACAATACCCAGGATCAGGATCAGCATATAAACCGGCATGATATAACTGTTTGCTTCCTTTACATCTTTTGCAAATACAGAGATCAGCACGATGATCCCCGAATACAAAAATGCAATGGCGATCAGTAAAAGAGCCATCATTACAACCTGTTCCATCCCAAGGCTCAGCTCCATTCCACCACTTCCATACATGCTCATCATCTGCGGCAGAAATCCTACCATGACTGCAACATATACAATCGAACTGATTCCGGAAATAATCATCAATGCAAACACTTTTCCAAGGACGATGGAACTCCGTTTGATCGGAGCTACCAGCATACTTGCCATGGTACCTCTTTCCTTTTCTCCCGCTACCATATCGGTTCCGATTCCCATCGCTCCTGCAAACAGAAGGATCGTCACAAAGTAAGGAAGCATCATCCCCAGCGCTTTGCCGCCTGCTTTCTGCTCATCCTGGATCACCATGTCCGGATTGTCTGAATTCACGGTAAACACCGTCAATGACTGCATATCCCCGACACGTTCCGCCAAAAGTTCCTGTCGATATGCCTCCAGGCATCCGCCTGTCACACCTTCATACGCAGCCTGTGAGTACTCTTCTGATGGATTATAGTAGGCTTTGATCTGAGGAATCTCATGTCCGGTCTCATAACTTTCCACTTCCTCCAGGAAATCATTCGGAAATGCGACCCACAAATCAGCATCTCCACTGCGGATTTCTTCTGTCACTTGATCTTCATCCTCCACCGTACGGAGCTCGATTTCTTCATAATATCCTTTCAGATAATCTTCGATACCCTCCGGTGCATTTTCCAGATAAACGATGGGCGCATGAGATTTGACATCCTCCATCATGTTTTCCGAAAGGCTGGTCATCAGACTCATCACCACGACCATGATAATTGCCGGCAGAAGAAAGACGGAAAACAACATCTTTCGGTCTGTCATCACCCTGGATAATTCTTTTTTACAGATTAGTCGAATCTCACTCATCCTCCCCGCCTCCTTTTACCTGTCTGTATAATTCAAAAAATGCATCCTCCAGATCCTCTGCCTGCGTCTCTCTCAAGATTTCTTCCAGGCTGCCTTCCGTCACCTTTTTTCCATCGATGATCACACCGATCCGATCACACAGCTTCTCTGCCTCGGACATAATATGAGTAGAAATAATGACCAGCTTTCCTTCCTGTTTCAGACGCTTCAGATAATCCGTCACACTTCTTGCTGTCACAACATCCAGTCCGTTGGTCGGTTCATCAAAAATAATGATATCCGGGTCATGTACCAGACTCACGGCAATGGCTGCTTTCTGCCCCATTCCGGTTGACAGTTCTTTGATTTTCTTATGTGCAAAATCCTTGATGCCAAAATAGGAAAACAATTCTTCCTTGCGCTCTTTTAGCTTCTCTTTCTCTACTTTGTGGATCTGTCCGAAAAAGTCAAACATATAATCCGGGGAAAACTGCGGATCCAACTTAATATCTCCTGTCAGAAACCCAATCTTTTCTCTCACTTTTCCCGGTTCTTTCGATACTTCACATCCATCCACATAAATCTCACCTCTGGTAGGCTTGATGATCGTGGAAATACAGCGAAGTGTCGTCGTCTTTCCCGCCCCATTTGGTCCCAAAAGACCGTAAATCTCACCTTTTCTTGCCGTCAGTGTCAAATCGTCCACCGCGGTCTTGATGGGATTCGCAGTCCTGGACTCCTTCATCTGCTTTTTATTGAGCTTATACGTTTTGGTCAGGTTCTTGATCTCAATCATATCGTTCCTCCCGTCTTCTCCCATTCCTGTATACTTTTGATACGGTCATTATATTTCTTTTCTCTTCATCCAGCAATAGATTTTTTCCATTCTCCCCTTTCTTTCTGAAGCAAAATCCATTACAATAACTTCAAAAGAAAGATTGGAGATCAATTCTTATGAGAGAAAGTATTTTATTATTCCATATAGCAGATCCTGATACCAAAAAGAAATTGGATCGGGCACTGCTCCCGCTCCGTGTACGCATCCGCCATGTCGCACGCAAAGATTATAATCAGCCTCTTGGCGTACTGGCCAATGTGCCGGATATGACCCCTTCGGAAGAACTTTATGAAGGTGAAGAACTTTCTGACACCATGATCGTATTCTGCGGTCTTTCCAGCCAGAAGCTGGATCAGGCACTTCTTGCACTGAAAAAAAGCAAGGCCGGTCCTTTTCCGTACAAGGCGATCCTTACGCCGACCAATCAGCACTGGCTTGCCAAAGACTGCCTTGCAGAATTAAAACGGGAACACGAATACATGACAGCTCGGGAAAATGCCTGATTTTCCCGAGCTGTTTTTAAAATGACGCGAACTGACTTTCATACAGTTTTTTATAAAATCCACCCTGTTCCAGCAGTTCTTCATGTGTTCCCTGTTCTATGATATTTCCCTCTTTCATTACAAGGATCACATCCGCCTCCCGGATCGTAGAAAGCCTGTGTGCCACAATGAAACTGGTACGACCTTCCATCATGTGCTGAAACGCTTCCTGGATTTTCATTTCTGTACGTGTATCAATGGAAGAAGTCGCTTCATCCAGGATCAGCATATCCGGAAGTCTGAGCATCACTCTCGCAATACACAACAACTGCTTCTGTCCCTGGGAAAGGTTGCCTCCTTCTTCCTGGATCTGCGTATCATATCCATGCTCCATCCGCCGGATGAACCCGTCTGCATGAGCTGCCTTTGCTGCCGCAACGATTTCTTCTCTTGTGGCACCTTCTTTTCCATATGCAATATTTTCCGCGATCGTTCCTGCCTTCAGCCATGTCTCTTGCAGAACCATCCCAAAATTCGTCCGCAGACTGTCTCTTGTGATATTTCGGATCCCCGTACCACTGATCCGGATCTCGCCCTTTTGAATCTCATAAAACCGCATCAACAGATTGATCAAAGTTGTCTTACCGCATCCGGTAGGTCCCACAATTGCAATTTTCTGTCCAGGTCTGACCTGCAGATTCAGATTTTGCAACAAGGATCTGTCCGGATCATAAGAAAAGCTGACATGCTCCAAAGAGATACTCCCATCGGCCTCTTTTAATTCTATGGCAGTTTGAGCATCTGGTTCTTCTGATTGTTCCTCGATAAAATCAAACACACGCCGTGCGCATACCAATGCATTCTGCAGTTCTGTCACCACACCGGAAATCTCATTAAATGGCTTGGTATACTGGTTTGCATAGCTTAAAAAACAAGACAGCTGCCCCACGGTAATCCCGCCGCTGATCGCAGTAAACGCTCCCACAATGCTGACTCCCGTATACACCAGACCATTGACAAACCGGGTACTTGGATTTGTAATGGACGAAAAGAAAATTGCCTGCAGACTGACCTTCTGCAAATGCTGATTGACCGCATCGAACTGATCTACAGCCCGTTTTCCGTATCCAAACGCCTGTACTACTTTCTGATTTCCTACCATTTCGTCTACCAGGGAGGTCATCTTCGCTCTTGCTTCTGACTGTGCTTTAAAAAATGTATACGTTCTTTTGGCAATAAAGCTTGCCACAAACAGGGACAGCGGTGTGATCAAAATTACCACAAGTGCAATCTTTACATGGATCGTCAGCATAAATACCAAAGTTCCAAAAATCGTAACTACTCCCGTAAAAAACTGAGTAAATCCCATCAGTAGTCCATCGGAAAACTGCTCTACATCCGTAATAATCCTGCTGATCGTCTCCCCATATGCATGGCTGTCCACATATTGAAGCGGCAGCTTCTGCAGTTTTGCAAATGCCTGTGTCCGTACATCTTTGACCACCCGGTAGGTGATATGATTATTGCACAGGTTCATCAGCCACTGTGCCACACTTGTCACCAGAATGATCCCGCCAAGTTTCAAAAGAATTGCCCCAATCCCTTCAAAGTCAACATTCCCTTTTCCGAGAATCCGGTCAATGGCATCTCCGATCAGAATCGGTGCATACAAGGTCAGTACTGCTGAAATCACCGCAAATACCAAAGATAATAGGAAAAAATGCAGATATGGACGGATCAGCCAGATTACTTTTTTCCACACCGCTTCTTTTTTTCTATGCATGATGAACTCCCTCCTCCTTTGAAAACTGAGACCGGCAGATTTCCTGATATACGCTGCATGTTTCCAACAATTCCTCATGGGTGCCGCAGCCCGCCAGCTTTCCGTCATCTAAAACCAGGATCCGGTCTGCATGCATGATCGAAGAGGCTCTCTGGGATACCCAGAATACGGTTCTGTTTTTCGAATCTTCCAGAAGGGCTCTGCGAAGAGCTGCCTCTGTTGCGAAATCGAGTGCAGATGCACTGTCGTCTAAGATCAAGATTTCCGGATCCTTGACAAGGGCCCTTGCAATTGTCAAACGCTGCCTTTGTCCGCCGGACAGATTCTTGCCGCCCTCACTGACAGGTGCATCTAATTTTTTCGGCTTTTCCTCTACAAATTCCAACGCCTGTGCAATTTTCAGTGCGGCATACATCTCCTGTTCCGAAGCCTGCTCCTTTCCCATCTCCAGATTACTTCTGATCGTACCGGAAAACAGCGCTGCTTTCTGCGGAACGATTCCGATTTGTTTCCGCAGATTTTCCATCTTATAATCTGAAATTTCTATTCCATCAACTTCTATTTTTCCCTCTGTCACATCATAAAAACGCGGAATCAGATTCACCAGCGTTGTTTTTCCGGAGCCCGTTCCTCCGATAATCCCAATTGTCTCTCCCACATTTGCTGTAAAAGAAAGATCCCAAAGAGCCGGCTCCTGACTGCCCGGATAGCAGAAGGTCACATGCTCCATCCGGACTTTCGCTACTTTTTCTTTCTCTTTTCCCGTCTCTACATTTCCATCTGCAAGCTCTGATTCCAGTGCAAACACTTCATTCAACCGTGCCGCAGATGCCACTGCTTTGGTAAAAGAAACGATCAGATTCGCCAATGCAACCAGTGCCAGAAGAATCTGAGACATATAATTGACCAGTGCGATGACTTCTCCCTGAGTCAGAGTCCCTTTGGACACCTGTCCCCCTCCATACCAGACAACCGCAATGATCCCCGCATTGACGATCGTATACGTTACCGGATTCAAAAGTGCAGAGATTCGTCCGGTCAGAAACTGCAGTTTCATCAAAGCTTCACTTTTTGCATCAAACTCTTCCTGCTCTTTTTTCTGTGTACAAAACGCACGAATCACACGGATCCCTGCCAGATTCTCCCTTGTAGATACCAGCACCTGATCCAGGGCTTTCTGGACCTTTTTATACAACGGGATCGTCAGGATCATAATGCTGTAGATCACAAGCGCCAGAAGCGGCACTGTAACAACAAAAATCAACGCCATCTTCACGTTAATGGTAAATGCCATGACCAGCGCTCCTATTACGATAAACGGAGAACGCAAAAACAGCCGCAGCACCAGATTCACACCGGCCTGAACCTGATTGATATCACTGGTCATCCGAACCACCAATGTGGCGCTTCCTGCCTTATCTATCGCTGCATAGGATAACTGTTCAATATGGCTGAACAGATCATGTCGCAGTTCCGTCCCAAATCCCACTGCCGCCTTTGCCGCAAAATACTGTGCAAGTAAAGAGCACACCAGCCCCAGTATGCCAAACGCCACTAAAACTGCCGCCATTCTCCAAATATATGCACTGTCCTGATTCCGGATCCCCACATCAATGATCCGGGCAGTGATCAGCGGCACGATCAGCTCAAATACCGCCTCCAGCAGTTTAAACAGTGGACCAATGATACTTTCCTTTTTATAATGTTTTAAATAAGGAATCAATTTTCTCAACGTTTCCTCCCCCTTTTCAGAACCAATATTCCAGATCCTGCTTTCCCCTGATCTGGCTTATCTTTTAAATTTTAGCAGACAAAGGCGGCTGTTGACAAGAAGCAAATCCTCTTTGACAGTAACCTCCGAACCATCTATAATAAGGTCTATCAAGGAACGAAAGGCGGCAGATGCCATGCAGACAAGAAAACAGTTAAAACTGAGGGCTAAAAAAATTTTAAAAACCAATTATCAAAGGATGGTCTCTGTCTGTTTTCTGGCCGCCCTTCTGACCACGACCTTTGCTTCTTCCACTCTGATCCTGCGTCAGTTCCGTCCCGGACTACAGACCGCATTTATCCAGACGCACCACAATTTTTCAGATGCTTCCAGTTCCGATATTGCTGCAGATACCATACACCATTTGTTTCAGATTCACGTTTCTGACACACCTGCCGCGAATATTCTGGAGCATATATTTGATCTTTATACCAGCGGAAAGTCCGTTATTTTCAGCATTTTAAGAGCCGTCAATGAATTGTTCCACAATCCGCTGTCACTGCCGTTTTTCTTCTTTCTTCTGGGAATTGCTTTATCTGCTCTCTATGCGATCTTCATTCAAAATGTCCTTTTGATCGGAGAAGCACGCTTTTTCCTGGAAACCAGAACTTACCAGAGAACAATGACCGGAAAAATCTTTTTTCTTTATAAACTAAACTATTTCATAAGACCGGCTCTGATCATGACTTGCCGCGCTATTTTCCAGGGACTTTGGAACCTTACGATCATCGGCGGCGTGATCAAAAAGTATGAATACAGTCTGATTCCATTCCTTCTGGCAGAAAATCCAACTCTTCAGCGAAAAGAAGCATTTCTTTTATCCCGCCGGATGATGCACGGAAATAAATGGCGGCTGTTTTGCCTTCATCTTTCCTTTTGGGGCTGGAGCCTTCTGTCGCTGCTGACTTTCGGGATCCTGGATTTTCTTTTTGTCAATCCATACCGCATGGCAGCCGATGCCGAATTCTATATGGAGCTCCGCAAAAATTATATTCGCTCACGCAATCTCCATTATGAATTGCTAAATGACCCATTACTGGAGCAGGAGCTCTCCGATGACGAACTGCTGATCCGCAAGGCACTTTATGATGATTCCGAAGGGCCTTATACGAAAATCGCTTATTTTGAACCCCGACAATATCCTGTGTTTTTATACTCTGTCCAGCCGCCAAAGCGTGCCGTACAGCCTCCGCTTCAACCGAAGGAAGCCTATTCCGGTCTCCTCCTGACTTCTCTGTTTTTCCTCTTTTCCACATTAGGATGGATGTTGGAAACCCTGAGTTATCTGACACAGGAAGGCATATTCCTCAATCGAAGTATCCTGTTCGGCCCCTGGATTCCTTTGTATGGAATCTGTGGCGTTCTCAGCGTAATATTATTGAGAAGATTTACTTCCAGTCCAATCGCTACGTTTCTCCTGAACGGATTGTTATACTCCGTAATCGGCTATTTTTCAGACTTTATGACACAGCTGATCTGGCATTCCGATTCCTGGAAATGGTCTGAGTATTTCCAGCCCGTTCTGCTCCCGTCCTTTCTCGCAGATGCCATGTTTCTTGGACTGATCGGATGTGCCAGTGTCTATTTCATTGCTCCCAAATGGAAGCGCCTGATCCACAAAGTTCCAGACTGGTTTCTGATGTGCATCTGCATTTTGCTGGGAATGCTGCTCTGTCTGGATATATTATTTGCTTTTTATCAATAATCCACAATTTCCACCCGGAATATCGTTGATTTTTGGAAATAAAAATAATATAATTTACTCATCACAATTATTTAACGAAAGGGATATGACTATGAAAAAAAGAGTTGTCGTTGCACTGGGACATCGTGCTCTGGGTACTACATTACCGGAACAGAAAGTCGCAGTAAAAAATACAGCAAAAGTAATTGCGGATTTAATTGAAGCCGGATTTCAGGTTGCGATCACACACAGCAATGCACCACAGGTTGGGATGATCCACACTGCTATGAACGAATTCGGACAGCGTCATGAAAATTATACCGCTGCACCGATGTCTGTATGCTCCGCTATGAGCCAGGGATATATCGGATACGACCTGCAGAATGGGATCCGGGAGGAATTGATGAACCGCGGAATCTACCGCACAGTCAGCACTGTTCTGACACAGGTGATCGTTGATCCATATGACGAAGCGTTCTACACACCGACCAAAGTACTCGGCCGTTACATGAGTGCGGAAGAGGCCAATGAGGAGCGTAAAAAAGGAAACTATGTGATCGAAGAAGCAGGAAAAGGCTTCCGAAGAGTTGTTTCCGCACCACATCCTGTGAAAATCGTAGAACTGGATGCAGTCAAAGCACTTCTGGATGCAGACCAGGTCGTGATCGCTGCAGGCGGCGGCGGAATCCCGGTACTGGAACAGGACAACCACTTAAAAGGTGCCAGCGCTGTGATTGAAAAAGACCTGACTGCCGGAAAACTTGCAGAAGGAGTCAATGCAGATCAGCTGATCATCCTGACCAGTGTGGAGCAAGTATGTATCAATCTTGGAAAAGACAACGAAGAAAAACTGGGAAAGATCTCAGCTGCACAGGCGAAAGAATATATGGAACAGGGACATTTTGGAGTTTACAATATGCTTCCGAAGTTCCAGGCAGCCGTTGACTTCGTAGATGAGAGAGAGGGACGCACCGCTCTGATCACTTCTTACGATAAGATCAATGACGCACTTAAGGGTAAGACCGGAACTATCATTCATGCTTAAATGATAAAATCAATACAGGAGAACGAGATCAATCATGATTTCATTCTCCTGTATTTTTCTGTAATTCCTTATCATATCAAAATTCACTTTTTCTGCGGACTCAGCTTTCCCTCACGGATCTCATATACCTTATCAAACCGCTCCATGTATTCTCCAAACGTGTCATGTGTGATCACTACTACCATACCATCCAGATCAAGCAACAATTTCATGATCGCATCCGTTGTTTCCGGATCCAGGCTGGATGTAATCTCATCTACAATGATCAGGTCATATTTTCGGATCACAAGTCTTGCCAGCGCAATTCTCTGAAGCTGTCCTCCTGACAGGTTTTTGACATTTTCACTGATAACCGTATCCAATCCCTGTTCTAATTCTTCTACCGCTTCCACTAATCCCACCTGTTTCAAAACATGTCGAATCTCTTCCTCCGGATATGCTTCATACAGGCAAATATTATTGCGGATCGTATCATGGAAAATATATGGATTCTGGGACACATATCCAATCCATTTACAGCCTGCTTTTTGATTCAACACCTGCTTTTCTCCATCATAGTACAAAATATCTCCAGAATATTCTGTAATATTTCCACACAAAATTTTTGCCAACGTAGATTTCCCGGAACCGCTCTCCCCAAGCAGCGCAATTTTTTCATTCTTCTCACACGTAAACGTAATGTCCTGAAGGATCTTATCTTTTGTATTCTCATACGCAAACTGCACCTGTTTCACTTCCATTTTGGAAAAATGCTTCTCTGCCTCTTCTATTTCTTCCTGTTCTTCTGGATTCATCATATTCTCAATTTTACCCCTGATTTTACAGGATGCCTTTACTCTGGCATAACTTTGCGAAATTACCTGACAAGGTGTTATGATGAAGTTTGAAAGATTAACGGCAGCAATCATATATCCTACCGTGATCCTTCCTTCAAATACCAGAAACATCCCAAACATCAGAACCAGAAAAAATAAACCATTGCTTAAAAAAGAGGATAACGTGATAGAATAATTGATGCTCTTCTGAAATTTATATTCACTGTTTGCTGCCGCGCTTGTTTTTTCTTCGTTTTTCTTTTGAAACAAACGCTGTACTCCAAATCCATGAATAATTTCATAACCATTTAAAATTTCTGTTGTATTTCCCACATACTCCTCTGACTTTTTTGAAAAATCTGCACGGCTTGACTTTAAATGTTTTTCCTGGATTCTTGGAAGCACAAGTGGTGCAGCTGCCGCAATGCATACAAACAGCAGCATGGATGGATCTATATAAATATACATACAAAAAGAAAAAATAGCATAATTCCAAACAGGATCAACTGATACAAGGAAGCAAAATAATCATCACTTAACATCTTTATGTCATTGGTTAAAAGCGAAAGATCTGCCGTACTGCTGGATGCACTATATTGCCTGATATTTCTTTTTAAAATCGTATTCATACAGGCATTTCGAATAAATCCCAGCGCCCCACAATGCAGTCTGGAAAACATATTTCGTGAAATGGATTCCAATAAAAATGTAGCTGAAACCAACAGCAATCCCAATATCATATCTCTGACCACTTCTTCTTTGCCACCGGCATCAATAATCCACTGCAGCACAAAAGACTTTAGCGGTGCGATAAACCCTAAAATCACTGTCAAAATCAAAAATACGGAAACAAAAATTTTTCGTGTCCTAAAATAAGTGCTTACTTTTATTTTCTCTCCATCCATTTGCTCCACCCCTTTTTATTGTTTCACTCATTTTACCACTACCTTCCACGCCTTTTCAACACCCGCTTTCCGTCATGATAAAAGAATCCCGGACAACAAGCATATCTACGCTTCTCTGTCCGGGTTATCTCTTTCCCAAATTTATTTTTTCTCATTCAGATCTTTACTTCTTCTGCTTTTCTTGTAATCTGAAGTATCCCGCTTTTTAACAGAACCGGGCGCAGTGCATTGTATAAAACTACAACCAATACTGTGGATACCACTGCATTCACAAAGGTGGTTGCCGTACTCCACTTTGCAAGAACTTCTGCCATCTGCTGCGGCTGTCCCAGAATATACTGTTTATAGAAATATCCCACCAGGGGATCTGCGATCACATTAAATGCCAGTCCTGCCACAGAAGCATAAATACTCCAGCGAAATACATATTTTTTATCACTGCTTTCATTGATCTTTCCAATCCGGTGTGCAACCAGTCCTACGATCAGACCAATACAAAGTTTTAACACAAAGGTCTTCGGAGCGCCGACAATATAGATCGGATCCAGAATATCTGCAATGGTCATCCCGATTGCCCCTGCCAGTCCGCCATACCATCCGCCTAAAAGCAACGCTCCCAGAACACAAAACGCATTGCCGATATGAAGGGATGTCGCGTCCCCGCCCGGCATCGGTATCTTAATCTGCAAAAATGTAAACGATACAAAACATAATGCTGCCAAAAGTGCTGTCTGTGCCAGTTTTATAACTGTCTGCTTTCTTTTTTCCATCAGATTCCCTCTTTTCCTCGTTGATGGTCTTATCCTATCACCAAAGTGGATGGATGAAAACATCCAGTTATTGTATTTTTAACCAGTCCAGTTTGCTTATTTCTGATTTGCCGGCTCTACTGCGACCGATTTTCCTTTGATTTTTGTATGATTCATTGCATTCAGCACATCATGAGCATATTCTCTTGGCACTTCTACAAAAGTATATTTATCAAACATATCGATAGTTCCGATGAGTTTCCCCGGAATTCCACTTTCTCCGGCGATCGCGCCTACGATGTCTCCCGGTTTTGCTTTATTTTTCTTTCCAATATTGATAAACAGACGCACCATTCCAGCTTCTTCTGCACCGGTATCTCCAAATTCCATATCTTTTTCATCTGTTTCCTGCTGTCCGGAACAATATTTCAAAAATGCTGCTGCTAGATCCATGGCTGTATAATCAGATTCGTTAACACGATTCTCGATAATCTGCAGGAATTTTGTCAGATCTTCATTTTCGATGATCTGCTCGATCTCTTCTAATACATTTTCCATCTTTGTATTGGCAACATCGTTCAACGACGGAACTTTCTGCGCATAGATTTTCGTCTTACAGTACCGCTGGATCTCCTTCAGCTTATAGACTTCTCTTCCGGAAACAAAGGAAAACGAACGTCCAACTCGTCCGGCACGTCCGGTTCTTCCGATACGGTGTACATAATACTCATCATCCTGTGGAAGATCATAATTAAATACAGCTTCTACATCATCTACATCAATTCCTCTTGCCGCCACATCTGTACATACCAAAATATCCGTCTTTCCGGAACGAAAGCCCTGCATTACGCGATCTCTCTGCGCCTGTTTCATATCTCCATGAAGTCCTGCTGCAAAATAACCTCTTCCAAGGAGCGCATTGACTAACAGATCTACCTGTTTCTTCGTATTACAAAATACCACAGACAACTTCGGGGTATAAATGTCCAGAAGACGGGAAAGGACTTCCTCTTTATTTTTCGGTTTTACTTCATAATAAAACTGCTCAATGTTCGGTACAGTCAGTTCTTTTTTCGTCACTTTCACAAGCTCTGCATCTTTCTGGAACTGTTTGGTGATCTGCAGAATTGCTTTTGGCATGGTCGCAGAAAACAGAACCGTCTGATGCTCCTGTGGGATTCCTTCCAGAATTGTCTCAATATCTTCCCGAAATCCCATGTTCAGCATCTCATCTGCTTCATCCAGAACAATGGTATGCACATGATCCATCTTCATCGTCTTGCGGCGCATGTGGTCCATAACACGCCCAGGTGTTCCGATCACCAGCTGTGTTCCACTCTTTAAGGAACGGATCTGTTTTACGATTTCCTGTCCTCCATAGATTGGCAGAACCTTGATACCATGCATATATTTTGCAAGATTTCTGATTTCTTCGGCAACCTGGATCGCCAGCTCTCTTGTCGGGCAGAGCACGATGGCCTGCAGTTTTTTATTCTTTGGATCTATTTTTTCCAGAAGCGGAATCCCAAATGCCGCTGTTTTTCCGGTTCCGGTCTGCGCCTGTCCGATCACATCTTTTCCGCTCATGATCACCGGGATCGCCTTCGACTGGATTGGAGATGCCTCCTCAAATCCCATGTGCTTCACTGCTTTTAAGATTTCCGGGCACAGTTCTAATTCTTCAAATTTTAATTCTTCCATAAATCTCCTTTTCTAAAGACAAAAATAAGGGACTGTAGAACAGTCCCGCAATACAACCTGACATATCATATCAGAATTTTCCATTTCTGTCAAAATTCCTTTGATTTTAAAAGTTTTTACAAATCCTCTTGCATTTCAGGAATAGAAGTTGTAATATACACATATACTTAATGTAGTTTTTAAAACTGCATGTAACTTTTGTTTCAGGAGGCGAATTTTTATGAATCAGACCCATCATTTAAAAGATCCCGGAAGTGCCATTACACACTTTATCGGCATGGTACTGGCTATCTGCGGAGCAGTTCCGTTACTTATAAAAGCTGCACATGAACCCGGGCATATTTATACTGCTGCACTTGCAGTCTATGCCGGCAGCCTGATCCTGCTGTATGCCGCAAGTACAACCTATCATACCTTTGATATTTCTGCAAAAGTGAACACACTTTTGAAAAAAATCGATCACATGATGATTTTTATTCTGATCGCCGGAAGTTACACCCCCATTTGTCTGATCACATTAAAAGGCCGTACCGGCATCATCCTTTTATCTATTGTATGGGGGATCGCCATTGTCGGAATCCTGATCAAGGCGTTCTGGGTATACTGCCCGAAATGGGTTTCTTCTATTCTTTATATCGGAATGGGCTGGACCTGCGTCCTTGCATTTACGCAGATTTTCCACTCCCTGTCTCCGGCCGCATTTGGGTGGCTTCTGGCAGGTGGTATCATCTATACGATCGGCGGTATTATTTACGCATTAAAGCTTCCGATCTTCAACAACAAACATAAGAATTTCGGAAGCCATGAGATTTTTCATCTATTTGTAATGGCCGGAAGCGCCTGCCACTTTATCGTCATGTATTGCTATCTCTTCTGAGACAACTGCATCTGCTTTCCATTTAAAATCGCTTCTACCAGACGGTCTGTTCCGTCATATACCAGCTTTAAGGAAAAAAATTCTTCCGATTCCTCCAGGAGTCGGAAGAAAATCTTATCTCCCTCCCAGAGATTCAATCGGTAAATCTCTTTTTTATCTACCCACTCTAATTCTCCCTCATCGCAGGCGATTGGCTCTCCTTCAAACCCATCTGCCGTGAACAGGGACATGTATTCCGTGACTCCATTTCCTGATACAAATGTAACCATCGCACGGTATTTCCAGGAAGTCAGCGTATAGCCGGTCTCTTCTTTCACTTCCCGCAACAGACATTCTTCGGGACTTTCATCCGCCTCAAAATGTCCGCCGACTCCAATCCATTTATCCTTGTTGACATCATTCTTTTTCACCGTACGGTGCAGCATCAGATATTTTCCATCTTTTTCGATATAACACAGGGTACTTAAACTTGTCATAATATCATTCCTCTCTATTTTGTATGATACACCTCTTATTATTCATGACCTTTATCATAAAGAGCCTGAATTTGGGGTGGAAGATTATCAGGAAGCATAGCATTCAGGTTCTCTTCACTTCCATCGGCCATCGCAGTTTCGTAATACCAACATTTAAATTTGAGCAAAGCCAATGTTTTTTCCAGATGTTTGATTTCAGCTTCAACAGCAGTTTTACGAGCCTCAAATAGTTCTTTCCGTTTTATGTAACTAGAAGCGCCTTCAGAACCCCAGTCAATGAACTGTTTAATTTCTTTGATTTCCAATCCGGAAGTTTTAAGACATTCAATAATCCGAATGGCTTCTAAATCATTTTCATTGAAATAGCGAATGTTTCCCCTTCGTTCAAGATCAGGGAAGAATCCCTCTTTATCATAGTACCTTAAAGTAGAAATTGGGAGATGAAACATTTTAGAAACCTGACCGATTGTATACATAACCACACCTTCTTTCAAAATTTTCAAAAAGCACTTGACCTAAAGTTAAGTTTAGGTATTAAGATAATTTCAAGATAGCAAAAAAAGAAAGAATTGTAAAGTGAAAGGAGCATATTATGTTAGGAAATTTTTCTTATTGTAATCCCACAAAGCTTTATTTGGGTGAAGATTCTCTTGTAAATCTAAGCAAAGATTGCAGATATTGCCGGAGTCATGCCAAATCCAACGATTGAAAAATTATATGAAGGGATAGAAATTGCGAGAAATCATCATGCGGATCTGCTTTTAGCCGTAGGAGGCGGATCTGTATGTGATTATGCAAAAGCAGTGTCCGTTTCTGTTCATTGTGATGAGGATCCCTGGGACAAATATTTTGTGAAATTTGAGGAACCGTCATGTAAGCTCGTTCCCGTTGGCTGCGTACTTACAATGGCAGGAACTGGATCTGAAATGAATGCGGGATCCGTTATTACCAATCATAAAGAGAAACTGAAAATTGGACATGTATTTGCTGATGAAGCCATCATGCCAAAATTCTCCATCTTAAATCCAAGATTTACAATGACACTTCCTCATTATCAAATGGTGTCAGGCATTTATGACATTTTTAATCATATCTGCGAACAGTATTTCTCTGGGGAGGATGACAATACCAGTGACTATATTAGCGAAGGTCTTATGAGATCAATTATTCATTCAAGCCGTATTGCAAATGAGCATCCCGAGGATTATGAGGCAAGAAGTAATATTATATGGACTGCAACCTGGGCGCTTAATACTTTGATCGCAAAAGGGAAATCCACAGACTGGATGGTTCATATGTTAGGTCAGGCTGTTGGAGCTTGTACAGATGCAACACATGGAATGACACTGGCTGCTGTTTCCCTTCCATATTATAAGTTTATTTTGCCTTACGGTCTTGCTAAATTCGTTCGTTTTGCAAAGAATGTCTGGGAGATAGATACCGCAGGAAAGACAGATGAACAGGTAGCATCAGAAGGTTTGGCAGCGATGGAAAAATGGATGAAAGAACTCGGACTTATCATGAATATTACAGAACTAGTGTGCCGTATCGTTGATATTTAACATTACTACTGCATCTTATTCAGATGCAGTAGTAAATGTCGGATACAAGGAATTCAATTTA
>ERZ894236.1025-NODE-1025-length-23997-cov-10.1669_pt1 | contig 23997 bp, 15 predicted proteins | sample MGYA00380297_ERZ894236 | MGnify/ENA primary metagenome ERZ894236 (study PRJEB32331, sample SAMN06328420) | human gut metagenome | biome: human gut microbiome; feature: stool | host: Homo sapiens | collected 2014-08-04 ... | reverse complement strand
GTTCAGCATGGAATAGCTCAAAAACAGTGCCAAAACAGTCAGCGAGCTGATGAGACCGAGCTCCAGCGCTGTCTGCCCAAGGGTCAGGATTGAATCGAAATACATACAAAAACTCCTCGTTTTGCAGATTTGTGGTGATATGCCGAAGCCACGCGCCCGAAAACCGGGTGCATGGCAGCGGCGATTGCATTCTTATGGGTAAGTAAGGTATTGATGAAGTATGGTAGTATGAAGTGTTTGAAAGCTTATGGGGTAGGATAAGCTTTTGAGAGATTTAAATTAAGACTCGAGATCGCTGAAGCTCTCTGCGGTCGTGATCTCCTCCACTCTCGTGCAGTACGGGGCAAAAGCTTCGGAGACTGTATCGAAGTCGAGGCCGAGCTTTTCGCAGATTTCGGTGTTGACCGTTGCGGTGCCGTTGTCGAACGTGATGACCGGTGTGGTCGCCGGGTCTTTGCCTTCGGCGAGGATGGAAGCGATCATGTCTGCGGTCTCACGGCCGAGGTTTGCGTAATCGACGCCGTAGCCGAGGAACGCACCGTTGAGGGCGAAGGAATCGGCGCCGGTGTAGTGCGGGATGCCTGCGTCAGCAAAGGTCTCGTAGATAGCGAGCTCTGCCTTCATGATGGTGTTATCGGTCGGGGTGAACACGGCGTCTACACCGTCGGAAACGAGTGCCTGTGCGGCGAGCGCGACTTCTTCGGCGGTCGTTGCGGTGCGCTCTACATATTCAACACCTTTGTCGTCAAGGTACGCCTTTGCGTGCTCGATGGCGGCGGTGGAGGAATCCTGTCCTACGTCGTACAAAAGGCCGATCTTCTTGGCATCGGGGTTCTGGGCAAAGATAAGGTTCATGACGGAGTTGGTATCGAGGTTATCGGAGGAGCCCGTCACGTTGCTGCCCGGCTCTTCAAGGGAAGCGACAAGACCCGCGCCGACCGGGTCGGACACGGCGGCGAACACGACAGGCGTTTTGCTGTCTTCGGTTGCGGACTGCATCGCCATGGCGACCGGGGTCGCGACACCGACCATGAGATCTACGTTATCGGCTGCAAAGTTTGCGATGATCTGATTCATGACGTTCGCGTCGGCGTTACAGTTGTCGTACTTCACGTTGATTGTGATGCCCTGCTCGCTTTCAATCTCGGCGAGACGTGCATTGATGTTCTCAACGATCTGGTTTAAGGAAGCGTCATCGACGTAATTGCAGATGCCGATGGTGTACGATGCGCCGGAAGATTCTTCGCTTGCGGTGCTCTTTTCACTCGACACACTGCTTTCGGAAGCGGCGGACGAAGAAGAGTCGCTTGACGCGGAGGACGTGGAAGAAGCTGTGCTCTGACCGCTGCAAGCGGCGAGGCTGAGGGTCATAGCGGCAGCGGTGATCATGGCAAATACGTTTCTGAGTTTCATAAATTTATCGATCCTTTCAGGTTTGTTTTAATGCGTTCAAATGCGGGTTCAAAATTTCAGATGCAGCGCGGCTGCGCCATCGTTTTGTGTAAACAAACATGAAATAACCTCCCTGAAAAACAAAAAATCCTGTCCCTGCAATCACTTGCTGGGACAGGATCAAAATTCCTGCGGTGCCACCCGGCTTGGTATGTGAAACACACACCCTCTTACGCGTACCATCATACGCAGACCTTTGTTTACGGAGAGCCACACTCCGTCTCACATACTCGGGAAATCCTTTTCTGTTCGCCCTCAGAAGTCCATTCCGCTTTATCTTTCCGCCGTGATCCCACCATCCACGACTCTCTGTGAGAAAAGTTGCCTAAAGCGTACTCACTCTTCCTCAACGGTTTAGTGCATTGTAGCACACATTTTTTCGGTTGTCAATTAGGTTCTTGAAAAAATTTTGATTTTTTGTAAAAAAAGATAAATTTTGTTAAAAATGGCCCATCAGCAATGCTCAAGATTTATAAGCCACTCGGCGCAGGCGTTCTCTACGACGAGCCTTGCCGCAAGGGCGGAATTGCCCGGCGCTAAGCCACACCCACCGCTCGTTGCGAGTGGCAGAGTTCCTATCGCCTTATTATGCAAATCGTATTGCGGTCATCCTGTGACCTTTTTGTTATTCAAATGCAGCACGCGGTCGCACTTTTCGGAGATGAACGCATCGTGCGTGACGATGATGCAGATCTTGTCTTTGCAGACCTGCTTCAGAGCCTCAAACATGCCCTCTGCGGACGCTTTATCGAGGTTCGCGGTGGGCTCGTCGAGCACGAAGACCGGGCGGTCATCGTAGAAAATGCGCGCCAGCGCGACCTTGCGGCGCTGACCGCTGGAGAGATTTTTGCCCTCCGGCTCGATCTCGTACTCCGCTGTTTTTTCGTTTACAAACTCCGTGAGGTTGGCGAGTTCGACAGCCTTGCGGAACTTCTTCTCGTCAAACGGCTGATCCATGCAGATGTTTTCTTTGAGCGTGCCCGCAAAAACGGAGACAAAGCCGGAATCGTAGCTTAAATAATTGCGAATCTCCGCGCCGTGCACGGTTTTATTGCCGATTTTGAGCTCGACTTCGCCGCCTGTGGGCGTATGGAAGCCGATAAGCAGCTTTGTGAGCGTGCTTTTGCCGCTGCCGTTTTCGCCGGTAAGTGCGACGATCTCGCCCGTGTGCACCTGCGTTTCGGCGTGGGACAGAATAACTTTTTCTTCGTCATACGCAAAGGAGAGATCTTTTGCGGTGAGCGCTGCGCTGCCTGCATTTTGGACAGCGGGCTTTGCGGTTTGTGTGCTATTTTCGGTGGGCATGGAGAGGATTTCCCCGATGCGGTTTGTGGAGACCTTCACTTCGTTGACCTCGGCCATCCAGCCCGAAATGTGCAGGAACGGGCCGTAGAAGAAGCTGACGAGGTTCACAACGGCGATGAGCGTGCCGACGGTGGTTTCGCCGCGCACGACGAGAAATGAGCCCATGCCGAGCGCGATGATGAACATGCCGACGCCGAGGAAGTTATTGAGAAAGCCGATGGCACCCTGCAAAACGCTGAGTTTGCCAACGTACTTCTGCTTTTGTGCGTATGTATTCCCCACGCGCTTCTGCACCCAGCCGAGCACGCCGTAGGACTTAAACAGCATGTACTGGCTTAAAAATTCCTGCAAAATATTGCGGTTTTTGTCTTCGTTCTGCATGATCTGAATGCTGTTCATCTCAAGCTTCGGGGAGATGCGGATCATGGTGAAAATCAAAATCGGCACAACGACGATCATGACGACCGCGATGATGAGACATGTGGTGAGCGGCATAGTGCTTGCATTTGTAGCGATGTCGAGGAACATTTTCATCAAAACAGACACCGCGATGACGGAAACGCCCAACAGCACGGAAAAAATAACGAGCAAAATAAACTGCGGAACGTTTTGACGGATGAGGTGAAGGGAATGCCGGTTTTGCTTTTTCTTCATTTCAAAATCTCCTTTTTGTTGTCTGAACTCATCATGTGACAACATGAAAATTCAGCCGTTTATTTGTTTTTGTGCAAAAGATCGACTTGCTCTCCCGTTTAACACCAGTATACTACATCATCAAAAATTCGTCTACTTTTTTTGCAAAACCATCTATTTTCACAATCAATTCATCGAAATTTCCGCAAAATGACGAAAGCCGACGGCAGGGGCTTTTTCGCACCGAGATAATCCCCTGCGATGCAGCCCAGAAGCACTGTGACGGCACCGCCGAGCGGCAAGACGAAAAGGCCCTTTAAATCAACATTCCAGATAACCATGAGCGCTATGAGCGCGCCCGCCGTAAGCAGGGCCGCGCGCAGGGAGCGCCACAGCAGATACGCTGCTTTGTTTTCGTTTTTTTCCGGGTAGACCGTAACGGTCTGCGGATGTTTCATGCGCGTTCGTGACGGGGCGCACATCGGAAAGCGGATTGGAATAACGCTGTGCGTTAATGATGCGCATCTGGTTTTCAAGGCTCGGGTAGCCGATGGAAAGGCAGATCATGAAACGGTCGAGCTGCGATTCCGGCAAGGACGGTATCCGGCACTTCGAGATAATCTACCTCAAGCTTCTCGCTCCAATCGAGATCAATGGCCTACACATACTGCGGTACAGAGAGGCGATGCACCGCCATGTTCTCGCTTGTTTCGTTCTTCCACCAATCGACCATACGCGTATGCTGCGGCGTGTAGGATTTCATGGTTTGAAGATAGACGAGTGTGTTATACATAAAATCTACGTCATAGGTATCACGGTTCATCCAGTGGGAGTTGAGCGCGATATCGAAGCTCTGCGGCACGATTTTTCTTTTTACCGCGTGCAAAGCACAGCAGCCAAACCGCCAGAATAACCTCAAGGCAAAGAATGATGATAAGCCAGAAATTATTTCCGAGCGTCTCCAAAAGTTTTGTGAACATATTCATGCGGCATTCTCCTTTTTTCCTCTGTTGTAAGCTGTCGCCGCAGCGCGCGACCTATTCTCCCCAAAACCGTTCCGCCGCATTACACAGGGAACCAAACACAAATAAAGCCGGTCCATAGAACCGGCATAGTTGTTAAGTCATATCAATCGAGCTTTTCGATGGCCTCCACGATCTCCTTCTGATCTTTGCAGACCTCTTCAAAAAGCGATTTGTCCGTCAGCGGAACGGCGCCGCGCACGGCCTCCGTTAAAGCGGATGCCGATTTTTGCAGGCGATCGAAGCCGAGGTTCTGTGCCACACCCTTTAAGGTGTGCGCCGCAAGGAAAACATCTTTCCAGTTTTTGGCTTCTACAGCTGCTGTAAGCCGGTTATAGGTCGGGTCGTTTGCGTATTTGCGCACGAACTTGCCGATCATCGCCTCATTCGGGATGCGTTTCATCACGTTTTTGAGGTCGCCGCCGATTTTCTGATATAATTCTTCAAGCTTCATAATCTGTCACCTTTCTGCAATTCCTATCTGCATGCCACATGATTTACATTCGCGTGTTTCGCTTTATTTTCGTACATGCGCAGGTCTGCCTGCCGAATGGCTTCGGAGAGCGGGTGTACGCGGTATACGCCGCCAAGGCTGACATCAAGCTTCACCTCGGGGTAATCCGGCAATTTTGTCTCCTGCACGGCGCGTCTGAGCTGCTTTAAACGCTCATAGAAAACCTCTTCGCCGATCTTGGAGAAGATGAGGAGGAACTCGTCCCCGCCGTAGCGGATGAGCGTATCGCTGCCGCGGATGCCGGAACGGATTGTATTCGCGATGGTTTTCAGCGCTTCATCGCCCACAGGGTGGCCGTATGTATCGTTAATCTGCTTAAAAAGGTCAACATCCACGATTGCCACGGCATCTGCGCTTTCCAAATTGGACTGGAAACTCTCAAGATACAGTCTCGTGTATGTTCCGGTCAGGGCATCGCGGTAGAAGTTCATAAACGAAGAACGCGTTGGCGCATCGTTGTCGCCGCCGCAGCGTGTGCACTCCGCTTCGTCTTCATGCGAAGCAATCTCCAGTGTGCAGGTACGTCCGTTGACGTTGATATGTTTAGAAAGCACGAAGTACATTTGCCTGTCACGCATTTCCAGCTTGGTGACCCACTCTTTTCCTTCCAGAGAGCGGGAAGAAATACAGTTTTCGCACGGCTCGTTTCTGCCCCAAATTTCATAGCAGTGTATCGGCGTAGTGATTACTTTTCCGCCTTTATCCAGCTCAAGGTTCTCATTCGTTTTCGGATCTACAAGGCGCACCACTTCAAACACGCGGCTCAAATCTTTCAAAAGATGCGCTATGTTGTCTTCCGTGCACTTTTCGAGCACATCTTCTCCGCGCCGCACCATTTCATCCTGAATATCTTCAAAGTGTCCGAGCACGCCGGCATATTTTTTGTGTTTCGTTGTCCAAAGCGATCTTGCCGTAAGGCGCTGCCAGCGATATTCCCCGTCAACGGGGATCTGCACAATCATTTTCACTTCCGGTCTTTCCGGCGTTGTTGCTTTCAGCTTTTCACGCAAAGCGAGCCAATCCTTTTCAGAGAGCAGCGAAACGTCGTTCCATTCCGTCAGATACATGGATTTTTCTCGTTGATCGACCGGCGCATTCCAATCTTTGAGATGTACGGTATTTGTCCAGTGGTCAAATTCAAACTGGATACCGCCGCACTGCTCTGCGAAGAATTCCGCCTTTTTCTGCTCGAAGGTGAGCAGGCTGTGCGCACGGTTATCAGGCATAAGCTCTTTTTGCTCGAGCATTTCATCGGAAAGGCGCTTTGCTTCCTGACGGTAATCGAACCGTCTGGGGTCTGTGTGCATATTCTCGAAAAGCTGATCCTGCACGTCCAAAAGGCACTGTATCAAAAGCGGATTGAAGGCGCCGCATTCGCCGTTTGTAATCATTTTAATAGCGGTCGCGTGGTCGAACGACTTTTTGTAGCAGCGTTCGCTTGTAAGCGCGTCGTACACGTCTGCCATGGCGACGACCTGCGCGGAAATCGGAATCTCATCGCCCTTGAGACCATCCGGGTAGCCGCGGCCGTCCCAACGCTCGTGGTGCCAGCGGCAGATCTCATGCGCCAGATTCATCAGCGTTTCGGATTGCTGCATACCGATGTCGCACAGCATCGAGTCACCGATGGCGGCGTGACTCTTCATAATCTCCCACTCTTCGGGGTCGAGCTTGCCGGGTTTATTTAAAATCGCTTTCGGAACGCTGATCTTACCGATGTCGTGCAGTGCGGAAACCGAAGCGATCATAGAGATATCCGTTTCCGTCAGCGGGTATTTATCCGTGATCTCAATCAAGCGGCGCAGGAGAATGTCCGTCATCGTGCGCACATGCAGAATATGCTGGCCGCTTTCGTTGTTGCGGTATTCGATAACATGGCTCAAAATATTGATCATCGTGTTGTTCGTCTTTTCACGCTCGTAGACCTGCTCCTCCACAAGGCGCACAAGGCGCTTTTGGCGGGCATACAACATGAGCGTATTTTCGACACGGCGGCGGACGACCGTCAGATCGAACGGTCTGCTGATGTAATCCGAAGCGCCGAGGTCATAGCTGCGGCGGATGAAATCCACATCGCTTTCGGACGAGATGATGATAACCGGCACCTCGCTGATCCAATGCCGCAGATTCATAATCTCCAGCACGCCGAAACCGTCCATTTTCGGCATGTTGATGTCAAGCATCACGAGGTCGATATCCTCGTTTTTTTCGAGAATATCGACGGCTTCTGTGCCGTCTTTTGCCATGACATATTCGTATTTATCGCTGAGTATTTCCTCAAGGAGCATTTGGTTCATTTCCGAATCGTCCGCGATGAGTATTTTTTCCTTTAAACTCATAGATTTCTCCTTGCAGCGCTTTCTGTTTTGTCTCACAATTTATTTTTTATCGGAAAGCGCTTTCATTTTTACCGATAGAATGACTTGCCAAAGACAGAATTCGCTATATTCTCTGCAAATTCGTCAAAAAGTGGATAAAAAACAGCAACCCTATCTATTCCGCACAATAAAGAACACTATTTAAATACACTATATTTTCTATTTTATCATATTTGCTTTTTACGTGCAAGAAAAATCGCATGAAATCATACTTTTTAAAAACAAAGCGTATACAAATTCTTTATTGCAAAAACACCGCGCCTGCGGAGCATTCCGTTTGGCGCGGTGTTTCTCAGTTTTCTGTATTGCGGATGTCTTCGGCGCGGGCGCGGCCCTCTGCGGTGTCTTCGGTCGTCACATTGAGCTTTTCCACTTCAAAGGTGGTTTCGGCCAGCGTGTTTTTATTTTCGCTGTCTTTTACGCTCAACTGCACTGTGAAAAGGGCGGTAACATCGTCATACGTTAAGCTTTTCACCTCAGCTTTAATACCGTAGGGGTACGCCTTTGCGGGCAGAATGTCCTTGCCGCCAAGCTGCACATGCCCTTCCGGCGTAGTGGTAAACGCGGTGTAATCGCCGCTGCCGAACTGCTGGCTGAAAAAGCCCGTAACGTTGCCGTTGCCGTCTACTTTCAGTGTGCCGGAATAGCGCATCTCATCGCTGATGGTGGTCGTAAGCGTGGAGCACAGCACCTGCGCTTCCGAATATGAAACGGATTTTGCGTAGGAGCGCACGCCGAGCTGCACACCTAACACCATCACCATGCTGACAAGCACCAAAATGGCGACTGTGCAAAGCATTTCCACGAGCGTTAGGCCTTTTTTATCTTTCAGCTTCAAGTTCCCGCCCCCTGCTCTTTGCTTTCCCTGTAATACGTGTAGCCGTTTTCGCTTGTGTATTCATCGACTTGAACATGGATGATTTTTGTGGCACTGTTTTTATCCTTAATGGTCAGCGTTTTTTCGCTGCCCTTGTCGGCATTCTTATACGTTAAAGCCACATCGGTTTTGCGCACCTTGGCATTTACCTTGGAGGCCGTGGAAACTGCGGTGGAGAGAAAAAGCATAACGAGCACCACGACCAAGATGGCCATGAGCGTTTCCACCAGTGTTTCCGCTTTTTGTGAACGCAGCTTTTTCAACCCGTTACCCCCTTTTGCAGCTTTGCCTTATTCCATTCGAGTGTTCGGGTGACGACCTGCGTGGAGCCCGTATCGCCGGAGGTTCTTTCCTCCGCCAATTTGCCCTCCATAGTCAACACCATGCGGCAGGGGTGTTCGGAACCCACACCGTTTGTGAATGTTGCGGTGAGGTTATACACCTTGCTGCTTCCGTCACTGCCGGTGTCGACTGATACAAGGATTTCTGCCGATACATCTTCATAACCGTCTACGGAGAACGTGTAGGTCTTTGCATAAGTGGACGTCGTGTTCATACCTATAAACCGTGCGCCGATGTCATTGATCATATCTCCCACCGCACATGTGGCCTTTATCGTATCATTCGTCGTAGTGGTCGTTCCATCCGCATGCGTCACCGTGGTCGTAACATCTTTATACCGGCCCGTAAGGCTTTGGAAATCGTCGCGCACGAGCTCGGCGGCAGAGCTGACCGCGAGGTAGGCCTGCTGCTGTTCTTTTTCCGAGCGTTTATTTACGGCGGCGCTGGTGGCGGCGGAGATGATGACCGCGCTCACCATGATGCCGACCAGCATAAGCAGCAGCGCCATCAGCATGGAAGCGCCCCTTTGGCTATTCAGTTTTCTGCGGATCGCCTGCATTTTCGGCACCTGCCTTTTTGTTGATTTACGGTTCAACGGTCTCGCCGCCTGCTGCGGTATCTTCCCAAACGGCGTAAAGAGTGAGTTCGGTCTTATTCTCCATCGCCATGGAGTTTACGATGTTCTGAATTGGGTCCTCAGCTGTATACCAAACTGCACCCTCCGCTTCTACCGCCCAGCCCTTAAAGGTGGATGTTCCTTTTGTAAACGCATTCTGCGGAAGGGTGTCCATCGTTTGAATCTTATCATAAGCATACGATTCATCAGGCATCGTACCCGAACCGCCGTTGGCATTAAACTTGATGGTATAGGTGTTCGGCGTTAATGTCGGGTGAATTTCTGTATCTGCGTAGATTTCAGAAAGCGCCCATGTGCAGGTGTAGCCCAACTCGGCATCGGCTTTCAATTTAACCTTATCCTCCTCGGTCAGCTCCGGCTTTTTGCCGTAATCGACTGTTTTTGTGAGAAGAATATTGCCCTTTGTGTCAAGGAACTTCACCGTATACGTGTTCGATGCGATGGTGTACGGGGTGGTGAGGTTGTAGGTCACGTCGCCGTTTTTGAGGACAATCTTTAGGGTGATCTCGCCTGCCGCGGCGGATTCCACATTTACGGCGCGATATTGGAACTTCGTGTCGTTCGTTTCTGTCGTCCACTGATCGCTTACCGTCACTTTGTAGGTGTGATTTTCATCGGTCGTGATGCCGTCTGTGACCACGGTGTAGGTCGTTTCCCCTGCGGTGATCTCGATTTGATCGACCGTAAAGTCTTTCAAATCGGTATACTCATCCGTTGCGTAGAGGAACAGCGCACTTCCCTGCATGGCGGGGCGGTTTTCCGGGTATTCAACGGTCGTACCGGTGTAGGAGGTCGTGGATTTTTTCGGCGTGTGCGGCAGAGAAATCTGGTTATAGACGCTGCCGTTTGTCAGGCCAAGCACATCACTTGGCTTTGTTGTAGCGCTGATATACAGCGTAGCCGTGACCTCTTTTGCGGGCTCCGCGGCAGTTGCCGCACCGTACGGATATGTGCACGTGATGCTCACCGTGGCTTCGCCCGCGGCAAAGCCGGTAAGCGGCAAGGAGAACGTGCCGTCTGCGTTCAGCTTGATATCGTCCTTGCTGCACTCGATGACATCCTGCTGCACGCCGTTGTTATCGACTGTGATCTCCCATCTGAGCGTCTTTTCGGTCTCGGCAAGCAGCTGCTTGTCGTTTGCGTCCTTTACGGTCAGCGTGATCGTATCGGTGTCGCCGGAATAAACCGAAATGTTCGTAGAAGAAGCCTCCAGCTTGAGCGATGCCGTAACTTCGATCGTAAGGCGCGCGATGTAATTGCCGAGTTTTGCCTCTGCGACGACCGTGCCGACGTTCTGCCCGATGAATGTGACATCGTAGCAGTTATTCGCGTTGTTATACGTGGTGCGGCTGACTATTGCCGCGGCCTTATCGTTTGTGAGCTCGTTTCTGTTTTCGTCATACAGCTTGATTTCCGGCGTTTGATACGTACCGTCTATATCGCTGCTTGCGACGAGCAGATGCGTCTGCAAGAGCGCTTTACCGTCTTCATCATCATTCAAAGTGCTGTCTTCCGCTTTCGTTTTGATATCGGCAAGCAGGTCGAGCTTTTGGGAATTTTCTTCCCACAAGAGACCGATGCGCGGCCAGCGGCCGTAATGCACGTTGACTGTGCTTCCGAAGATATCCGTCTGCGTCAGAACCGTCGGGAACGGATAGTTAAGCCCCTGCAGCGCCGTATCGTTGCCCGGGAAGCTATATTTGCCGTCGATATTCTGCCCCTGCTCGGTGATGGTGACGGTGGAGAAGCTCTTATAGCTTGAGCCGGACTGGTAGTTCTTGTTCAGTTTCGTCAAGAATTCGCTGCTCTGCATTTCGGCATACGATACGTATGGGGTGGAATCATTGAACAACTTGATCTCACGCCCCTGCCTATTCGGATTCGTCATGTTCAGGTTCAGGTTAGACCAACTTGAGAGAGTTTTACCGCCATATTTGCAGTAATCATCTGTATTTAATACGGCGGATTCAAGTGCATAGCAGTTATGAATCTCGATATAGTCGTTTTTAACATTCGCGAAATTTTCCTGCATTTCGCCATTGGAGGCGATTGCCTGCGTACTCTTTATAATATTTTGCTCGTTGGCTTTACCACGTTTTGGCATCTCAACATAACTGTAGCAGTTTTCAACCTTAAGCACACGACTCACATCACCAACCAAAGTTGCTAAGCCGCCGCTGTTTCGCATGACAATACCGCCAACAAGGCCGCCCATCCAGATATTCGCACCCTGAGTATAGTGCTTATACCAAGATTTAGCTGTGCTTCTCATAGAACCGCCAGCATAACAATATCGCACTGCGCCACGAGAAACACCGGCAATACCGCCGACACGCAGATTTTGATAACCGCCATTATAGCCGATATTGATAATAATGTCTGTTACAGCGGAGCAGTTTGTAATATCCATGTTTGTCATGCCGACAAGACCGCCGACACTGCCGCCGCCCCAACCCGGGGCGTTTGCATGGTTATCCTGAATGGTATAGCCGGAAACCGTGCAGTTTGTAAATACACTTGCAGGATTGTCTCTGCCAGCCGCAAAGCCGACAAGACCACCAACGCAGTACCAGCTCTCACCCTCCTTTGTAGCTTCGATTACATTGCCTTCATCCGAGTATACGACCACATTTTTAACCGTTGCGCCGACCGTAATGCCAAAAATACCAACACATTCCGCATTGCTGTGAATTTCAACATTTTTGATCGTATATGCCTGTCCGTCATAATGAGAAGCAAAATATGACATTGTCGGATCAGCGTTTGCTGTACTGCCTGCATTATCATACATGCTTCCGATAGGCGTGAAGTTATTGGTCTTACCAAGTGTACTGTATTCTGAGGAAGCATTCAAATCGTGTGTTTGATTCCAATACAGCTCTTTGCCGCTTCCCGATACCGTGTGAGTATCACCGTAAACCTGATACGTGTATTTATTCTTAAACGTATCCCAATCCCCTTGGTTCTGAGACACAATGGAGGTGTTTGTATTGTGCTTTCCGGAATTCCAGTTGATAAACTGCAGCTGCGAGACGGAACGAATCTCGTAAGCGTTGCCGTTGGCGCCGGGTTTGACGTCACCTGTTTCTGTCATTTTTCCCTGTACTTCGGAGCTATCGAGGCTCATAGAGTTTGCAAAGAACGGGTTGACGGTGTAGGTGTATACGGTAGCATCCGTTCCGTTGCCGTAATCCAGCTGCCATGTGCCGTTTGCGTTGTTATCGATCAAATACATTTTGTCTTCGCCGGTCTCAAAGGCGACAAACGTATAGCCGGGCATCTGCTTACCGAGCGCTTCGCCGGCTTCTGCATTTTTTGCAACGCTCATGAAGTTTTCATTGAAGTATACAGCACTTAATAAAGTCTTCAAATTATTGCTGTTCGCATAGAAATAGCCGTAGCCGTAATGCGTTACAACGCCGCCGTCGTCGTGCTCTTCACAAAGAGAATCGCCCTTTAAGATGTCGTTGTTTGCGCTGGAAATTTCATTGCCCTGGCTTGTGCCCACGTAGCTGAAGTGGTAGCCGCTGTTGCTGCCGCTGTCTTCATATTCCCAGTAGAACACACCGAGCGTACCGATGTCCTTCTGCACGGGCCAATCGCCGTAATGCACGGTCTTCCCTGCTGCATTGCGCACGACTGCCGGGTAGATATAATAATCGCCGGTCGTTTCTTTGGCATTATAGGTGTAATCTGCCTTTTCAAAATTGTTGATTGTTTTGTTTTGCAGCTCGCTGCCCGTAAGGGGCTCACCCGCCGCGTTATCTTTGAATTCGTTCGTGGAGGTGTTGTAAGCATAAAGCGTGCCTCTGTACGAATACGTGCCGCCGTCCAGATAATAGCACTGGTATGCCGAACCGCCGGTATGCGCAAAGCCGTAGGACTCCGCATCGCCGGAAGCTGTCAGCGCCGTAGCGCTGTAGCTGCGGCGAATCATGCCGCTGGCGTTGTTCGCCGCAAAGCCCGCGACCCACACGGTGCTGTTTCGCGCGCCGCGCACCTGAATGCTGCCAAGCGCGTAGGAATCCGAAATAGAGGCGTGGTTCACGCCCGCAAAGCCGCCCGCATAGGTGTTAGAGTTCGTATTTGCAAAGCGAATGGACGGGCAGTCCGAAGCGCTGTTGCGGATGGTGCCGTAGTTGCTCCCGACAAAGCCGCCGAGCGAAGCCGTGCTGGCGCTGTAACCGTAATACTCCATGGTATAGCCGGAAACCGTGCAGTTTGAAACCGTGCCGCGGTTATAACCGACGAGCACGCCCATGCTGACGCGCGACGCACTGCCGGAAGCCGAATTACCGCCCTGCGCATTGACATGGGCCACCGTGTTACTGCCGTCGCCGACAAGGAACACATTGCGCACCGCGGCAGCGGACGACGTATAACCGAACATGCCGATGTAAAGGGACTTTGCTTTAAAGGAAATTCCCTCTATCGTATTGCAGCCGCCGTTATACACAGCCGTAAACGGCTTATCCCCTGTGCCGATCGGCGCCTGTGTGCTGACAGTAGCGGTAACAACGTCATATTTTGTCCACTCATACCTGCTGTAATCAATGTTGAGTTCCTGACGGAACACACTGTCCTTTACGGCATCCGCATACTGCGGGTAGTAAAGGCTCAACGCATACAGCTGGCGGGCGGAGCGGATGCAGACCGTTTCCGGCGCCTGCGGCTTATTTTCGTTGACCGTCACCGTTTTTGCGAAATGCGGATTGTAGTAATACTCCGTATTCGTGCTGTTTGCGGTGTCTTCTATCGTGATCTTCTGGTAGAACGTATCCGGCTCTGCGGTGTCGATATAATCGGTGTTGACGACCTCTTTTGAGAGCGGATAGAGATAATACTTCGTATTTGTCGTGTCGTCGGTCGTTTCAATTGCGCTTTTAAACGATACCTGTGCCTTTTGGTTGTTTGCATACGTCACGGTAACGACGTTATCGGACGGATTTTTCTTTTCGATATACGCCAGCGCATAGCCGTCGCCGACGACAAACTTACTCGTTTTGAGCGTGGAAAGGTTCGCGCCGTAGAAGCCGTAGGTTTTGTCTTCGTAGCGCTCGTAATAAACCAGTGCGCCGGATTCAAACTCCGCCTGCCAGTCACCGTAGTGGTTCAGCTTTTCAAGGCGCGGATACGTGTAATACGTAAGGCCCTGATCCATCAAGTTATACGGAAACGTAGCCGCGCCGGAGGACGACGTGAACGCCTCGGAGATTTCTTTCTTTGCAAAGCCCGATTCACTGAGTTCTTTATAGGTTTTCTGAATGGTTTGATTGTCGTTTTCCCACTTGCTTGTGCTGTCTCCGGAAAGACCGCCGTCTGTCAGATAATATACGTTTGAGGCACTGCCCATTGCTTTGACCGTGGAATGAACCTTTGCGTTTTCTTCAACATTGTAAACACACGCAGAATAACCGCCTGTGGCGATCACATTGGAGCCGCCTACTAAGCCGAAAGCATCGTAGGTCGCCGTTTGGTAACCCGCTGCATAGAAATCCTTTAAGGTGATAGAGGTTCCCGTTGCGGCTACTTCAGACCCGCCCTCTGCCTTTGCGATAAGGCCGCCCGTTCTGTCTGCCTTCAAATAGCAATCCGCATAGGAATCGGTTATCGTTGCCGCATGATACACGGCACCGATGAGGCCGCCTGCTGCGCCGTCGTCTGCACGAATGACTGTAGACGCGGAGCTGTCCGTAACGGATACGCTTCCCGTTTCCATCACCATGCCGATAAGTCCGCCGACGATTTTACCCTCGAGCCACGGCTTCACTTTTTCCGGGGAATCGACCGTTTCGATATCTGCGAGGTCGCCTTTTTTGGAGCTGAGGTATACACGGGTATTTGTGATTTTCACGGTATCGGAAACAGAACCGATGAGCGCACCGACGTTCTGACCTCCATTATCAATCCTCATGCCGGTAAGCGTCACGTTTTTGATCTCACCGTTAAATGTACTGAACAGACCTGCATCTCCGTTTTGCGCAGCTTTTGTGATGTGCAGGTTTGAAATGGAAGAATACAGCTTTACGTTATCGACCTCGGAATAGCCGTCATAGCTTTTGAGATACTTATTTGTGATGGGCGTAAAGGTGTCGCGGTAAAAGGAATGCCAGTCTTCGTTGTCAGCAGTATCATCCGCAAAGGAAAGGTCGCTGACCTGCACGGCGCGGGTAATCGTATCGGAAACATGGGAGGCCTCGTCCAAATTCTGCAAATGGCGGCCGTAGGCGATGAGCGCCGTGCCGGCCGGGGTGTCCTCGGCATAGCGGAACAGGCTGTTCGTTTTGCGAGTGTAGCTTTTGCCGTCCACATTGGCGTTTTGGCTTTCTACGGAAAGCGTGACGGTGATGTCTGTGCCGCACGCAAGCTTATGGTCGGTTTGATTATAGAAGCGCGTCTTTTCGCTTTCCAAGCTATCCATAACCCACGTGTAGTACCAAGTTTTGCTGTTCAGCTGGCGAAGCTCGTTGTATTTTACAACCTTTACATATTCGTTCTGGCCGTCCGAAACCTTGATATTGAACGTCAGCTCATCGGCATAGGGGTTGTTGCAGTAGAACGTTGCCGTCAGCTTCTCGCGGTTATCGATGGAGATGTCCGGCTTTAGAGTGTCGGTTGTGCCGGAGATCACACGCGCGCCGCCGTAGTAGCCGATCTTCGCACCGTTGCGCAGGCGGGTCTGACGCACACGCATACGGTTTAAGTATGTGGGCAGCGTAGTGGAGACATCACCGCTTGTGATCTCCTCTTCGCTGTAAAACGCGCCGTACACACTGCCGCTTTCGGGGTCGTACTCGATGACCCAGTGGTTGTTCCAAAGCTCGGCATCTACGGAAGATTCCGGCAGAACGGAAGCTGCCGCCTTGCCGACTTCCACGCGGTTTGCGGAAACGACGTAGCAGAGCGTGTCTTTTGTGATGGCGTCTTCCGCATCTTCTTCGGGAGCATCCAGCGGAATGAGACCAACCTTTGCAACGCCGTTAACCTTGTTTTCATCGTACTGATAAAGGCTTTCGTAGCCGCCGGCGCGCAGCTCGGACATGCGGTTCTGCGCGGCAACGTAAAGGATTTCCGCTTTACTGTCGAGTTCCTTTTGGCGCAGATTCTTTTGAATCGTCACAAGCGAGAGAACCGCCACGGCAAACAGCACGATGACGATGGCCACAACAATCAAAAGCTCGGACATGGTAAAGCCGGCTTTCCCCTTTCTTCTATTTTTCAAACTCTTCATATCCTGTGAAAAATTCATGCGTTTTGCTCCTGAGAAAAATATGGAAACTGTAAAACAGTATAAGTCTTTTTAAACACAGAAAACCGGCAAGCAAAAAACAGCTTCCGGCCTGTGTTGCACCAGCTATTTTTGAAGTTCAAAATACGTAATATACAGGTTTACCTGCACATTGCCGGAGTTGCCGGAATTTTCAAACTGCACGCTGATGTCCGATATTTGGTTTGCAAAATCGCTGTTGTGCAGCGCATCAATGATGGCGCGCGTTTCGGCGTAGGTGTTCGTTGTAAAGGCCATGTTGATGGGGCGGCACATGATGTAGCCATCGTTCAGTGCCGAGACCTGACCGAAATCCAGCGAATAATCGACGGAAGCCGAAAGAATGCTGTTCAACTCAACGAGCAGCTTGCCGGAATTGTCATAATTCGGGATGGGCGTGGGGTCGCCCGCGGCATAGATTTCCTCGAGCTCCTGCTGCATCTGGTTCATGCGCGTCAAAAGCTCGGTATTCTGCAAAATCTCGTCCTGCTCCGCGGCCGTTTCGGACTGATACTCGTCGATGGAATTGTTGATGGGCTCCAAGATGAGCTTAAAATATGCGATGACGATGAGCAGCACAGTGAGGACGAGCAGCATCACTTTTTCGCGCGTTGTAAAGGCTCTTTTCATGCTGTGGCCTCCCCTTCCGCCGTGTCAGCCGGCTGTAATGTGATCGTCACGGAGAAATCGAGGTCTTCGCCTGCCGTTTTTTCGGTGGAAGCGATTGTAAGGTCAGCAGCCTTTACAATGGGCTGCTGCTGTAAAATCTCAAACATAGCGGAAATCTCCTGCAGATTCATGCCGGACATGGAAACAATCATCACGTCGTCCGAAATGGTGACGGCCTTTATCGTGCCGTAGGGCTGCAGACAGTTCTCCATGAGGTCGAGCACTTCCTGTCTGTCCACAGAAACGAACGCGCCGGAATCCTCCTGCTGCATCCATTTTCTGGAATAGGTGCGGTACTCCTCTTCGACCTCGGGGTATTTCTCCACGGCGCTCTGCATTTCGGTATACTGGGCATGCACGGTGTTGTAAGCACTTTCTGCGGCACTTTGGCGCGCAAGCTGGTCAAGTACGCCGAATTTCACGACGAGCACCACAAGCACGATAATAACCGCCGTGCCGATAGAAAGCGTCATGACGCTTTGGGAGTGCGACTCGCGCTTTGCGAGGTTGACGGTTCTTTTGGTGGGGTATTTTACGGGCTTTTTGGTGCCGTTCCCCATGCCGAGTTCAAGCTTCATTCCAACGCCTCCTTACTTTTGCAGCGCGCAGCCGATCGCTTTGATGTAAAGCCACGCCGCTTCCAATGCGTCGTGCTGAGGAAGCAGCTCCTCGGCGTTATGTACGTCCAGATCCGTCACACGGCAGATGGCCGCGCGGATCTGATCTACCGCCACACCGCCGCCGCAAAGATAAATTCTCCGGAGCGAGCGCTCGCGGTTATTGTAATTATAGAAGTTGACGGCCTTCATGATTTCGATCGCCATGCGGTTGAAAAGCTCGGCGCTCACGTCTTCGGAAAGCACGTCGTTGTAATCGGACAAAATGTGTGCGTGTGCCATGTGAATATCCACGCCGCGCACATCGGAAATCGTCTGCTCAAGGTCGCGCAGGCCGAGGTCGCCGGAGCGCTTCGTGGTGAAATTGCCGTCCTGCAGAATGTGCATACGGATGCCGTTGTGGCCGAGGTCTACAAAGCAGTAATCACTGCCCGCGGGCGCATTTGTGCGCTGCATGTAATCCTCCGTCAGCGCAGCGTAGGCGCATTCCTCCGGCATGGCGACCTTCAAATTGAAGCCCGCACGGCGCAGCATGGCGCGGTATTCTTCCACGGTGCTTTTTAAGGTGGCGCAAACGAAAAGCTGCAATTCTTTCACATTGCCCTCTTCGTCTTTCACCGTATCCTGCACGGCGTAGTCGAAATAATACTTATTCTTTTCCTGCGTCAGGTAATCTTTAAATTCAAACGGCAGGTTATACAACAGTTGACCGTCCGTCATGGCGGGCACGGTCACGTTGCGGGTAAACACCAGCGTGCCGGGCAGAATGACCGCCGCCGCACCGCGGGAGATGCCGTTTTCTTTCGCCATTTCCTTGATAAAATCCGCCATGGCGTCCATGGAGACGATTTCGCCGCCGGAGACCATATTATCCGGCAATTCTTTCGCCATAACCTTTTTCAGTTTGCCGCCTGTAAGGCATGCGGCTTTTACCATGCACTCACCAATGTCGAATGCCGTGATTTGTCCGGGCATGGTACAGACACCTCGCTTTCTTCTTTATCTCTATCCGTCAAGCTGTAAAGCTTTTGTTCTTTCCGTTAAAATAAGCTCAAATACGCGCCGATGATCTCGCTGCCGCAAAGGAGCGTGAGAATCGCTGCCGCCGAGATGGACGGCCCCCACGGAAAAAGCTTTCCGTCTTCTTCCTCTGCCCCGTCTTCTGTGGTGCGTTTTTCCGGGAAAATAAACGCGAAGACGATGCCGAGCACGCACGCGATGAGCAGGCACAGAATGTTCCGCTGCCAGCCGAGAAACAGGCCGGTGAGGAACAGCAGTTTAATATCGCCGCCGCCCATGGCTTCCTTTTGGCGCACTTTTTCGTATAAGAGCACGATGAGCAGTAAACCGCCGCCAACGGCGAAGCCGCCGAGCAGCGCATCCATGAGGTTTTCGAGCACGTTCCCCTGCAAAAACAGGAAAACAACACGCACGACGATCCCCGTCACGATGAAACGGTCCGGGATCATATACCCCTCCAAATCCGTGAATGCAGCGGCGAGCAGCAGGCACGCCAGCAAAATGTATTCAAGGGCTTGGAGCGAAATATCATATTTTAGCACGAGCAGCAAAAACGTAAGCGCCGTTAACACTTCCGCAAAGACATGTCCCGCAGAGAGCTTTGCGCCGCAGTATTTGCAGCGGCCTTTGTGCATGATGTAGCTTAAAACGGGAATTAAATCTCCCGCGCCGAGCACGTGGCCGCAGACGTCGCAGTGCGAGCGCCCGTGTAAAACAGATTCGCCGTGGACGATACGCCACGCCATGCAGTTGAGAAAGCTTCCCATGCACGCGCCGAGAATCCCCGTAAGCACACAAATATAAACCGTGAGAGCGGGTGAAACCCAAAGCATACTACGTCCCCTTTTTTATGAAAACCTAAAGTGAAAAATCAAAAGAACAGATCATAGGGGAGCCGCAACCCCCGGCCCCTCAATAGATCTGGTTCATTTAAAATGAGTTGTTTTTGTGGTTAGATGAGATCAGCCGCCAGTGGTAGAACTAGTAGCTTCAGGGGTTAGTACTAGAAGTTCCAGGGGCAGGACTAGCACCATTAACTTTAATCTCAACTTTACCAGTCTGATAATTATACGTGTAAGACACCGTATTACCCTTGCTCCAAGCGCCAACTTTGACGCCGCCGACTTCAACCGCAGCATTGGTGTTATTACCCTTGCACTCGTACGCAGCAGCAGCACCAGTACCAGTACCAGAATCAACACTACCATCAACCGTCAGAGTATAAACCTTATTTGTTGCGCCTGTTGTAGCTGTCTTATCGTTTTCGTTCATCAAAACATCGGCCATAACGGAAGCATAACCTGCACGGATATTCGCTTCGTCGGTTGCAACTCTTGCCTTATTCAGAGAAGAAGCAAAGGTCGGGATAGCAATAGCGATGAGGATCGCGATGATTGCAACAACAATCAGCATTTCCATGAGCGTAAAGCCCTTCTTATTCTTCATCTTACGCATTTTGTTCATCATAGGAACCATTCTCCAATTCATTGAAATTTTGCTCGCCCCAAGAACGTACTTTTCGGGGTTCACCATCGAAATATATGTATTCCGCCGGTTCGGGTTGGATCGCCGACGGGGTACAGCAAAATAAATCAAACGATGCTGCCATACATGGTAAACATCGGCAGGTAAACGGCCAGCAGCAAAATGACGGTAACGACCGCCAAAACAATGGTGATGACCGGCTCTAACATAGAGAGCAACCGCTGCGTGAACACCGAGACCTCGTTATCGAAGTAATCGCCGATGACGGTGAGCGTTTCTTCCATGTTGCCGGAGCGTTCGCCCACGCCCACCATTTCGGTGAGCAGCTTTGGAAAATACGGAATCTCGTTCATGCAGTCCACCAGGCTGCGGCCCTGCTCCACACCCTGCCGCACTTTGCGGATGGACACCGCGAACATGTAGTTATCTGCCACATTTGCCGTGACCTCCAGCGCCTTTGTAATCGGCAAACCCGCCGTGAGCATGGTACTCATGGTGCTTGCAAACTGCGAAGCGGCGTTCAGACTGTGCATTTTTTTGAGCGGTGAGCGCTTTAGCTTGTTTTCCGCAAGGAACGCACGCCCCTTTTCGTTCTTTTTCAGCAGAAGCCTGCCGATGAAGAACGCGAGCACAATCAAAATAAGCGACCACCAGTAGTTCGTGAGAAAATCCGACGTTGCGATGAGCCCCTTTGTGATGCCCGGCAGCTCGGTACCGAGCTCCAGAAACACGCTTGTAAACGCCGGCACGGCTACCACCATAATGATGATGAACACGATGACGGCGACGCAAATGACAATTGCCGGATACGTGAGCGTGCTGATGATCTTCGCTTTCATTTTAGCGGTTTTATCGTAATATTTATGTAGTTTTTCAAAGCATTCTTCCAATGTGCCGGACTGTTCGCCCGCGCGCACGGTCTCAATAAACGTGGTCGGAAAGCCCGTAGCGTTGTTTTCAAAGCTTTGCGCAAGGCTGTAACCGCCGGAGACGTCCTCCGCGACCTTTTTCAGCATTCTTTGCAGCTCTTTGGTGCGCGCCTGTGCCGCAACCATCTCCACGCAGCGCACAATGGGCAGACCGGAGGTCAAAATGATGGCGAACTGCGAGCAAATGATGGCAAGCTCCTTGTCTTTGATTTTCTTCGTGCCGATCTGTTTGTTCCAGCTCTGCGTCTCTTTGACTTCTTCTATTTTAGTGATGACGGAGCAGGTCTCGCGCAGCTGCGCGACCGCTTCAAACTCGTTATACGCTTTGATGACGCCGGAAAGCTTTGCGCCGTCCGGGGAAAGCCCTTTGTATTTATAGGTCGTCAAGCCCACTCCCTCGCTTTCTTCCTAAATTTAGCCGCGTCTTCCCTTGGAAAACGCTTCTCGGTCTCTGGCGTAGCCGAGCGCCGTTTCATACGTTACGGTGCCCTCGCGCACCATTTTCAGCAGGGCATTATCCATCGTAATGCTGCCGTCCTGCGCGTTCATGGTAATGAAGCTGTCAATCTGCGGGGTCTTACCCTCGCGGATTAAATTTTTGATGGCGCTGTTCACCATCATGACTTCGCACGCCGCCGCCCGGCCGCCCGCGCGCTTCGGCAACAGCTGCTGTGAAAGCACCGCACGCAACGTAGTGGAAAGCTGCAATCGAATCTGACGCTGCTGCCCCTCCGGGAACACGTTCACCATGCGGTCAACGGAATCCGCTGCGGAGTTTGTGTGCAGGGTGGCGAAGACCAGGTGGCCCGTTTCCGCCGCTGTTAATGCGGTCTCAATGGTATTGAGGTCGCGCATCTCGCCGATGAGGATAACGTCCGGGTCCTCACGCAGGATAGACCGCAGGCCGTCTGCGTAGCTTCTGGTGTCTTTGCCGATCTCGCGCTGGTTGATGATGCACTGATCCGGCTCGTAGATGTATTCGATCGGGTCTTCCAGCGTGATGATGTGGCTGCGCCGCGTATGGTTGATGCGATTTAAAATCGCCGCCAACGTCGTGGATTTGCCGGAACCCGTTTCACCCGTGACTAAAATGATGCCGCTGCGGTACTCCGGGAATTCGGAAACGACCGGCGGCAAATTCAGCGCCTCGATCTCCGGGATGGTATCCGCCAAAATACGGATCGCCGCCGAAACCGCCCCCTGCTGGCGGAACAGGTTGATTCTGGTTCGCGCTCCGCACGGAAACGTCCGTGCCAAATCAAGCTCGCCGATGCATTCGATCTCGTGGAAAAGGTCGCCCGCAAGGCATTTTGCGTAGTATTCGCAGTCTTCCCACGTGAGGACTTTCTCCGTGAGGTTCTGCACCTTGCCGTCTATGCGGCATTTCACCGGCAGGCCGGTGACAATATGAATATCGGAAGCGCCTTTTTGCTGCGCCTGCGCGATGATTTCGCTGATTTCAAGCATATTAAAACCATCGCCGAAACGCGGCGACTGCGTCCTTTCCGAAAGTTATGAGCAAGTTTTCAACAGATTTTCAGCAGAATGTCAATCCGCTGTGGAATTGATGGCGCGCGCGGCTTCCGCTGCGCTGATCTCGCCGCGCAAAACAAGGTTACGGCAATTTTCGCGCATCGTGACAAAGTTAGTCTCCGTTGCTGCCCTTAAAAGCGCATCGTACTTTGCGCCTTCTGTAACCATGCGGCGAATGCGCCCGTTGAGCATGAAGATTTCAAAGACGGCACGGCGACCCTTGTAGCCGGTGTGGTAGCACTCCTGACAGCCCTCGCCGCGGTAGAACTGCACGTTGGCGTCCTCCGGCAGGCCGAGCATGGCAAGCTCCTCCGCCTCCGGCCTATACGCCTTCTTGCAGTGCGGACAGACCTTGCGCACAAGGCGCTGGGAAATAACGCCGCGCAGCGCGCTGGAAATGAGGTACGGTTCCACGCCGATATCGACCAGGCGGTCGATGGCGGAAACGGCGTCGTTCGTATGCAAAGTAGAAAGCACCAAATGGCCCGTAATAGCAGCACGAATGGCAATGGCGCCCGTCTCTCCGTCGCGAATCTCACCGACGGAAATGACATCCGGGTCCTGACGCAAGATGGCGCGCAGTCCTGCCGCAAACGTCATGCCGGTTTTTTCGTTGATCTGGCACTGGTTAACGCCCGGAATGTTGTATTCCACCGGGTCCTCCAGCGTCATGAGGTTCGTTTCCTCACTTGCAAGCTCCTGCAGCATGGCGCACATCGTCGTGGATTTACCGGAACCGGTCGGGCCCACAATCAAAATCACGCCGCTGCTGTTTTTGAGCAGCGCATCATACTTTTGCAGGTCTGTGCCCTCAAGGCCGATGGACTGCTTCGTGATTGTATGCCCGGATTTATCGAGCAAACGCAAAACAATCTTTTCGCCGTAGATCGTCGGCATGGACGAGATACGCAGGTCGATCTCGTGGTGACGCACCTGCACCATGGCACGGCCGTCCTGCGGGATCTTACGCTCGGAAATATTCATGCCACCCATGATTTTCAGGCGGGAAATAACGTTGCTCTGTAAATTTGCGGGCACGGTCAAAATCTTTCTCAAAATACCGTCGATACGCATGCGCACCACCATTTCGCCCTCCTGCGGCTCAAGGTGGATGTCGCTCGCGCGCTCCAAAAAGGCGCGCTCAATGACGGAGTTTACAAAGCGGATCGTCGGCGCGGCAGACGCGTTGCCGGCATCCGTCTGGTTCATCTGCACCGGCACGATATCCGGTGTGGACGTGCCGACCTCTCGCTTCATTTCTTCAATGGCGCGGGCCGTGCCTTCGCTGCCGTACAATGTGCCGATGGCCTGCTCGGT